>Ga0307492_10000164_pt1 | contig 29640 bp, 38 predicted proteins | sample SI3LmetaG_FD_202365 | JGI IMG/M metagenome (GOLD analysis project Ga0307492, IMG submission 202365) | Sea-ice brine microbial communities from Beaufort Sea near Barrow, Alaska, United States - SI3L | ecosystem: Environmental > Aquatic > Marine > Coastal | place: USA: Alaska | collected 2017-05-06 | reverse complement strand
ATTTTAGGACGTAAGAAAGATATCAGTGTCAAAGGTTTTGGAAAATCAGATTTAGAGGAAACTCTGGCGACTGCGGCTCAAAAGCAGAATAGAAAATTAACACCAGAGTCTCATCCTGAACGTGGTTACTACTTCCGCTCAGATCATTTTAGCCTAGCCAAAAAAGGTGTTCCTGCTCTTAGTGTTGGTGGAGGTTCTATCGCATTGAATCCTGTTGAAGCTGAAATCGCTGAACGTATTGGCGCACGAGTTGCTAAGTGTTATCACCAATTATGTGATGAATACGCAGAAGATTGGGGATGGCATGGTGCTAAAGAGGATCTTCAATTGTATCTAAATACCGGGCATATTCTTGCGACAAGTGATCAATGGCCGAACTGGTACCAAGGTACGGAATTTAGATTATTACGTGACAAGATGATGAGTTCTGAGAAATAGAAAGTATTGTTTGTTTAGTTATTCAAACAAAACGAGCACTAAGATTGAGCAATGAAAATAAATGAAAAAATAAACCTGAATATTGATGAGCTAGAGCTAACGGCAATACGTGCTCAGGGTGCAGGCGGGCAAAATGTTAATAAAGTTTCGTCAGCTATCCATTTGCGATTTGATATTCAGCAATCATCACTCACTGATGATATTAAAGAAAAACTGTTAAACATTTCTGATTCGAGATTAACAACTGATGGGGTTATTGTCATAAAGGCGCAAAAATTTAGAACTCAAGAAAAAAATAGGCAAGATGCAATCGAGCGATTGATTGAATTGATTATACGTGCAACTTATGTTCAAAAAAAGCGAAGGGTCACTAGGCCCAGTAAATCTTCCCAAACAAAAAGAATGGACAAAAAAACAAAAAAAGGAAGTTTAAAAAACCTTAGGCAGAAAATAGATTATTAGAAAATGACAAAACTTAATCTGACGAGATTTACTGTTAAATTTTAATTGTACTTTTTGCCCACAGATTCTTCGGAAGAGCCAATTTTATATGTAAGAATTACAAATGAATTCGTTCATAAACAGAATGTTATTGTCACCTTTAATTTTTGATATCAATGTTGCAGTTGCTGATAACACCGCTACCAAATGGTCAAAAGGATTTAATTGTTGTCAATTTAGAACATAAAGTTTCAATTACTGCAGTCACTATCAATAGGCATGGAGTTAGCGATTAAAATTAAAATAAAAGTAGCGTAAATACTTTTAATGAGTCTAGATAATACCCTAATTTTGAGTTTAAATTTGACAGGCCATCTAAGTGATTTAACGGCCTGACTCGGCTATTCTGCTTTCTTTGACTTCTTTGCTGCTTTCTTTTCCTTTGCAGTTAAAAGGGGTTTCTTTTTAACGTTTTTTTTATTGTCTTGTCCTTTGCTCATCATATTTACCTGTAGTCATAAGTGTATTGATCTAAAGTCGGTTTGAGCCAACCTTAGGACAGTTTCTAGGTATAGACCTCAATGTTGCCTGTGATGTCAACGCGGAGAAATGTCAGTATGACTCTTATGATGAACAACTGAAAGCGGTTATTGTGATTAGATTACAAAAGTACTTAATATATGAGTCAAATTCACATCGGAAGTACAAAGCAGTAAGGTATTTTATTGTGAGCGATTTGAGACGTTATAGCAGTTCAAAAGCTTGAAGTTATTAAGTTTCATGTAAATTACCGATTCAACGGTTATCAAAATCCGATTGCAATCGTGTTTTTCATGATATCATTTATACCAAATTTACAAATAAATAATAAAGTTATAATTAGTGGGCTGGTTTTCATGGTCCTCATCCAAACTAACGTAAGAGAACTCTAATGGCAAAACCTAACTATTCATTCGAAAAAAGACAGAAAGAAATTGCAAAAAAGAAGAAAAAAGAAGAAAAACGACTCAATAAAATGAATAAAGTCGCTGAAGATGGTCAAAGCTCATTAGCTGATAATGAAAACAAGAATAATAATAGCTAGCGTTGTAAATTCATTCAACCATTTTAAACCGGTGGATCTGTCTACGTTGTTTTTTGTCAGGTTTGCCTTGGGTTGGGGACGCGGATAATTTACGCATTTGAGTGATTTCTTCTCTTTTTACAATACTCTCTTTTGTTTCATGATAAAGCGTTTGTGCAAATGTAGCGTTTTTACGAATATCGCAAAGTTCAACTATAACAACCGTTTTCTCATCAAAGCCTTGGCGTAATTTTACTTTGTCACCTATTTTGATGATTTTACCTGTTTTAGGTTTAATTCCCTGGTAATGTATTTTCCCACCTTCAATTGCTTGTTTAGCAATCGCTCTAGTTTTGTAAAATCGGCATGCACACAGCCATTTATCAAGGCGTACCTTGATCTGTACTTGATTGATATCGGTCGATTTGAGATTTTTTTGTTTAGACATAAAGTATTTTGACCAGCTTTAACCCTTTTTAGGAGTTTACACGTTTGGTTATTTAGACAAAATGAAGGTTGTGACTCAATCTTACCTGAAAATAAAAATTAAAACTTACAGCGTTTTGCTTTAAGCTGTAGATTCAGCTAAGCTTTATTGGCATTTGTCCTAGATGGTCTAGGGATTATTTAAAAAGTTAACTTAATTAATGAATTTATCGACAAACACACTACTGAATTGGGGCAAAAATTACTTTAATTGGTTGCCGCTTATACAATGGGCTGGATGGATCATTGTTACAATTGTCAGTGCCAAATTATTTTGGGTTTTTACGCTGTATTTTATGTCAGATGATATTTCCAATAAAAAAGCAACGATTGTACCTGCTTCTCAAATCTCTACAGTGAATAACTCTGTCGATGTAGGCGGTTTAGTTAGTATGCATTTATTTGGCGAACAAGAAAAAACCTCAGTAGTGGCTGCCGAAGATGTTGAAGATGCACCTGAAACAAGGCTAAACCTTAAACTGAGAGGAATTTATTCTGCCAATAATAAAAATCATTCCAATTCGATCATCGAAGATGGTAAAGGAAAACAGGCGGTTTATTTTATTGATGATAAGCTTGAAGTCTCTGGTCGAGTTTATCTGCGTAATGTTTATATAGACAGAGTCATTCTGGAAACCAATGGCAAAAAAGAAGTGCTTAGTTTAAAAGACTCCTTGCCAGCTGGAATGAAAATTAAAAAATCATCGCAGCTAACATTAAAAAAAGAGAAAGGTAAAAAAGTACAAGATAAACGAAAAAATAAACAGATCAGCAAATCTTTAAATGAATACCGTAAAAAATTGTTAGACAATCCAATGAGTTTAGCTGAGTTGGTCAAAATGAGTCCGGCCTCCAAAAATGGCGAAACAATAGGCTACCGAATTTCTCCAGGTAAAGATAAACGACTATTTACGCAACTGGGTTTGAGAAGAAACGATGTCATTACGGGGGTTAATGGTATGTCTTTGGCAAGCCCGTCTGACGCGATGCAATTATTTGGTGAGATTCAAAATATGCAAGATATACAGGTTGATATTATGCGTGGTAATCAAAATGTTAGTCTCTTATTAGATTTAAGTAATGCTCAGGGCGGTAAATAAAATGCGCATTGGAAGAAATAGAATTGAACGAAATAGAGTAGCAGATAATATCAAAAAATTAGGAAAGTTAAATTCGAAAATGTTATATCTAGGAAAGCAATCAATGTTTAAAAATGTAACTACAAAACTAAGTTTGATTTTTATCAGCTTAGTTTTATTCAACACTAATGTGTCAGCTGATAAAGCAACTATTAATCAAAAAGAAACTGATATTGGCGTTTTTATTGAAATGGTTAGTCGGCTGACTGGTAAAACATTCATTGTTGACCCAAGAGTAAGAAACAAAAAAATTACCGTTATTTCTCAGCATGAAATGGATGAAGAAGAGATTTTCGCATTATTCTTGAGTGTTTTAAAAGTCCACCAGTTTAGTGCTGTTAAAACTGGCAATCTTTATAAAATAGAACAACTGCAAACCGCTAAGCAAGATTCAGTTGAAGTTTATACTGAAGGAAAAAAATATGCTGGCGACCAACTGATTACTCGAGTTATCAAAGTCGATAATGTTGACGTTAGTCAGTTAGTTCCTTTATTAAGAACACTTATTCCACAACAAGGACACATGGCCCAATATAAACCAACCAATGTCATTGTTATTCACGATACATCTGCTAATCTTGAACGCCTAGTAAAAATTATTGAAAAAATCGACCAAGAAAGTAATCAAGAAATAGAAGTGATTGATTTAGAACATGCCTCTGCAACCGAGGTAGTTAGAATTTTAGAGACTTTAGAGAAGGCTAATAGTGGTTCAAAAAAAGGTGATGTAAATAAACCTAAATTTGTAGCGGATGAAAGAACTAACAGTATTTTATTAAGTGCAAATAATAAGTCTTCTTTACGACTGAAATTATTAATTGCCAGGTTAGATTCGCCCATTAAAAATGCAGGTAATCCTAAGGTAAGGCATCTTCATTATGCAAAAGCAGAAGAAATTGCAACATTACTAGAAGGTGTAGGCGATTCAATTCAAACCGATGCCTCTAAAAAGAAAGGCGCTAGTTCAAGACGTGGAAATAGTAAAGGTTACTCAATCAAAGCGCATAAAGAAACTAATTCACTAGTGATTACTGCTCCGCCCGATATTATGAATTCATTTGACTCGGTGATTAACCAGTTAGATATTCGACGACAACAAGTACATGTAGAAGCGATTATTGTTGAGATTTCAGAATCATTAAATAAGGAATTAGGCGTTCAGTGGGCCGGTGAAGGTGGAATAGTTAACTTTTCTAATACCACACCATCAGTCACTAGTATTTTAGGTGGTGTTTTGAGCAACCGTGGTAATACGAGTGGTTCAACAGTAACTACAACTGCACCAGATGGAACCATCACATCGACAACGCCAGGAAGTGATGGTGGTGATAACGGGCAAGGTGTAGCGCAAGCAATTGCTGGTGTAACCGGAGCTTTGTTGGGTTTTTCTGATGGTAAGTCGTGGGCTGGACTTTTAAAACTATTAGCATCTGATACAGAATCAAATGTTCTCTCTACCCCTAGTTTAACGACATTAGATAACGAAGAAGCAACCATTAGCATTGGTCAGGAAATTCCTATTATTACGGGGTCTCAGCTAGGAACGGGGAATGCTAATCCCTTCCAATCAGTTAACCGTCAAGATGTTGGTATTAAATTAAAAATAACACCACAAATTAATGAAGGAAACGCGGTTGTCTTAAAAATTGAGCAGGAAGTTTCGGGTATCGCAGGAAGCACTTCAGTTGATGTTGTAACCAATAAGCGAACCATAAATACAACTGTCCTAGTCAATAGTGGACAAACGATTGTTTTAGGTGGACTCATCGATAACGACATTCAACAGAGTGAACAGAAAGTGCCAATATTAGGTGATATACCTTTCTTGGGTGCATTGTTTCGGTCGAGTGGGACGACTAAAAGGAAAACCAATTTAATGGTATTTATTCGCCCAATAATTATTACTGATATTGCCGATATCAATAATATTAGTTCTAGTAAATATAATTACATGAGAGCTCTAGAATTGGACAAAAAACTAAAAGGGATCTCTTTAATGCCATTTACAGACCCAGCAATTTTACCAGAGTGGGACGATACTCTGGCTTTACCTCCTAGCTTTGATAGAGCAAATAAAATCTTAGAAGATGTAGAAGCTGCAAATGCACCAATTGTACCTTTACCTTCAAAAGCAAGTAACGAGTAAGTAATAAAATGGCTGTTAGTGATTTGATTAGAAACTCAGGAAAAAATGATGGCGATGAGTTATTCGCTCAGCTAGTTCAAATGCTTTTGGATGACGAAGCTGCTGAAGTTGTTGATGAAAGCCGTGATGATAGTCAAGTCGTTGAAGCACCTAGCCAAGCAACTAGCCAAGCATTAATTCAAGACAAGGAAAATATTCGATTACCTTTTTCTTTCGCTAAAAAACATGGCGTATTGATTACTGATAAAAAAGATGAAGACAATCTAACGGCGTTAGTTAAAAAAACGGTTAGCATCAAATCAATTTCCGAAGCGAGACGATTTGCTAAACAGAAAATAAAATTTCAAGAAGTGTCAGATGAAGACTTTGAATTTAATCTCGGTAAGGTTTATCAAGACAATACCGGTGACGCAATGGCTGCGATGGAAGATATTGGCGATGATTTAGATTTGTTTAAACTAGCTGACGAGCTGCCTGAAACCGAAGATTTATTAGAAGCAAATGACGATGCGCCAATTATTAAATTAATCAATGCATTGTTAACAGAAGCAATAAAAGAGAATGCCTCAGATATTCACGTAGAAACTTTTGAAAATGATCTAAAAGTTCGTTTTCGCGTTGATGGTGTTTTACGAGAAGTTTTGAGTCCCGGTAAAAAACTAGCCCCTTTATTAGTTTCAAGAATTAAAGTTATGGCTAAGCTTGATATCGCAGAAAAAAGAATTCCCCAAGATGGTCGAATTACATTAAAAATTGCTAACCGTGGTGTTGATGTTCGAGTATCAACTATTCCATCTAGTCATGGTGAGCGAGTTGTTATGAGATTGCTAGATAAGCAAGCCGGCCGATTAGAATTTTCTCACTTAGGTATGCCTGATCACATTAAAAAGGAAATGGATAGTTTACTTCATAAACCGCATGGCATTATCTTAGTAACAGGACCAACTGGCTCAGGTAAAACGACAACACTTTATGCAGGACTTTCTTTACTAAATAACGCCACTAGAAATATTTTAACCGTTGAAGACCCGGTTGAATATTTGTTGAATGGTATTGGCCAAACTCAGGTTAACGGCAAAGTTAAAATGACCTTTGCTACTGGTTTACGTGCAATTTTAAGACAAGATCCCGATGTCGTGATGGTAGGAGAAATTCGAGATTTAGAAACGGCAGAAATTGCAGTTCAAGCAAGTTTAACAGGGCATTTGGTTCTTTCAACTTTACATACCAATACGGCATCTGGTGCTGTCACTCGATTGCAAGACATGGGCATTGAGCCTTTTCTTTTATCTTCAAGTTTACTTGGCGTTCTTGCTCAGCGTTTGGTTAGGACTCTATGTCCAAATTGTAAAGATGCAAAACCCGCAAACAATAAAGAATGTGAACTGATGGGTTTTGATGCTACTAATCCACCAACAATTTTTCATGTAAAAGGTTGTACTGAGTGTAATCATTCTGGTTATAAAGGGCGACAAGGTATTTTCGAATTAGTTATCGTTGATGAAGAGACGAGAGCAATGATTCACAATGGTGCAGGTGAGTTAGAAATTGAAAAGCATGCAAGACAAAAAGGTTTTAGCATCCGTGAAGATGGCAAGAGAAGGGTGCTCGAAGGAATAACAACTGTTGAAGAAGTCCTTCGGGTCACTAGAGAAGACTAATCATGGCTGCTTTTGAATATGTTGCGCTCGATACCGCAGGCAAGCAAAAAAAAGGTGTTATGGAAGGTGATACACCTCGTCAAATTAGACAATTGCTTAAGGAAAAAAACTTAATTCCAATTGACGTGGAAAGTATCAATAGAAATGAAAATAAGAGTGCAAATGCAAATGCAAATCAGAGCAAATCAAGTAAGTTAAAATTAAGTGCTGCAGATTTAGCTTTAATTACAAGGCAAATTGCGACATTAATACGTGCCGCAATCCCAGTAGAAGAAACCATTAAAGCAGTCGCAGAACAATGCGAAAAGACTAAGCAAAAAACTATGCTTATGGGTATTCGAGCGAGAGTTGTTGAAGGGCATTCTTTAGCGGACGCCTTAAGCGAGTACCCAAAAGTTTTTTCAGAATTGTATCGCTCAATGGTGGCGGCGGGTGAAAAGTCGGGACATTTAGAATTAGTTTTAGAACGACTGGCAGATTATACAGAATCACGACAAGCTATTTCTCAAAAAATTACCGGTGCGTTAGTTTACCCTGTAATTTTGTCAGTTGTGAGCATTGGTATTGTTGGCTTTCTACTAGGTTCCGTTGTACCAGAAATTACAAAAAGCTTTACCAAGTCTGGACAAGATTTACCTTGGTTGACGGAAGCACTTTTGTCGTTAAGTGATTATGTACAATCTTGGGGGATTTTAACTTTTATCATGATTTTTGCGTTAATTTCAGGGTTTAAGTATTTACTAAAAACACCCAGTTTAAGGCTGAAATGGGACAAATGGAAAATTAACGCATGGGTTATTGGCAAAGTTATTCGAGGCTTAAATGCAGCAAGGTTTGCGAGAACTTTAGCAATTCTAAATGCCAGTAGTGTACCGCTGCTAGAGGGCTTAAAAATTGCTGGTGACGTTATGACAAACGCCGAATTAAAGGTTGCCGTGGCAGAAGCCGCTACCAGGGTAAGTGAAGGTGCGGGTATTAAAGTTTCTTTACAACAGTGCGGTTATTTTCCACCCATGATGTTGCATATGATTGCTAGTGGTGAAAGTTCAGGTCAACTTGAAGAAATGTTAGACCGCGCTGCGGATAACCAAGAAGTACAGTTTGATAATATGGTTAGCGTAATGATGGATTTAATTGGACCGATTATGATTTTAATTATGGGTGCTTTTGTTTTTATGATTGTATTAGCGATTATGTTGCCGGTGTTTGAGTTGAGTAATACTTTGGCATAATAAACCTTTAAGGGCATGAAAAAATAATTAATTTTTAATTTAAGAGGTTTTAAAATGAAACAACAATCAGGTTTTTCGCTTTTAGAAATACTAGTAGCAATGGCAATTATGGCGATTTTAGGTGGCGTCATGGTGGTACAGTTTGCGGGTAAAACAGAAGAAGCGAACCTAATACGTATTAAAGGTGATATCAAGGCAGTGCAATCTGCTTTGATCCAATACAGCTCAGATAATTTTATGTACCCAACAACAGAGCAAGGTATTGAAGCGTTAGCACAAAAACCTTCTAGTCGTCCTATCCCCAGTAATTATGCGAGGCGGGGATACATTGAATTGAATAATGATCCTTGGGGAAATCCCTATCAATATTCCTACCCAGGAGAGTTTGGTGAATACGATATTTACTCTTTAGGTGCTGATGGTGAAGAAGGTGGCGAGGGTTTAGCTTCTGATATAGGAAACTGGAACGTTGATGAAGTCATCAAAGCATTTAAAACGGGTGAGCAGTAGCTTTGCAACAAAGAGGCGGAGTCAAATTCAAAGATACAAGGTTAGAGTCAATTTAGAAAACGCTAGCCAAGTCATGAAAGAGATTGGTTAGTATAATATTTTGAGCTTAGATTCAGATAATTGACTCCGACCCCTTTTGTCCTGTTCTGTTAAATATAGAGATTATTAATTAGTGAAAGCACAAGGTTTTAGTCTATTAGAGATTTTAGTCGCGATGGCGATTATGGCAATTATGGTGGCCTTTGCATTGCCTAATTTGGGTGGTTCATCTGATAAGTTGGCCAAGCAGGAAATATTAAGGTTAGTTGCAGCTATCGAGCTAGTGAGAGATCAATCTGTTTTATTGAATCGCGAATTTGGTTTAACTATCGATGATAAAGGTTATCAATTTTTAGAATTAGTTGAAGACGATGACTCAGATAAAAAGTCAAAAGGAAAATCAAGCGGAAAGTCAAAATCCGGAGCTGGTTCAAGTAACAGCAGTGATAACTCAAATAATGATTTTGATGAAAACTCTAAAGACCAAAAAAGAAAACCTAAGTTAGCTAGTTGGAAAGAAATTTCTGAATTACCAGAATTAGGAAGGCATGAGTTTAATGAAGGGCTCGAAATAAACTTAACCTTAGATGAAGAAAACCTATTTAGTCAATTTGATGATGAGATTGATATTTTTGAAGAAGACGTTGAGATTTTTGAAAATGAAGAAGAATCCCAAAAAAAGTTCGAGCCACCACAAATCTATTTTTTATCAAGTGGAGAACAAAATCAATTTTCAATTGGAATTGCTATTTCGGATAAAAGTAGAAGGGATAGCGATAGCCATTTTTTTCGTGTTAGAGGTTTTTTAACCGGAGAATTAAAATATGAAGGGCCTCTGGTAGGCAATTTATTTCAAGATTTAGATAAGAATTATGAAGACAATGAGCTTTAAAAAAGAGCACTAAAAAAACATGAAGTTTAATCAATCCAATCATCAGTTAAATCAATCTCAGCGTAAGCTGGGTGGGTTTACGTTGTTGGAAATATTAATTGCGCTGGCAATCTTTGGCTATGCCGCAGTTGGATTGATATCACAAGTTTCTAATTATCAGTTAGCACAGGTGAATGCCTCACAAAAAATAATTGCTCACTGGGTAGCGATGAATCAGTTAGCTGAAACTCGATTGAAAAAAGAGTGGCCTAATACAGGTGTTACGCGAGGCCGTATTGAAATGGCGGGCACACTTGAAGAGCCTATAACTTGGCATTGGCTGCAAACAGTTTCAAAGACCACTGAAAAAGAATTAAGGCAGGTCGAAATTGAAGTTAGATTAGAAGAAAAAGATGAAAATGCGACATCTCGCTTTGTTGGTTTTATTGCCAATAAGAATATTAAAAAATGAACCGTAACTACAAAACAGTATTAGCTGCTATTACTTTAAAAAAGCAGCAAAAAGGTTTTACGCTTTTAGAAATACTAATTGCTATGGCAATTGCTGCAGCCATAGGCGTTGGAGCATTTACCTTATTAGATAGAGCAACGATTGCTAAAACAAGTATAGAAAATACAGGCAACCGTTATAACTCGATCGAAAGAGCTTGGTTATTTATCTCAGATGATATTCAACAGTTAGCACCGCGTAAATTTAGAGATGAATTTGGTGATAAAAAAGATAACTTATCAAGTGATGATGGACTTGGCTCACCGCATCTTAATTTAACTCGCATGGGTAGAAAAAACCCAGCAGGTTTAAAGCGTTCAAACTTGGAAAGGTTGACTTATTTTGTCGAGGAAAAAATATTGCGCCGAATTAGTTATGGTTTTCCTGACGGTATGAATCCTGAACAGGGTTTAAATCGACCGTTACTGGAAAATGTAGAGAGTATTAAATTTGATTTTTATGATGGTGAAGAATGGAGCGATTATTGGCCGGTGTATGGCGGAGGCGATCTTTTATCAACGGACATAAGCTCATCAAGTGTTGGCTCACAACGAACTTCTGCCAGCTCTAGTATCGGAATATTGCCGGTTGCGGTTAGAGTTACGTTAGAGCTAACTGATATTGGTTTAGTGAACCGGTTATTTGTTATTTCTGATCCGAGTAGTTAATCATGTTTGATCAAAAAATTAGTCAATTTAAAAGGCAAAAAGGAACCGTTTTAATTACGGTTATTTTAGTTGTTGCCTTTATTGCTTTGTTGATTGTAGAAATTAACAAAAGAGTCAATTACCAAAGTACATTAGCCAGAAATCTAATTCATCGTGACCAGGCATACTCTTACTTGATAGGCATGGAAGAATTAGCAAAAATTTATTTACAAAAAGGTTTTGATAAAGAAAAGGAAGATACAGTTCATTTGAATCAAGCTTGGGCACAAAGTGATATCACCTTTCCGATTGATGGCGGTGGTATGACTGCAACCATTAAAGATATGCAAAGTTGTTTTAATCTCAACTCATTGGGCGATAAGGATAAAAGTAACAACAATCAGCCTGGGCAAAATAATCAGGCCAATCAATCTTTAGTTGGACCGCAACCAGTAAATCCATCGGCAACAGGTAACCTGAATTATACTAATCCTAATAACCAAAATGAGAAAACCATTGGGGAAGAAATATTTGCTGATTATTTGGATTCTGTTTTAGTTGACTCAGTAATCAAACCCGAAGCACTTGCGGCTGAACTTAGAGATTGGATTGATGAAGATTATACCCCTAGTGGACCTGATGGTGTTGAAGATCTTTATTATCAAGGATTAGAAGTGGCTTACTTGCCAGCGAATGGTGAAATCGCACACAAGAGTGAATTGTTAGCGGTGCGTTCGTTTAATGGAAAAATAATGTCATTAATTGATGAAGATATTTGCGTTTTGCCAGACGCTAAGGCGAATCAAATAAATGTTAATACCCTGTCATCTGATAGCGCCCATTTACTACACGCGGCATTGGGAAAAAATGTTGTATTAACAAAGGTTAAAGAGTTAATTAGCTCCCGCCCAAAAAAAGGGTATGATATTAAAGGTTTTTGGGATGAGTTAGGCTCAGGAGCAAAAATAAAAAGCGATTTAAAATCACGTCTGACAGATACAAGTCGCTTTTTTCAGATGAAATCAAAAGCACAAATAAATACAACAACGGTATTTATGACAACTTTATTCGTAAAAGACGACAGCAACCGCTTTAAGGTTGTCTCACGATATTTTGGGAAAGACTGATGCAAGATTTATTGATATTTTGGGGTGCTAGTGAGCAGGTTTGTTTAAAATGGAAGCTTGATGATACGGCTAAATCAGGTGATTCCGATATTGTAACTAATCAAGGTGTAGAGCTTAATGCCGGCTATCTAATAAAAAGTGAAGAGATTCTAAAAGCTGATTTAAGCTGTTTAGCGGATATGGCTGAGTCTAAAAGAGTTAGTTTAATACTATCATCTCAAGATGTGGTCGCTTCTAATTTAGATATACCTAACCGAAATCCTAAGTTGATGAGAAAAGCTATCCCTTTTATGATGGAGGATGAAGTTTCTACCTCTGTCGATTCATTATTCTACGCATATAAGGATGTTGATAAAAACATACCAGTAAGCGTTAGAGGGATTGAACGAGACTATTTAGAATCGTTAATTTCTCAATTTGAATCCGCAGAAATAAAGCTCGAACAAATTTTACTGGAGCAGGATTTATTATTAGCACCTGAAGAAGGGATTAATATCTTACTTGAAGAGTCAAACTGCTCAGTCATAAATCACAATGGGCAAGTTTGGAATTGTGAACCTGATGATTTTAGCTGGTTAATGCAAAAACAACTTGCTGATATGCAGGAGAAACATAGTGAATCTCCGGAAGCAGTCAACGGAACGGTGAGTGAAGAAAGTCTAGCAATAGCAATTTCACTTAATATTTATTCAAGCGTTGATTGTTCAGGGTTGATTCGAGATTTACCTGTCGGCCGCTTTGCTGTTAAAACAAAACCAATTGAAAGTAAAGAATCCTTACTCATGGAATCTTTTTCAAGTGCTAATATTATCAATCTTATGCAAGATGAATATGAACCCCATAAAGGGCGATCGGAACTGGGTCTATTTTTAACTAAAATGTGTACTATTGCTGCAGGTTTATTTATCGTATTTATTATTTTTCAAACAAGCAAAATAATCACCTTAGGCGAACAAAAAGAGCAGTTAGATGCCAGAAAAATGACCTTATATAAACAAGCTTTCCCGACCCGTAAAGTACCGCCATCCTCTGCGAGAGCTGTAAAAAATATGCGAGATCATATGAAGTCACTTGGCTCGTCGTCGGACTCCTCAGGTTTCCTAAAAATATTAGAGTCGAGTAGTCAATCGTTAACCGATCTTGATAAAGTGCATCCCACTAATATTAGTTATGACATCACGCGAAATGAGTTAAGGCTAGATCTGATCGCCTCTAACTTAGTTGAATTAGACAAATTTGCAGATGCACTAAAGTCGAATGGACATCAAGTCGAACGCTCATCAGAGACGCAACGTGGTGAAGGTTTTTCAAGTCGTCTGATTATTAGAAACTAGCTATTAGAATCAAGATCTTAGAAACTGAAAACTAGAAATACAAAGGGTATTTAAAATGGATTCGATTAAAAACTGGTTTAATGAACTATCTGAGCAAGACCAAAAGATCACTTTGATTGCCGGAGGTTTGGTTTCTATCATTTTAGTTTATCTCTTGATTATCAGCCCTTTAAATGAAGGCGTTAACAAATTGGAAATTGAAGTGGCGTCAAGGATAAAATCTGACCTTTGGATGAGCCAACAAGTTTCAATTATTAAGTCAAACAGTTCCATAGGGAGTGCTGTGAGTGGCTCTTTACCTTTGACTTCAATCATCAATAGTACAACTAAAAAGTTTGATTTAGCTGTTTCAAGACGTGACAGTAAAAGTCCAAATGAAATGCAGGTCTGGTTTGATAATGTTAGTTTTGATAGTTTCTTGAGATGGGTCGCGGAAGTCGAGTCAAAGCATAATGTATCAGTTGCTAGCGTTAATATCCGTAGTAGAGAGAATGACGGTATTACAAGTATTAACGTAAAATTACTCAAGTAGCATATTTGAGATAAACTCCATTTAGAGTGTTTAAGATAGACAACATAAGACAAATATAATGAAAAATAAAATTATACTTTTTACATCATTTCTGTTTCTTTTGATCATTTTTTTGATGCCGGCAAAGATCATCAATAAATTTCTTCCAGCGAAAAGTGGGGTTGTTATTAGCGGGATAGATGGAACTGTTTGGTCAGGTAAGATTGGCAATTTGCAGTTGCAAGGCTGGTCACTAGAAGATATAGATTTTAATACCAGAGTCTTCTCACTGATTACTGGGAAGTTAGGTGCTGATGTTAATATTTTTAAGGGCGATCTTATAGGCAATCTTGCTTTTGAGTTGCAAGATAGCAAAACTGTAAATTTGGAAAATGCGAATATAAAAACGTCACTTTCGCATTTCGAAAAATATATTCCTTTTAAAGGGATCGAGTTAAAAGGTAATCTTGAAACTAGGCAAGTAGACTTGCATATCTTGGCATCAAGGCTAACCTACCTCTACGGAAAAACGCTTTGGAACGATGGTGCAGTCACATTTAATGGAAAATTATGGACGCTAGGAAATTTTGAACTAGATTGGAAAACTAATGAAGATGGTTCTATCCAAGCAAAAATATTAAAAGGTGAAAATATATTAGATATTCAAGGCGATATAAACATATCTAAACAAGGATTATTAGATTTTAGTGGCAGTATTTCAACTGGTGTTGATAAATCGATTTTTAATGCCTTTTTATTTTTTGCAGATGGAAAACAATCCAATGGTCGCCAAGCTCTGAAATTCAAGAAAAAAATTTGGTAGGTATTTAATTTCAATGAATACGAAAATGAAGATAATCAATTGAAACAAGATTTTAAAAAAATCAATTTAATTTGGTCTAAGATTGATGCGGTGCTGCTGGATATGGACGGCACTTTGCTTGATCTTCATTTTGATAATTATTATTGGCATGACTTATTGCCAGAGTTATACGCAAAAAACAATAACATTAGTTTATCGGAAGGGAAAAAAAACCTAATGGCATTGCAAGAAAAAGTAAAAGGCACTTTAGATTGGTATTGTTTGGATTATTGGACCAAGACTTTAAAAATTGATATTAAAGCATTAAAACATGAAATTTTACACAAGATTTCTTTTAGACCCAACGCTGTCAATTTTTTGGGGCATTTAAAGAAAATACAAAATGAAAGGCGTGCAAATAAACAACCTGATTTTAAGATCATTATGGCGACTAATGCACATCCGGATACGATTGGAATAAAAATGATAAAAGCGGAAATGAATCAATATTTTGACCACATTTGTAGTTCGCATGAGCTAGGTTATGCAAAAGAGGAGCAGATATTCTGGAAATTGTTGATTGAGAAATATCAGCTATCCTCATCTAAATGTCTATTTATAGATGATAGTATGCCAGTTCTTATTTCAGCTAGCCAGTTTGGAATTGGTAGTATACTAGCCATTGATAAACCAGATTCTGAAAAAGAAAGAAAAGATATGACTCCATTTACTACTGTTAGCGATTTTTCCCAATTGATTTAATTATGCATAAAAAACCTAAAATCACCCGAGTAAAAGAAATTGCAAAAACAAGACTGTTTAAAGTTGAAGAACTCGATCTTACCTTTTCTAATGGTGAAAACAGAACTTACGAGAGACTTGTTGCTGGACCTCGCGGCGCAGTAATGATTGTTCCAATTCTGGAAGATAAATACTTTGTAATGATCAAAGAATATTCAGTTGGAACAGAAGACTATCAACTTGCATTTCCCAAAGGATTAATGGATGAAGGCGAGACCATTTTTGAGTCCGCAAATAGAGAGCTTAGAGAAGAGGTCGGTTACGGCTCCAATAATTTTACTGCAATGAAAACAATGAGTTTGGCGCCAGGTTATTTAACACACAAAATGAATTTAGTTTTAGCCGAGTCGCTTTATAAAGAAAAATTAGAAGGCGATGAGCCAGAACCATTAGATGTAATGTTATTTCCAATAGATGACATTGACGCAATACTAAAACAAGAAAGTTTTACCGAGGCGCGATCGGTCGCGGCACTTTTTTTAGCTAATAAGATATTAAATAGAAAGTAAAAAGAAGAGAATATAAAGTGGAAAATTTAGATTTAAAAACTATTTTAAGTGATGTTATTAGCATCTCAAAAAAAGCAGGCAAAGAAATACTAGAAATATATAACAGCGATAATTTTGATGTTCAAATGAAAGGTGATAATACGCCATTAACACGCGCAGATTTGGTAGCGCACAATATAATAGTCAATTTTTTAGAAGAAAAATATCCAAACTTGCCTTGTCTGTCAGAGGAAAGTACAGGTATAGAGTTTGACGAGCGTAAAAATTGGAGTCGATGTTTTATAATTGACCCTCTTGATGGTACCAAAGAATTTATTGCCAGAAATGGTGAGTTTACGGTTAATATTGCTTTACAGGAAAAGGGTAAATCAATTCTGGGTGTCATCCATGTTCCAGTGGCTGATATTACTTATTCAGCCGCTAATGGATTAGGTGCATTCAAACAGCATCAAGAGGACGCTGCGCAAAGTATTGCGGTAAGAAGTTTACAACAAAAACACAATAAAAATCATTTTACAGTGGTCGCAAGCCGAAGGCATGGATTAGATAAAGTTGAAACGCTTTGTCAAAATTTTGCGAGTTACGATTTAACCAGTCGAGGTAGTTCGTTGAAAATGTGTATGGTGGCTGAGGGATCTGCAGACTTATACCCTAGACTTGCACTAACATCCGAATGGGATACCGCAGCTGCTCAGGCAATTGTAGAGCAAGCTGGAGGTAAAATAGTTCAACTTGATTTTAGCGATATGACATACAACCAAAAAGAGTGTTTACTTAACCCTTTCTTTTTGGTTTTGGGAGATCCTAATTTTGATTGGTTAGAAGAACTGGTCATACCCGATCTTGATTAGCGTGAAATTGATAAAAATTTATTTGATTAAAATGTAACAAGACGGAGACGATGAATATGAAGAGAGTTATTAAACTAGGTATATTTATAATTTTATCGGTTGTGATACAACCTAATATAGCAGAAGAAATAAAGCGTTCCTTATCTATTGAAAATGCGCAAGTTTATATTATTTCGCCAAAGAATGGCGCGACGGTTCCAACAACGTTTAAGGTGATTTTTGGTTTGTCTGGCATGGGAATATCGCCAGCGGGGTTCAATAAAGAGTTTACTGGACACCATCATTTATTAATTAATGGAGATATGCCTGACTTTCTTAAGCCGTTAGGTAGTAACGTAAAGCACTTTGGTGGTGGCCAAACAGAGGATTTTGTAACACTACCGAAAGGTAAGCACACACTATCTTTAATACTGGGTGACTATTTGCATAGACCACATAATCCGGCAGTAGTTTCAGAAGAAATTGTTGTTTATGTTAAGTAAAAGTCTATAAAAGTATTTTTCATTAATGCTGAGATCTTTGGATGCCATGCGCAAATTTTTTGCATGGTATTTAGATAAAGTGGTGATTATAAATTAATATTTTTTAGTCTAATTTTTTAACTCTTCTTTCATTGCATCAATAGTCGCTTTATAGTCGTCAGTATTAAAAATAGCGGAACCCGCGACAAAAGTATCCGCACCTGCATCCGCAATTTCTCTAATATTATCAATTTTAACGCCACCATCAATTTCTAAACGAATATCTCTTTCACTTAAGTCGATCAATTTACGAGCTTGAGCCAATTTTTTCAATGCATTAGGAATAAACGATTGTCCGCCAAATCCTGGGTTGACCGACATAATTAAAATCATGTCAATTTTATCCATTACAAATTCGAGGCAATCTAGAGAGGTCGCTGGATTAAAAACCAAGCCGGATTTAATGCCACTTTGCTTAATGATTTGTAAACTTCGGTCGACATGCTTTGAAGCTTCAGGATGAAAGGTAATCATTGATGCACCAGCTGTTATAAATTGGTCGATCAAATCATCCACAGGTTCAACCATTAAATGTACATCAATAGGCGCAGTGATCCCGTAATCAACTAACGCTTTACATACAGGAGGTCCAAATGTTAGATTTGGTACATAATGATTGTCCATGACATCAAAATGAACCCAGTCAGCACCGGCATCAATAACTTTAGCTACGTCATCACCTAAACGTGCCAAGTCAGCTGATAGGATTGATGGAGCGATTTTGATGGGTTGTTTCATAGTTATTATCCAATTTAATTAAGATTTACAACCTGGCAGTATAATACTTAGTTGCTGGGTTGACTTTGTTGTAAATGAAAACATTATCTTATCAAAATACGTAAGCTATTGGCTCATCATTTTCTAACTTGAGGCTAATAAAGCGTTATAAAATAGATGAAGTTTTGAAATATAATAGAATGAGCAAATATCGTCGCCGTTGAGCTGGTTGTTAGAAATCACTAATGCTTATTACAGAAAAGATGTGATTGTTTTTAGCAGCTCGTCAATCTTAATGGGTTTACCTAAATGAGCATTCATGCCGGACTGTTCTGATAGTGTCCTATCGACATCCATTACGTTAGCCGATAATGCTATTATTGGTAAGTTGAGTTGCAGAGTTTCTCTAATTGTCTTAGTTGCTTCATAACCGTCCATTACAGGCATTTGAATATCCATTAAAATAAGGTCAAATATTCCTTCAGATGCTAGTTCGACTGCTTTTTTTCCGTTATCGGCAGTAGTCACATTAACATCGTAACCAAGCAAAATTTTTTTTGTGATCATTAGGTTAACTAAATTGTCATCTATAATAAGTATTTCCTTTTCAGTTAAAATAGATTTGATGTCCTGTTTTGCTTGGTTTGTTTTTACACTGGGATTAATCACAGTATCATCTTTTTTCGAAATATCACCTTTTACTTCCACTAATTGAACGCTAAAAGTAAGTTTACTGCCTCGATTGAACTCGCTTTCTAATTGGATATCTCCATTCATCAAGCTACAAAGTCTCTTACAAATAGTTAACCCCAAACCTGTTCCGCCATATTCACGAGCAATGGTTGATTCTGTTTGCGAGTAGGCTTAAAATAATCGACTTTGTTGGGATTTGGTCATACCGATCCCGCTATCTTCAACTGAAAAGATTAAAGTCGTTTTACTATGAATATCGTTGTCATTGAGGAAAGATGTTTTATCCGAATGTACATAAAGCTCTATGCTACTTTTTTCTGTAAATTTAATCGTATTACTTAATAAATTAGTAATAATTTGACCCAGTCTTTGTTGGTCACCACGAAATCTATTAGGTAACGATGATTCAACTTCATATCTAATTAGTATTTCCTCATTGGGATTATTGATGTCAGTTTGAGCAAATATATTTTTTAATAAAAGTGTTAAGTCGAATTCTTTTTCTTCTAATGCTAAATCCCCAGCTTCTATTTTGGAAAAGTCTGAAATATCATTGACTAATAGCAATAGAGAATTTGCTGAGTAATTAAGAGTTTCGATAAACCCTTTTTGTTGTTGACCGAGATTGGATTGTTCTAATAAGTGAGCGGTTCCGATTAACGCATTAATCGGTGTTCTAACCTCGTGGCTCATATTAGCAAGGAAATGTTCCTTATTTCTATTAGCTATTAGCGATTGATTTTTTGCGTATTCTAACTTCTTTTCAACCAATATTCTCTCGTTTATATTTTGTGAAAGACGTTTATTTTTGCCAATGTTGTAAAACGCAAGAAGAAGCCCGAGAAAAACTACTGGACTCCATTTCAAAGCATAACCGACATAGTTAGTTCCTTGTTTGACTTCCGAGCCTAGCAAAACCTTACTAATTTTCAATTTTTCTTCAGCGGTAATATGATTTAACCATTTATTTAAAATTGGGACTAAATCCTCTAAGCCTTTTCTAACCCCAAAAGCAACATCGATTGTATGGGGGATGACTGCTACAACCTCTAACTCGGTAAAAATGTTTTTAATTTTTGGGCTAATGGTCACTAAATTAGATAAGAAAGCATCAAGTTGTCCATCATGCACCGCTAGCAAGCTATCATTACTGGAAGAGGTGATTGTTTAGGGAATGTTTGGATAGTGATTTTTCCAAATGTCTTTTATATGATTAGAGCGAGAGGCTCCAACCTTAAAGCTGATTAAGTCTTCAGGTTTTTTAACATAAACACCATTCTTTTTTACCACAATTACCATGGGTATTTGTAAATAGTTATCAGTGAAGTTAAGATAAGTTTCTCGTTTTTTAGTCGTACCGACCGCGGATAAAATATCAATTTCTTTATTTTTTATTATCGCGGTAGTCTCTGACCAACTAAGGCGATGATTAAATTTAAAAGTTAAATCTAAATCATTTTCTAATCGTGTTAAATAATCAGAGCTAATACCTTGAAGAATTAGGTCATCACCAAAAAATTCAATAGGTTTCCAATACTTGCCAACCCCTAGTTTTAGTTCGCCAAGTTTTTCAAGAAATAATTGTTCAGTGACAGTCAAAACCGATTGATTGAATAATATTATGACTACTGAAGTAAGGTAATTGTCCCGGAGTCCATATTTTTGCCAATTTAAATAGTTTGTCTTTAGGTATTTGCCTTATACCTTGGTTGATCATGTCTACTAGAAATATATTATTTTTTGGTACAAGAGCGTAAACATGATTTGAAGTTAACGCCTTTTTAGAATGAGTAACGAACTCTAGTGCATCGATTTTTTCAAAAGCTTTGTGTAATGGAAAAAACTCTCCAATGACAGCGTTAAACTCCCCGGTAATTAGACCATTTATCAAATTATCAAAGCTGTTAACGCGAATGAAATTAATTTCAGGGTACTTAAGCGGTAGAGTTTCTGAATGAGATGTATAGGGTTGTATTGCTATTCTCAAGCCCTCCATGTCTAGAATATTGTTAATTGCATTTTTTCTATGTCGCAAATAAAAGATATTGTTATCAATTCTGTCAAAAGGTATTGAATAATTAGCCCATTCATTTCTATTTTCAGTCGCAAATAGGCCGGAATGAAAATCGACCGAACCATTAATAATTGAGTGAATATTTTCATCATAATTACCGACACAGAATTCGATGTCAATGTTGTTTGTTTCCGACCATAACTCCCAAAAATTTACGTAATAGCCAATCAACAGGCCATCAGCTAATTGATAGCTGTAGGGAACATTGTTATCCATTATGGATATCTTAAGAGGTTTTTTTAGTTGCTCTTGATTTACTTCTTGTTTCTCTTTTTGTTGATTTATACTAGCACTAGCTTTGACAAAGTTACAATTCAAAGTAAAAGCAATGATTGTTAGATAAAAGAGCCAGAAGCTAATTAAATTGACTTTATTGAATTGTCTAAACAAGAGCATTTGATAATTTCTCCATCAATTGTTCTACGATAATAGGTTTGCCTAAATAACCATTCATCCCTGCGTCTATTGCCCGTTTTTGCTCTTGTTCACCCATGCTAGCTGTTAGTGCTAAAATAGGTATGTTGGCTTGATGACAACCACCTCTAATTGCTTTTGTGGGCTCAGGACCATCAATTTCCGGCATTTGCATATCCATTAGTATTAGATCAAAAGATACCTTTACTATTATTGCAAGAGCCTCTGCGCCACTATTAATTGTTGTAGCTTTCAATTGATAATTTTCATGAGTTTTTTGCGCAACCATTAAATTAATCGGGTTGTCATCAACTATTAATATGTGTTTCCCTATTAAACTCTTATTCTTAGTACTTCCTTGATTGCAGGTTGAATAAGGTAGGTCAAAAAAGAACCTGCATCCTTCATTTACTTTAGACTCAACTTTTAGTTTTGTACCCATTAATTCACATAAACATTGAGTTAGTTTTAAACCCAGCCCAGCTCCGGAATTACTTCTTGTTGATGATGTGTCGGCTTGATTAAAATCAGAGAAAACCCGAACAACTTGTTCTGGTTCCATGCCGATCCCCGTATCAGTGATTTTAAACTTAAGGTAGGAAAAATCATCAGTACTGCTGAGGGCGGTTAGTTCATTTTCGTTCGATGTTTTTATAGTTAGAACTACTTCTCCTTTATCGGTATAAGTTATAGCATTGAGCAAGAGGTTTTCAATCACTTGTTGTAAGCGGTGGGAGTCTGCGATGATTAGATGAGGAATGTTTTTATCAATTATTGATTTGCGATAAATTTTAGATGGTTGTTTTTCAGATGACAGGTTAGTTTTTGAAAAATCATTAGTTGATTGCAGCCCATCCATAATTTTTTTTGAGAATTGGATTAAGTCGAAAGCAATTTTTTCAATTTCAAGTTTTCCTGCTTCTATTTTTGACAAGTCTAATATGTTATTAATTAACCGAAGTAAGTTCTGTGCTGATGTATCCATGACACTAATTAAATCTTTTTGCGAGGTATTTAAAGAGGATAGGTTTAATAGATAGGCGCTACCGATGATAGCATTCATAGGCGAGCGAAGTTCATGGCTCATATTGGCTAAAAAATCATCTTTTGCTCTATTAGCGGAGTCAATATTCTTCTTTTGTAAACGTAAAGAATTCTCTTTTACTTCGCGATTATTGATTTCAGAAACCATCCTGCGGCTCAGAAAGGAAACATAAAATATTAGCGCTGCAATAGTGATAAAGGTTGGGATGGCATACTTAATAAAGGTTTCAAACTGATCGCTGATTTCGATTGTATTATTGCATTTCCATTTATTGAGTATTGAAATTTTTTTGCGATTAGGAATGTTCACAAGCGCTTTATTTATGATAGGAACCAATTGGCTGATACTTTTATGAACAGATATTTTTATATCTAGGTAATAATTAGTAAATAAACCAACCTTTAAATTGGTGTTTTTAAACTTATCTAATTGGTGAACGATTAAAAAATGGTTGCCGATAAAGGCATCAACTTCCCCCTTTTTTAACTTACTTAATCCTTGAAATGTGCTAGCTACATTCTTAAATTCAATGCTTGGAAAGTTAGTCTGTAGGATTGCTTTCAGTTGTCCGTCCATCACAGCGGTAACTTTTTTGCCTTTCAGGTCATAGATATTGGTCAAAAAGGAACTCTCTGGCCTCACCATTGCAACGATCTGAAATTGGATATAAGGTTTTGTAAGAATTAAGTTTTTTTCCTTATCTTCAGAGTTGTCGCTCTCAGCAATGGCGGTCAATAATTTAATTTCACCACCTCTAGTTTTGTCAACCAACTCACTCCATTCAAATCCGTAAACATGGTTAAGCTTTATGCCGAGCATTTCTTTTATAACGTCTAAGTAATCAATCGCGACGCCTTGATACTTGCCATTATCTAAGTACACTATAGGTGACTCAATTTGAGTTGCTTGCTATTTTTGGACTTGATATTTTTCTAATTTCATCAATCTCTGTCAATGTAAGGTTTGGCAATTTTGCATAAATAAATCTTTCGAAATAGGGCGGACTACTCGGTATCCACTAATAAATTCAACGGGGTGGTGGTTATATCTTGACCATAAACGCCAAAACTCAACGTAGAGACCAGTAGTACGCCCATCGGAAAGTTGAATACTAAAAGGAGGAGCGTCTTCAATTATACTTATTCTTAGAGGTTTCTCTGGTTTCAGAGTACTTAGATTTAGAGGTTGCAAGGCATAGGTCGTGTGATTGCCATTGCTAATCGATTGTTTGTTCTCAAATCCATTGGCGAACGTACCAACCGATAGCATAGAGATTAAAAGCAGAGCAAACATATACGATGTTTTAATTGTGCCAGAGATCAAAATTATTCCCCAATTTCCTCAAATTGGCTGATTTATTAATCATTTGTGAGTTAATAAACGTATTTCTGCTATCGATAGAAAAAACGGTTTAAAAATAAAGAGAACTTAGGGTTGCACTTGCGGATTCCATTCTATACAATGCGCCTCCCAATTTGGTTAAACCCCATCTTGTGCGACCTTTGTAAGGGCGCAATAGCACAGTTATAAAAGGGTGCTAAAACAACCGACCTAATTTTGGTCGAAAAGAATTTTAATCCGCGTCCCTTATGATGAGTAGAGGAGGTGGTTTTTAACTGTTTATTAATTAACTTTGGAGTTTCTTTGCTATGTCAAAGCAGCGAATCCGAATACGCTTAAAGTCATTTGATCACAAGTTAATCGATTTATCGACACTTGAGATTGTTAATACTGCTAAGCGCACAGGCGCCCAAGTTCGTGGCCCTATTCCATTGCCTACTCGTAAAGAGCGGTACACCATATTGGTATCACCGCATGTAAATAAAGATGCGCGAGACCAATATGAGATCCGTACTCATAAACGTATGGTAGATATCGAAGAACCAACAGAAAAGACCGTAGATGCTTTAATGAAGCTCGACTTGGCTGCTGGTGTCGACGTACAGATTAGTCTTTCTTAAAGGCAAGATTGAATCGTTTGAATTGATTTAGTTGTTTTTAATTAGGTCGGATTAAGCGGAATTTTAGTTGCGTTGTTTGTTATTAGATTTAAATCTTTAACTTAGAAACAAGAAATAGCAACATTAATAGAGGGTTTTAACATGACAATCGGAATTGTTGGTCGCAAATGCGGCATGACCCGAGTGTTTGATGAAAATGGTGTTTCTACACCAGTTACGGTTATTGAAGTAACATCCAATCGAATTACTCAGGTTAAAACAAAAGACAACGACGGCTATCAAGCAATCCAGGTAACTACTGGCGAGCGAAAAGCAAATCGTGTTACTCGACCAAAAGCAGGACACTTCAAGAAAGCAGGTGTTGAAGCTGGTCGGGGATTATGGGAATTCACAACTGATTCTTTAGAAGGTTTTGAAATTGGTGGCGAAATAAAATTAGATATCTTTGCAGATGGCCAACTTATAGATGTGACTGGTCAATCAAAAGGTAAAGGTTTTCAGGGTGGCATCAAGCGTTGGAATTTTACCATGCAAGATGCAACTCACGGTAACTCAGTTTCGCATCGTTCAAATGGCTCTATAGGACAAAATCAGTCGCCTGGTAAAGTATTTAAGGGCAAAAAAATGTCTGGTCATATGGGTGCTGAGCAAGTAACTACACAATCTCTTACTTTGGTAAGAGTAGATGCTGAGCGAAATGTTCTTCTAATTAAAGGTGCCGTACCGGGCTCTAAAGGCGGCGATGTAATTATTCGTCCTGCTGTTAAAGCTTAGGTTTAGGGGGATTAGAGAATGGAAATAAATATATCAATTACCGGCAAAAAGAAAGGCGGATCAGTGGAATTGTCTGATGCAGCTTTCGGTCGTGATTTTAACGAAGCACTTGTTCATCAGGTAGTCGTTTCATACATGGCAGGTTCTCGCGCTGGAACAAGAGCACAAAAAACACGTAGTGATGTAAGTGGTGGTGGAGCTAAACCTTGGAGACAAAAAGGAACAGGTCGAGCCAGAGCGGGTACTTCTCGTGGGCCACTCTGGAGAAAAGGTGGCGTTACTTTTGCTGCACGGCCTCAAGATCACTCACAAAAAGTTAATCGTAAGATGTATCGCGGTGCGATGCAGTGCATACTTTCAGAACTCGTTCGACAAGAACGCTTAATGGTTGTTGAGTCGTTTTCAGTTGATGCACCAAAAACCAAAGAATTAGTTAAAAAATTAGCTGATTACGGTTTAGATGATGTGTTGATCGTGACTGAAACAGTTGATGAAAATTTATACTTGTCAGCAAGAAATTTACACAAAGTTGATGTGAGAGATATTGATGCATGTGACCCTGTAAGTTTGATTGGTTTTGATAAAGTTGTCATGACCGTTGACTCTATAAAGAAATTTGAGGAGTTATGGGGATGAATCAAGAAACCATTATAAGTACTTTATTAGCTCCAGTTGTTTCTGAAAAGGCAAGTTTTGCTGCTGACCGTGGCGAGTATGTTTTTAAAGTATCAAAACGAGCAACTAAGCTTGAGATCAAAAAAGCGGTTGAACTTATGTTTGATGTAAAAGTTGAAAATGTAACAACTTTAGTCGTCAAAGGTAAGAGCAAGCGAACTGGTCAAATTGCTGGTCGCCGTTCCGATTGGAAAAAAGCTTATGTCTCGCTTGAAGAAGGCCAAGACATTGACTTTGTAGACGCAGACGCGAAGGGGTAGAATCATGGCTTTAATGAAAGCAAAACCAACATCTCCGGGTCGTCGCTTTGTTATCAAAGTTGTCAATCCAGATCTACATAAAGGTGCACCACACGCACCTTTATTAGAAAAGAAATCAAAGTCAGGTGGCCGTAATAATAACGGTCGAATTACCACTCGTCATATTGGTGGTGGTCATAAGCAACATTATAGAATTGTTGATTTCAAACGTAATAAAGATGGTATTCCCGGGAAAGTTGAAAGGCTGGAATATGATCCAAATCGTAGTGCTAACATTGCTTTAGTTTTGTATGCAGATGGTGAAAGAAAGTACATCATTGCTCCAAAAGGCATGAAAGCCGGCGATCAAATCCAATCAGGACAAGATGCCCCTATCAAAAGCGGCAATACTCTCCCGATTAGAAATATCCCAGTAGGTTCTACAATACATTGTGTCGAATTGAAGCCTGGTAAAGGTGCTCAAATGGCTCGTAGTGCAGGAACTTACGCTCAGTTGATTGCTCGTGAAGGTACTTATGCAACGCTTCGTTTACGAAGTGGTGAAATGCGCAAAGTTCTTACTGAATGTAGAGCAACAATTGGGGAAGTTGGTAACGCAGAACACATGCTACGTTCACTAGGTAAAGCTGGTGCATCGAGATGGCGTGGAATTCGACCTACTGTTCGAGGCGTTGCTATGAACCCAGTCGACCATCCGCATGGCGGTGGTGAGGGAAGAACCTCAGGTGGTAGACACCCCGTTTCACCATGGGGAACACCAGCTAAGGGCAAGAAGACTCGTAGTAACAAACGTACAGACAAGTTAATTGTCCGTCGTCGTAATCGTAAATAGAGGATTAAATCGTGCCACGTTCACTTAAGAAAGGGCCATTTATCGATCTTCATCTTCTCAAGAAGGTTGAAGACGCTGTGGCCTCCAATAGCAGAAAGCCGATTAAAACTTGGTCGCGCCGTTCAATGGTTTCTCCGGAAATGGTTGGATTAACGATTGCCATTCATAATGGCCGTCAGCATGTACCAATATCTGTCAGCGAAGACATGGTAGGACACAAGTTGGGTGAATTTGCTCCAACTCGTACTTATCGTGGCCATGTTGCTGACAGAAAAGCGAAATAGGAGATAATGATGGAAACTAAAGCTGTTTTACGTCACGCAAGAATCTCTCCACAGAAAGCTCGTTTAGTAGCTGATCAGGTTAGAGGGTTGCCAGTAGAGAATGCGCTTAACTTATTAAAGTTTAGCAATAAAAAAGCTGCTGAAATGATTCAAAAAGTTCTTAATTCTGCCATCGCCAATGCGGAGCATAACGACGGCGCAGATATTGATGAATTAAAAATATCAACAATTTTTGTTGATGCTGGACCTACTTTAAAACGTATCAAGACACGTGCTAAAGGTAGAGCCGATAGAATCATTAAGCGTTCATGTCATATCACCGTTCAAGTTTCGGATATTTAGGAGATAAACCATGGGTCAAAAAGTACATCCAACGGGTATTCGCTTAGGTATCGTAAAGAAACATAATTCTGTGTGGTATGCAGAGCGAAGCGAATATGCAAAATTATTAAATAGCGACATAGAAATTCGTGATTGGTTATTTAATAAGTTAGAAAAAGCATCAGTTTCAAGAATTGATATCGAAAGACCTACTAAGGCATTACGTGTGACTATTCATACTGCACGCCCTGGTATTGTTATCGGTAAAAAAGGCGAAGATATTGAGAAATTACGTAAAGCCATCGGCAAGTTGTCTGGTGTTCAAACTCAAATCAACATCGAACAAATTCGAAAGCCTGAGCTTGATGCAAAATTAGTAGCTGACGGAATTGCCTCTCAGTTAGAACGCCGTGTAATGTTTCGTCGCGCTATGAAGCGTGCGGTTCAAAACACAATGCGGGCTGGTGCTGAAGGAATTAAAGTTCAAGTTGGCGGTCGTTTAGGTGGAGCAGATATTGCTCGAGCTGAATGGTATCGAGAAGGTCGTGTGCCACTTCATACATTGCGTGCAGATATTGATTACGCAACAGCTGAAGCAAACACTACTTACGGAATCATTGGCGTAAAGGTCTGGATATTTAAAGGTGAAGTTTATGGTGATCAACCACAAGCGACAACTGAAGATAAGCCGAAGAAAAGACCTACTAGAGCTAAGAAGTAGGGGAATAGACCATGTTACAACCTAAAAGAACAAAATTTCGTAAACAGCATAAACTGCGTAATCGTGGTGTTGTAGAGCATAAAGTTAGCTTTGGTGAATTTGGACTTAAGTCTGCAGGCCGTGGCCGAATGACAGCTCGTCAAATCGAAGCAGCTCGTCGTGCTATGACTCGACATATGCGAAGACAAGGTAAAGTTTACATTCGTGTATTCCCTGACAAACCAATTACTAAAAAGCCATTAGAAGTTCGAATGGGTAAAGGTAAAGGTAGTGTGGAATATTGGGTAGCGCAAATTCAACCAGGACGTATGTTGTTTGAAGTTGAAGGTGTGCCAGAAAATTTAGCGAGAGAAGCTTTTGAACTTGCGGCAGCTAAACTTGCTGTTAAAACAACGTTTGTTAAGCGGACGATCTTGTAATGGGGACTGACGTAATGAATGCTTCCGAGTTGAAAGAAAAAAATACTGATGAGTTGAATGTTGAATTAGTTGAGCTACGTAAAGAGCAGTTTAATTTACGTATGCAAAGAGCGACTAATCAAACAGAACAATCTCATAACATGAAAAATGTACGAAGAAATATCGCACGTGTAAAGACGATTATAAATCAGAATGCGCAGGCGGCCGGAGAAACAGAATGAGTGAGCAAAAAGTACAGCGTACTCTGACTGGTAAAGTCACTAGTGACAAGATGGATAAAACCATCACAGTTAAAATTGAGCGTCAAGTGAAGCATCCTTTATATGGGAAATTCATCAAGCGTTCGACAAAAGTGCATGCCCATGATGAGTCAAACAAATGCAATATGGGCGATATAGTTAAGATAGCTGAGTGCAGACCACTTTCTAAAAGTAAGTCTTGGCAGTTAGTTGAGGTTGTTGAAAAAGTGTAATCTATTAGTTATTTATTAATAACTTTTAGGTTAGCTGAATCAATTAAATGATGGTATACTCCCGCGTCTTTTTACTGGTGGTCTCGAACGACACTGATTTATGCGCGGTAAAAGTTGGAGAAAACCAATGATCCAAATGCAAACAACACTTGATGTTGCAGATAATAGTGGTGCACGTCGAGTACAATGTATTAAGGTTCTTGGAGGCTCACATCGCCGCTACGCAAGAATTGGCGATGTGATCAAGGTCAGTGTAAAAGAAGCTATTCCTCGTGGTAAAGCGAAGAAAGGTGATGTAATGAACGCTGTCGTTGTTAGAACCCGAAAAGGCGTGCGTC
>Ga0307492_10000163_pt1 | contig 29796 bp, 28 predicted proteins | sample SI3LmetaG_FD_202365 | JGI IMG/M metagenome (GOLD analysis project Ga0307492, IMG submission 202365) | Sea-ice brine microbial communities from Beaufort Sea near Barrow, Alaska, United States - SI3L | ecosystem: Environmental > Aquatic > Marine > Coastal | place: USA: Alaska | collected 2017-05-06 | reverse complement strand
AATAACGTCAAAATCCATACCCAACACCAAAGAATACGCGGCATGGGTAAAGCTAAGGTTTTATTATGCAGAGCCTGATATGTTTATCCTAATCGGTAAATAGTAGATACCTTTCACTTATAAACTCTTTGTAAACAACAAGTTAAAATTGGAAGGTTATCAGAAGGTTATATAACACTGTTTTAGATAAGGTAATAAGGTCGATTCTAACGCCAGCCAATGTAACTGCGATGATCTTTGGTTATTCACAGTGAGGAGCAATCATGAAAACATTTTTACTTTTGTACATCACTTTAGCTTTTATCAGACAAGTTCTATTATTCAGCCCTCTATGGAATATGCTTTTTACTTTATTAAGTGTGGTGTGCATACCCATCATTACTGCATATGCCCTAAAGTGGTATTTTAGTATTTCGATCAGACCGAGGCCGTATCGCTAATTAGGCTTTAACTCTTCGTAACACATATATTGGGTTCTGAAAGCCCTTTCTCAATTTGCCTCTTATTATTTTATTCTTACTTTTTTATGCGACTTTTTTTTACTAATCAATGACTTAAATGTTAGGGCTCTATGTTAGATGTTTGCAAGTTACTCCTTTAACAAAATCAAAAACAAGCCCGAAGATTAAAAATAAATACAATTAAAACAACAAGTTAAAAACAGAAGGTTACCAGAAGGTAGTAATGTGATTTTTTCTTTAGAGTGTTTGACATCAGGTTGATGCCGTAAACACACTAAGGATTTATTGATGACTCCAGCTAACAATTCAAGACAGGCTAACAGTCATAATCTGGACTCATGTTCAGTGATTGAAAAATTTTCTATTTCCCTTCCCAACGAGAAAATAGGTGCATTTATCAACATGATAAATGTTATTGCGGAAGGTATTTTTGTAGTCAATGCTGATGGTGTCATCGAAGTCATTAACCCAATGGCAGCGAAATTTTTTGGTGATTCCCAAGACGCTTTAGTGGGGCAGCGGTGGTTTCACTTTTTACATGATCGCCATCGGGAACAATATGAGTATATCTTCCTAAACTGGAAAGATAATAAAAAGCAGCCATTAAATCATGGTCCCCAAGAAGTGTTATTAACCCGTGCAGATAGCACTTGGTTGGAGGCGGACTTATCGATCTCTTGCTTGCCGGAATCACTAATGGAAGGCAGCCCAATGTTTGTTGGCGTGTTACATAACTTAACAGAACATAAGGCTGAATATAGCGAATTACGTAGGCAAGCCAGTACCGACCATTTAACAGGTTTGGCTAATCGTTATAATCTTGAAAAAACGCTGAATAAAAGTTGGAATGAAAGCATTGTGAATGGCCAACCCATTAGTTTAATCCTCATAGACGTGGATTATTTCAAGCACTTCAACGACCAATTTGGCCATGTTAATGGCGACAAATCTTTGCAAAAAATAGCGAAGGTTATCGATACTTGTTTGCCTTCGAACGATAGCTTAGCAGCACGCTATGGTGGAGAAGAGTTTGCCGTTATTCTACCCCGTAGTCATGCGGCAGATGCCGAGTTAGTTGCCAAGCAAATACAACAGCAGATCAACATCATCAATTTTAGTGAGCTAGGTCTACCTTCAACTCTCAGAATCAGTGTTAGCCAAGGTATTTCATGTGAACACAGTGGTCAGTATCGCACTCCTGAGGCCCTTATCTGCTCAGCAGATACCGCTTTATACCGCGCTAAAGCAGAAGGAAGAGACAGAATTAACCTCAGTTTGTAACAGTTGACGTTCTTTGGCCAAGGGGACGGAATAGATACTTACACTGTTCCTTGGCCTTTTTTAAACTCGAATTAAATACTCACTCGCTTATAAGGTCGATATTCTGGCATCCAGAAATTGCGCTCAATTCGCTCTACTAATATTTCATCTGACACTTCCAATGCTAAATTTTGTTGCATCGCTATTTTTGCCACATCAAAGGCGATTTTTTTACTCAATTGTGCGATTTCGCCCACTGCGGGGAGTAACTCACCTTGTCCTGTTGCTGCAAGGGGCGATGCTTCGGCCAATGCTGCACTGGCTGCCATTAACATTTCGTCGCTGATCAAACTGGCTTTGCCGGCAATTACGCCTAAGCCAATACCGGGGAAGATATAGCTATTATTACACTGAGCAATAGGATAGATCTTGCCTTGGTATTCAACCGGTTTAAAGGGACTACCTGTGGCAACAATGACCTTGCCATCAGTCCATTCAATAACCTGCTGTGGCGTTGCTTCAACTTGGCGAGAGGGATTACTTAAGGGGAAAATAATCGGTAATTCACAATGTTTTTTCATACTGCGGATAACTTGTTCAGTAAATAGCCCTGCCTGCCCAGACACACCGATTAAAATATCCGGTTGAGCGCAATTAACCACATCTAACAGTGACGCAAACTCACCACTATAGGACCATTCTTTAATTGCATCAGATGACTGGACCAGACGATGTTGGAAATCTCGCAGACCTTGCATGCCTTCTGTAAGCAAGCCAAATCGGTCGATCATAAATACTTGACTCCGTGCTTGAGCGTCTGAAATACCTTCTCTACACATTTGTTGAATAATTTGCTCTGCAATACCACAACCAGCGGACCCTGAACCGACAAAGGCCACTTTTTGTTCAGACAATTTAGAGTTTTTGCTTTTGCAAGCGGCCAATATGGTTCCCACTGCAACTGCGGCGGTGCCTTGTATGTCGTCATTGAAACAGCAAATTTTGTCTCTATAACGTTCTAGTAAAGGCATAGCATTAGGTTGAGCAAAATCCTCAAATTGCAGCATAGCTTCAGGCCAGCGGCGATTAATCGCCTGGATAAACATATCTACAAACTCGTCATACTCTGCTTGACCGATACGCTTGTGCCGCGCCCCCATATACATAGGATCGGCTAACAACTTTTCATTATTGGTGCCTACATCTAACATAACGGGCAAGGTATAAGCAGGGCTAATACCACCACAGGCGGTATACAAAGATAACTTACCAATCGGAATACCCATTCCGCCTATTCCTTGGTCGCCCAAACCTAAGATACGTTCACCATCAGTCACAACGATAACTTTCACCTTACGCTTGGTAGCGTTACGTAAAATATCATCCATCTGATGACGTTCAGAATATGAAATAAACAATCCACGAGAACTACGGTAAATATCCGAAAACTGCTCACAGGCATCACCCACTGTTGGGGTATAGATAATGGGCATCATCTCGTCGATGTGCTCTTTAATTAATCGGTAATACAAGGTCTCGTTATTGTCTTGAATAGCACGCAAATAGATATGTTTGTTGATCGGTTCATCAAAGCTGGAATACTGCATATAAGCTCGGTCTACTTGCTCTTTGATGGTCTCGTAACGAGGCGGGATCAGGCCAGTTAAATTGAACGTAATGCGTTCATCAGAACTAAATGCGCTACCTTTATTAAGCAAAGGTGTTTCTAATAGTGAGGGCCCAGAGTGAGGAATGTACAGCGCATTTTTTGTAGCTGAATTTGCCATTAACGTATTGTCCTGTTTGTTTATATTGTTATTTCAGTTCTTTCTAACCACATAGGCCAGTGAAGGTGTAGTGTTTCTTTAAAATATATCTTCAATCTGCTTTTTACTTTGTTCGCCTTGATCTGCAGAATCAATAATTTCTGCTTCAGCCACAAAGCTATGTGGCTCGGTGCCTTCAGTAAAGTATTCAAACATCGATGTTTTATCTGTTCTATTAGTAAGTTTGCCGGTGCCCTTGTCGATGCGTACAGTGAGCAAATCTGTGGGCATAGGTAATAAATGCTCAGGTTTACCAGCTAATGCATGTTGCATAAATCTTATCCAAGCGGGTTGTGCTGCGTGTGCACCTGACTCACTACCGATTAGGGCGTTACCAATATAATTGAACTTTTCAGGGTTTTTATTCACTAAATTTTGATTTCGTGTGGTGCGACCCAATCTGCGGTTGTTATCATCAAACCCCACCCATGCAGTGGCCACTAAGTCTGGCGTAAACCCACTAAACCAGGTATCGCGCACATCGTTGGTGGTACCCGTTTTACCGGCGATGTCACTACGCCGGTTCATCAAGACTGCCGCACGCCACCCAGTTCCACGATTCTCCCAAGTACCATTAATTTGAACTGCAGAGCGCATCATTTCGGCTACTAAAAATGCATTTTCTGAACTGATCACTCTGGGAGCAGATAGAATATTTTTAACAGGCTCATCAACTTGTTCTGTCACGCCAAATTCTGCGGCTAACAGTGCTTCAAGATCATCGGGATCTGCATTAGCTTGGTTAATATGAGACTCTGCTACACAAGGACTGCAAGCATTAACTGGATTAGCTTTCCAGAGTACGTCACCCATCTCGTTTTCGATGCGTTGAATAAAATGTGGTCGAATTAAAAAGCCACCATTAGCAATGACCGCCATAGCGGTCGCCACTTCTAGCGGTGTATGAGAGCCAGAACCTAAAGATAAGGTCTCATCTAAAGGGATATCATCTTTATTAAAACCAAAGCGGGTAAGATGTTCAGCAACATTGTCCAGCCCTACAGCCCTTAGCAGACGTACTGATACGACGTTTTTTGATTTAGTTAAAGCCACTCGCATTCGGATTGGCCCATCGTACTCGGCAGGAGAGTTCTCAGGACGCCACGCATTTCCTGAACCTGATTGCCATTGGGTGATAGGTGCGTCGTTTATCACACTTGCCAAGGTGTAACCATTTTCTAATGCAGCTGAGTAAATAAAAGGTTTGATGTTAGAACCAACTTGCCTTTTAGCTTGAGTTGCACGGTTAAATTGGCTTTGATAAAAACTGTAACCACCCACCACAGCTTGCGCCGCACCATTTTTAGGATCTAGTGCTACAAAGGCGCCACTTGCTTGCGGATATTGAGCAAGTTGCCAATGCAAATCGTCTTCTCTTTGACGAATTAAAATCAGTGCCCCAGCTTGCACTATATCACTGGCTATTTTGGGATCTTGCCCTTGTTTTGCATCATTGATAAATGGTCTGGCCCAATCTAAGCCATCCCAATCAATAATACTGTACTTGCCTTCTCGGTTAAAAATAATGATGTCTTGTTCATTCACTTTAACAACGATAGCTGGATGCATTGATTCAAAGGTTTTTACATCTTGCAGGTAACTTAACATTTGTTCTTCGGGCCACGGGGCTAAACTATTAGGTTCATAATTTTCAGATTCTGAACGCAGCCCGTTTTGGTCATCAGTTTCATTTGATGACCAAAGTTGTTTGACTGCGCCATGATAACCATGACGTTCATCGTAATCATGTAAATTTCTGCGCACGGCTTGTTGCGCCGCTGCTTGCAAATCAGATGAAGCAGTAGAGTAAATTTGATAGCCACCCGTTTCGGCCTCGTCTTTGCCGTACAACCCGATCATTTCACTATAAATAATATCTGCCAAGTAGGGTGCATCTAAGTTTATTTCTGCACCGTATTTTTTAGCGGTCACAGGCTCGTTAACAGCTTGCTCAAATTGCGCTTGAGTAATGTATTCTTCATCCAACATACGTAACAAAACGATACGTCTTCTAACCATTGAACGTTCAGGGCTACTAATAGGATTGAGTGCAGATGGAGCCTGAGGTAATCCTGCAATAGTGGCAATTTGTGCTAATGTTAGATCATTCAGTGACTTACCGTAATAGACTTGTGCAGCCGCACCAAAACCAAAGGCTCGGTGGCCCAGTTCTACTTTATTTAAATACAGCTCTAATATTTCTTGTTTGCTTAATAGTTGCTCCATATGCCAAGCTAAGATAATTTCACGTATTTTGCGGATGTATTTTTTCTCGCGGGTCAGGAAGAAGTCTCGGGCCATTTGCATAGTTAGGGTACTGCCGCCTTGCCCTTTTTCCCCAGTGACGACTAAATTAACTAAAGCGCGCATCATGCCGATAGGATCTATACCTGGGTGATCATAAAATCTGCTGTCTTCGGTGGCGATAACAGCTTGTTTTAATTGTTCCGGAATTTGCTCAAGAGTAAGTGGGATCCGGCGTTTCACTCCATACTGGGAGATAAGTTTGCCATCTTGAGTAAAAATGCGCATCGGTGTTTGTAATCGAACATCTTTAAGAACGTCGACGCTAGGTAAGTCAGTTTTGATATAAAAATAGGTACCTAATAAGATAGCTGTACCAATGACAGATGTGACTAAAATGACTAATAATGCGGGTTTAAGTAACTTCACGGATAGATAATACCAAGGCAACTTCTAATAAATGATCTACATTTTATACCTATGTACAGTTATTAGAACCATAAAATACAAAAAATTACGTAATAATGATGCGGTGAATTATTCCTATTCAAACGGATGTCTAACAATTGAAAAAATTATTTGGCCTTTTTGGCACTAACATACAAAAAATGATTGGCCTTGATATAGGTACGCGGTTTATTAAAGCCGTAGTAATCGAAAAATCAGGTCAACAATATAACTTGCAAGCCTATGCCTGCGAGCCTATTCAGGGTAATGCTTTTGCAGAGCGTGAAATTAAAGATTTCGAAGCAGTGAGCCATGCACTTAAAAAAGTAAAGCTCGCCCTGAAAGGCAACAACAAGTTAGTTGCCATAGCAGTATCAGGCTCGACCGTACTGAATAAGATTGTTTACATGGATCCCGGTCAGACTGATCACGAACTGGAAAGTCAAATTGAATTGGAAGCCGATAGTTTGATTCCTTATCCGCTAAACGAGGTTTATATCGACTTCGAAGAGATAAGTGACAGTCAAACCACCAATAATAAAGTCGAAGTGTTATTAAGTGCGGTTCATAAAGAATTAGTCGACCGCAGGATCACCTTATTGGGTGAAGTGGGTTACGAAGCCAAAATCGTTGATGTTGAAAGTTACGCCCTAGGTGCGGCCGTTGCCTCTTTCTACCCAAGTGAAGCTGAAAAAACGGTTTGTTGTATCAACATCGGCGCCAGTCATTTACAAATGTGTGCAGTTAAAAATGGCAAGGTTATTTATACCAAAGACCACAACTTTGGAATGGACGCATTGATCCAAGACTTAACTATGCTTTACAGCCAAGAGCGTTCTCAAATTGAACAACAATTAACAGATGGCACCTTACCTGAAACATGGAAGCAAGATGCTTACCCGATGTTTTTAGCAAACTTACAACAGAATATTAACCGAGCATTGCAATTGTATACCAGCGCATCTGGCGAAGCTCGCCCTAGCGCATTGTTAATATGTGGAGGCGGTGACCACATAAAATCCTTGCCTGAAGACTTAACTGCAGACTTAGGTATTGAGGTGACTTGTTTCAACCCATTCACTGACATGGTGATAGCAGATAGCATTAATCAAGGAGAGCTAGAACATGTCTCCGGTCAACTTATCATTGCTGCCGGTTTAGCCAGTAGGAGCTTTCAACCATGGCACATATAAATTTACTGCCTTGGCGCGAAGGTCGTAGAGCTGAGCATAAAAAGAATTACCTGACTTTGCTTGCGCTACTTGCACTAAGTGCTCTTGGACTCATGTTTGCTGCCGGCAATGTGTTAAATAAAATGACAGAAAACCAAAATTTTCGAAACAATTTTATTGAGCAACAAACAGCTTTATTAGATCAACAGATTGAACAAATTAAGAATATTAAAAAAGACAAGGAAGCGATTGAACAAAGAATGGCTTTGATTGAGCAACTTGAGTCAAGCCGAAACGCTGTACCCATAGTTTTAGATGAATTAGTTCGACTGGTTCCGCATGGCTTATCTTTTCGAAGTTTTTCTCGCCAAGGCAATCTAATTGAAATACTCGGGGTCAGCGAATCAAATAACAGATTGGCTGATTTCATGCGTCAGCTCGAAGAATCGACTGTATTTAGTAGCGGAGAATTATCTTCAATCAAGGCAGATACATCTGCTTTAGAAGCCGTCAGTGATTTTAAGCTAACGTTTACCATTAATCCTAGTGTTGCTCCGGATTTCTCAATCATTAACGAGGAGCCAAGCAAATGAAATTTGATGTTAATAAGTTAAAAGAGATCAATGATTTAGATTTCGAACAAGTCGCTACTTGGCCCTTTGAAGTTAAATCTTTAGTCGCTATGTTTGTAGTTATCATCGGTTTAGTAGGTGGATATTATTTTTTAGTAAAAGATAAACTACCTATACTTGAAATGGCACAAAATAAAGAGATAAAACTAAAACAAGTCTACCAAGGTAAGTACCGCATTGCGGTTAATTTGGAAGCCTACGAACAACAATTAGGCAGATTAAAAAGCGACTTTTCGTCTATGTTAAAATCGTTACCTACGAGTAATGAAACTCCCGGATTATTGGATGACATCACGTTAGTAGGTACATCAGCTGGACTCACTTTTAGATTATTGAATTGGCAAAGAGAAATTCCAAAAGAATTTTATTCAGAATTACCGATTGAAATGGAAGTGTTTGGTGGATACCACAACTTTGGACAATTCGCTTCAGAAATAGCTGGGTTGCCACGTATTGTTACAGTGCATGATTTTGAAGTCACCCAAGAAGGTAATACTCTTAAACTTAGGGTGCAGGCAAAAACTTACAGGACATCTAGTGATCAAGACTCAACGACAGTGGGTAAAACCCAATGAATCATCTTAAAATTGTGTTAGCCGCAATACTGTTAAGTGGCTGTGAAGCCAACGTTGACGATTTACAGGTTTTTGTTGCTGAAGTGAAACAAAACACCTCGGTTAATATTGAGCCTTACCCAGAATTTGAGAGCAAACCTACTTTTATCTATTCTGCTGATAGTTTACGCAGCCCATTTCAGCGCCCAAGAAATACAGGTGCTGGAGTCGAAATAAACGTAGCAACCCAACCAAATTGTGCTCAGCCCGACTTTAACCGCAGTAAACAACCTTTAGAGAAATTCGGTATTGATGCGTTATCAATTACCGGTGTATTTCAATCTAATGGGAAAAAATGGGCACTTATTCAGTCGAATACCGGAAGTTTATTTAAAGCTACAATTGGCGATTACCTAGGATTGTTTTTTGGGAAAATCGATTCTATTCAAAATGGCACAGTTTCTTTTACCGAAATGCTGCCCGATGGTGCTGGCTGCTGGCAGAAAAAGCAAGCCACACTCACCATGCAATCGAAGGCAGGAGAAAATAATGTCTGAGCGTTTTATTTTTAACAAAAAACTTAATCGAACTAACTCGATCTGGTATTGGTTAATTGCATTAGGTTTAAGCCTACTTGCATTTAAATCATTAAGCCAAGACGTGGTTGTATTAGTTGACCCTGAACCTCAGGTAGACAACGTTTTTCGCTCTGAATTGTTGGACTTACAATTTTCGCGTTTACCCAACGGTGGCGCAAAAGCGTTAATGATGTTTAGTAATGATAACTTTCAACTGCAGTTAAGTGAAACCGGCAAAACCCTGAGCTTGGTTTTACCCAAAACAAAATTAGCTGAAGCACAATTATTTAAACTTGATGTGGTGGATTTTGCAACACCCGTTAATGCCATTGAAACATTCCAAGATGCTGAACAAACCAGAGTTGAATTTTCACTTCAGGACAAAATTTCGTTTCGTCATCAGAAAGCTTCGAACAGTTTAAGCATAGAGATTGAGAAACGTGTCAAAGATGCACCGCTAGAAAGCCAGCAAACTAGTTTTGCAGGCGAACCCATTTCACTTGATTTTCAAGACGTCCCCGTTCGCCAAGTGCTGCAAATTATTGCCCAAGTTAACGGCTTTAATTTAGTTACAACTGATACTGTGACGGGTAACGTAACGATTAGCTTATCGGGTGTTCCTTGGGATCAAGCCCTAGATATGATTCTTAAAATCAAAGGTTTGGACAAAAGGCTTGAAGGAAACATTTTACTTATTGCGCCTACTGAAGAGCTCACAGCTCGGGAAACTCAGCAGCTGCAATCCAAACAACAAGTAGCTGAATTAGCGCCTTTAGTGTCGACAAACGTGCAAATCAATTATGCAAAAGCACAAGACCTAGCAGCCATTCTGAAAGGCACAGAAAATAGTATTTTAACCCCCAGAGGTAGTGTCGCAGTTGATGAAAGGACCAACACACTTTTACTACGTGATACTCAGACATCAATTGATGAGGCGAAAACATTAGTCGCTGCCTTAGACATCCCGATTAAACAAGTATTGATTGAATCTCGTATGGTGACAGTAAGAGACAACGCCAGTGAGTCATTAGGTGTGCAGTGGGGACTTAGCAATACTACGAGTAATGGCGCAATATCAGGCTCATTAACAGGTGCTGATTCCATTGCCAGCGGTGTTGTTCCCTCTATAACAGATAGACTCAATGTAGCATTACCAGTACAAAGTCCAGCGGGACGTATTGGTATCCAAATAGCTCGCCTATTAGATGGCACCATTATTGATTTGGAATTATCGGCCCTTGAGTCTGAAAACAAAGGTGAAGTCATTGCAAGCCCACGCATCACGGTGGCTAACCAACATGAAGCTTATATAGAACAAGGTACAGAAATTCCTTATGTAGAGGCAACGTCTAGTGGTGCTACTTCGGTTGAGTTCAAAAAAGCGGTATTAAGTTTAAAAGTCACACCGCATATTACGCCAGATAATCGGATTATTATGGATTTAGTGGTGACCCAAGATACGCGAGGCGACACTGTTTCCACTTCTACCGGTGATGCAGTCGCCATTGACACCCAGGAAATAAGCACCCAAGTGTTAGTTGAAAATGGCGAAACCATAGTGCTCGGCGGGATTTTCCAACAAAGTTCCTCAAATGATGTGCGAAAAGTACCACTTTTAGGAGATTTACCGTTTGTAGGATACTTATTCAAAAACACCTCAGAAATTTTAGAAAAACGCGAGTTACTCATTTTCGTGACGCCCAAGATATTAACCGATAAATTGAGAACCAATTGATATTTGGCGATACAGCCACCTTAATTCTATCCAAAAAAACAGTTTAATCACCCGATTAGGCTGTTTTTTTATTATTCCTGCTGCATAACCTTTACAAAGCTTGCAAAATTCACCGTAAAACTGAGATAATCGTCGTCTCGAAATTTTCGACGAGGTCTGGTTAATCCATAGAAGGGTAGCCGAACAGAACTTTCTACCCCTTAAACATAGTTGTGAAATAAGCAAAAATGGCTGAAAAACGTAATATATTCCTTATAGGCCCCATGGGTGCTGGTAAAAGCACTATTGGTAGGCACCTAGCAGAAGAACTTCATTTAGAATTTTTTGACTCTGATCAAGAGATTGAAAGACGCTCGGGCGCAGATATCGCTTGGATATTCGATCTTGAAGGAGAAGAAGGTTTCCGTCTACGTGAAGAAAACATCATTAACGACTTAACTGATAAGCAAGGCATTGTTTTGGCAACGGGCGGTGGCTCGGTAGTCAGTAAAAATGTTAGAAACAGATTGTCAGCTCGAGGCATAGTTGTATATTTGCAAACCACCATTGATAAACAAGTAGCTAGAACCCAGCGTGACAAGCGTCGCCCATTGTTACAAAAGGATGATCCTGAAACAGTATTGCGAAATCTAGCTGAAGAACGCAACCCGCTTTACGAAGACGCTGCCGATTACATTGTCGATACCGATGATCAAAGTGCTCGTGCTGTAGCTAATCAGATCATCATTAAAATAGGTCTGTAACTCTTCTTTCTAATATAGCAATAATAGGGCTAGCTACTTATGGCAACACTAACAGTTGAGTTGGGTGAGCGTAGCTACCCTATATTGATTGAAGCCAATCTGCTTGATAATCCTGAAGTCTTGACCAAACATATCACCACAAAAAAAGTAGTTGTGGTGACTAATGATGTGGTCGATCCACTTTATTACCCGGTTGTCAGTCAAGCCTTAAAAGGCTACGAAGTCAGTAAGATTGTCATACCTGATGGCGAACAATATAAAAACTTACAAAGCTTTGAAATGGTGATATCTAAGCTTCTGGAGATGTCTGCTGGTCGTGATACTACATTAATCGCGTTAGGCGGAGGTGTTGTGGGTGACTTAACTGGTTTTGTCGCCGCCAGTTTTCAACGTGGTATGCCGTTTATCCAAATTCCTACTACCTTATTATCCCAAGTTGATTCATCTGTTGGTGGAAAAACAGCTGTCAATCACCCGTTGGGTAAAAATATGATTGGCGCATTTTACCAGCCCAAAGCAGTATTGATTGATACTAATAGTCTAACCACTTTGCCTGACCGCGAGTTTGCTGCTGGCATGGCTGAAGTCATTAAGTACGGCGTGATTTACGACGCCAACTTTTTTACATGGTTAGAAGAGAACCAACAAGCCATCAAACATAAAAAAATTGTAGCGCTGCAATATATGATTGCCCGTTGTTGCGCCATTAAAGCAGAGATAGTCGCGATTGACGAAAGAGAGTCTGGCTTAAGGGCAATATTAAATTTAGGGCATACATTTGGTCACGCCATTGAAGCTGAAAAGGGTTATGGCAACTGGTTGCACGGCGAAGCTGTCTCAGCAGGCATTGTTCTTGCTTCATTAGTAGCAACTAAGATGAATTGGCTCGAAGCGTCAGAATTCAGTCGTATCGAATTTCTACTGCAAGCATTTGATTTACCAACAGTTGCACCTAGTGACATGGCATATAATGACTTTGTTCGACATATGCGTCACGATAAGAAAGTGCAAGATGGGCAACTGTTTTTTGTCATTCCTAAAGGAATTGGCAAAGCGGTAGTGACAAATGAAATCTCTGCAGAGGTGTTACGCGCCATTCTTTCTTAGGATTAATTTTTGCCCGTTGCATCGACGTTTTTGAGTCGATACAACGGGCATCGCAACCTAGGTAAATGAAAATGGCAGCGTCAGAACTGAACAACAGATTAGACTATCTAATTAGTTACTCTTCACAACTTGTGTTTGTGTGCAGCGATAAAATACAACAGCAGTCACAAGTTGTTGAAAGTTATTTAGCTCATCAAAATGAACAAGCTGACTTAGCTTTGCTCACTGCAAATGAATTAACCCCTTTAGTCATCTACCGAGAAAAGTTGTTTCGTCAACTCATTAGCCAAAGCCAAGCAGCAGACTTTAATCGACCTCTTAACCAGCTATTAGCCCCATTGAATGAACACAATGGTCCAATTTTGATAAGTGTTTTTCTAGCGGAAAAGCTGCCTAACAAGCTGGTTAAAGAACTATGGGATCTAGTCTTACAAAGTCGCTTTGCTAGCAACAAACAACATCTCAATGTACTGCTTATGGGTCTCTCTGATTGGGCCGAGTCAGCCAAATCTGGCCTTGGGGCTAAGTCCAAAGGTCAACCCATAGTGTTAAATAGTCAAACGGATATCCAAACGGATATTCTACCCGAGGAGACCCATGAATTTTCTGATTTAGAGGCTTTCATTCAAGATAAACGAAAAAAGTTCGCGCAACGTATTGAAGATCGTCATTACCAGCCCTACGAGTCTCAACCTATTTACAAAAAATGGTGGGTTGCCATTTTATTTGGACTAATTTTTTTAGCCCTTTTTAGTGGAATATTAGGCTGGCAATATCCACAAAAAGTGAAGGCAGCACTGTCATATATAAATACTCAGATATTAACCCAAGAGCAAACTGTTGAGCCTTCTGAGGCGATCGAATTAGAAGTTACAGCCTCTGCTAATACGGCCCAAGCAGCACCCCAAGCTGTTGCAGAAATAGTTCCAGTAGAAAATAAACCTAGTCTAACTAAAACTGTCACTAAAGATCTATTGGTAACTGACTGGAACACCGCTAGCGCTAAACTCGAGAAGCAATCAAATAAAGTACTGTTACAAACTACCAGCAATGATGAAAAAGTGGATAGTCAGACAATTCAGTCTTCAGAGCCAGAACAAGCTGTATTAGATAAAGAGGTAAAAGCACAAACTGGCAGAGTTAATGACTATCAAGTCGAAGATATTGTTAAATTTGAACCGCTATCCTCACAGAAGGGATTAGTATTAGGCAAAGTTGAAACCGTCAAAACTGACGATTTTATTGTTCCTGAGCCTGATTTATTATTGGCATTACCTGATAAACACTTTGTTATTCAAATAGCAGCGATGGCTAATATAAGTATCTTACAAGATTACATAAAAGATGAGCGATTAGGCAAACAACTGTGGTTATTCAAAACCCAGCGTTATGGTGGGGATTGGTATGTGTTATTAAAAAATCAACATTTTCCCACAATAGAAGCTGCCAGAGCAGAAATAATCAATTTGGCAGATGCAATGTTAAGAAATACTCCTTTTGTTAAGAGTATGGGACAAGTCAAACAAGAAATAAGTGCCTCTAGGCCTTAAGCTATTTGTTGTTTTTGTCTAGTACCGTTACAATTCGGCCCCATAAACTAACGGCTCCGACTTGGTTGAAACATTGGCAGTTACAAAAGATAAAAAAAACAGAGCCTTTTTGAAGTGGGCCGGTGGAAAGTTCAGCCTTATCGAAGACATAAACGCGAAACTTCCAGAGGCTAAAAAGCTTATTGAGCCTTTTGTCGGTGCAGGTTCGGTATTTCTGAATACCAATTATTCTAAATATCTGCTTAATGATATTAATCCTGACTTAATTAATTTATATAATATCGTAAAACACCAATTTAGTGATTACATAACCGACAGTGCCAAGATGTTCACTTCAGCCTATAACGAAGAACAACGTTATTATCAGATAAGACAAGAATTTAATGACAGTGCGGATATCTATGAACGGGCAGTGTATTTTCTCTACTTAAATAGACATGGCTACAATGGATTATGCCGTTATAACAACAGTGGAAAGTTTAATGTCCCTTTTGGCAGGTACAAGGCACCCTACTTTCCAGAAAAAGAGCTGTGGTATTTTTCAGAGAAATCTCAACTAGCAACTTTTACCTGTGACTCTTTTGAGAAAGTGTTCGCCAGAGCTCGAAAGGGATCGGTAATATACTGTGATCCCCCGTATGCACCCATTAGCAAAACAGCGATGTTCAATAGTTACGCTGCTGGCGGATTTACTTTGGATAACCAGATTAAACTAGCATCGTTAGCTCGTCGCACTGGTCACACTCGCAATATTCCAGTGTTAGTGAGTAATCATGATACTGAGTTTACTAGGGATATTTATCAAGGGGCTGATATGACTCAACTTCAAGTCAGTCGTTTTATCAGTCAAAATGGCAGTTCTAGATTAAAAGTGGCAGAACTATTGGCACTCTATCAGGCCGATTGACTCCACTTGATTTTGAGTGGAACTAATTTGTCTGAGCAGGATTTTTTGCTTCGCTATTCCCTGAGCGTGACAGCAACTCAAGTAAATCAATAAAGTGGAACTGGTATGAGCTTGATCGCCCCGAAAACCATTCAGACCAACTTACACCTTGTGGTTGATTGGCAGCACATCTATTCACAGGATGGCTAACAGGTAATTCATGATCAAGAACAACATTTTCTAAATTTCCACAAAACATATTTCTGTCGTCTAACGAGCTCTGAGACATACTTAATATAGCAACTGTTGCTAAACCAGATAAGGTCACTCCAGTGAGAGTAAATAACGATTTTGACTTCCTGTTCATAATGCTCTTCTCATTGAAATACTTTGTTGCATTATACCTGTAATTAAAAATGCAACAACTGCACTTCAACTGATATGTTATGCCTTTTGTCGTTAATCGTTTAAAAAAAAGGCACATTATATGTACCTTTTTATAAGTTAAAGACTTTAATAAGTTTTATAGGTCAAACGATTTACTAAGTGAGAAGTACATAGCTTCATCGTCATCAAGGTCAGAACCACTAAATATCACTCCAACACCGACATCAAAACCACCAATCTCAGTACCGTATCCCAATTCAAAATACTCACCTGAAAACTCATCCCCCCAAGAACCAAATGTACCTGAGAAACCATTGTGCTCAATTGAAATACCAGTAAATGTATAGTCTGCTTCAGGAGACGTTTCATCACCATCAATTCCGTCCCATGTTCCAACAGAGTATTCAAGGCTAAACATACCAAAACCAGCACTTAAATTAACTTCATTATAAGCACTATCAAAGTCACCAGTATATTGATACGACGTTGCACCGATGCCTAGTGAAAGACCACTTTCAAGCTCAATACCGTAACCGCCGTAAAAGTCAATTTCTAAACCTTCAGCCACATCCGCAGCCCAAGTGCCTAGATAAAAACCGCCGTTTTCAAAATCTAAGCCTGCACTTGCAGAACCGCTAGCCGTTTGCTGAATACCACGAAAATGATATTCAGACACGTAACCAATATTTGCACTAACACTTCCTTCAGCTAATGCCACTTGACTAATACTAGACGCAGTTAAAACAGCGGCGGCGATAGCAGTAATTTTTAAAATTTTCATGTGTATACTCCAATTGTATTTATAATATTTTTCAGTGGTTTAACTAAGTTTTATCATATTATTATTTTATTCACTGCATAACGCAAATCTAATGCCTAAATGCAGCAAACTAAATTGCACTCATAATTAAACGTTTATCCCCTTGTTTTTATTAGTTATTTCCTGACATAAATGATTTGTAACCGAACAATCTTAAAAGTTTTAAGGTCACAAATTGCACCATAAAGGAACAATGATTCAATATTGGTGCAAAGAGGACGCTTTTGTCTGTTTAGATTTTTCTGTAGAGTATTGATTTTGTTTGCAAGGAAAGTAATGAAACCTTATTTGATCGCTCCTTCGATTTTGTCCGCCAACTTTACCAAGCTAGGTGAAGAAGTAGACAATGTGCTGAATGCTGGCGCAGATGTCGTTCACTTTGACGTCATGGATAACCATTATGTACCAAACCTGACTATTGGCCCTTTAGTGTGTAAAGCTTTACGCAAACATGGTGTAACGGCTGATATTGATGTTCACCTAATGGTACAACCTGTGGACGATATGATTAAACAATTTGCCGATGCTGGGGCCAGCTTTATCAGCTTTCACCCCGAAGCATCACAGCATGTGGATAGAAGTTTACAACTAATAATCGATTCAGGCTGTGAGCCTGGCTTAGTATTCAACCCTGCTACACCATTACAACATCTCGATCATGTGATGCATAAGTTACATCATATTTTATTAATGTCTGTTAACCCCGGTTTTGGCGGTCAATATTTTATCCCACAAAGCTTAGATAAGCTAAAACAGGTTCGTGCATTAATTGATCAATCAGGTTTTGAGGTTCGATTAGAAATTGACGGCGGCGTAAAAGTCGATAATATTCGCGCCATCGCAGAGGCAGGAGCCGATATGTTTGTAGCGGGCTCAGCAATTTTTGGTCAAGCAGATTATCAAGCAGTGATTAGTCAAATGCGCTCTGAACTTGCTCTGGCTAATTAGCCTTTTAACTAACTTTTTTCAACTAACTGTATAAGTAGATCAAATTAACATGACAAAACCAATTGTACTCAGCGGCTGCCAGCCTTCAGGTCAACTCACCATTGGCAATTACATGGGTGCACTTCGCCAGTGGGTCAATATGCAAGATGATTATGACTGTTTGTATATGTTGGTTGATTTACATGCGATCACCGTAAGGCAGGACCCAAAAGCGCTGCATCAAGCTTGTTTAGACGGTTTGGCACTTTATATAGCTTGTGGAATTGATCCCGCTAAAAGTACTGTTTTTATGCAATCTCACGTTCCTGAACATGCCCAATTAGCTTGGCTGATGAATTGTTATACACAGATGGGTGAACTTAACCGCATGACGCAGTTTAAAGACAAGTCGGCGAAAAATGTGTCTAACATCAATGCCGGCTTGTACTCTTATCCTGTATTAATGGCGGCAGATATTTTGTTATATCAAGCCAACCAAGTACCTGTAGGTGATGATCAAAAACAACATCTAGAGTTGGCGCGAGATATTGCCACACGTTTTAATAATGTTTACGGCAAAACGTTTAGCATACCCGACCCTTATATCCCAGAATTTGGCGCCCGGGTGATGAGTTTGCAAGATCCCACAAAAAAGATGTCTAAGTCAGACGATAACGCCAACAACTTTGTCGGCCTGTTGGAAGATCCAAAAAAAATAGCGAAGAAAATTAAGCGTGCAGTAACAGACTCAGATGACCAAGCTCGTATTTATTTTGATACAATAGAGAAACCAGGTGTATCTAATTTGTTGAGCCTATTGTCATGTGCCACAGGCACCTCAATCGAAGCCCTCGTTCCAAGTTATGAAGATAAAATGTACGGGCATTTAAAATCTGATGCAGCCGATGCAATAGTTGCTTTAATAGAACCCATTCAGCAAAAATATCATGCGTTGCGAGATGACCAAGCTGAACTGAATAGAATCATGCATGAAGGTTCTGAAAAGGCCAGTCAACGTGCGGCAATTACCTTAGCTAAGGCATACGAAGCGGTAGGCTTTGTTAAACGCCCTTAAATTAATCAGTGGTTGAGGCAGGCCATGCTTCTGTTGATTGACAACTATGATTCATTTACCTACAATTTAGCTCGCTATTTTGAGGAGTTGGGACAAGAGGTATCTGTGATCCGCAATGATGAAATTGATTGTGATCAAATACGATCTTTGAACCCCGACTTTTTAGTTTTTTCGCCTGGGCCATGTACACCTGATAGCTCAGGGATAACACTAGAGGCGATTAAAGTATTTGCTGGACGAATCCCGATGTTAGGTGTCTGTTTAGGGCATCAAGCAATAGGTCAGGTATTTGGTGCCATCGTCATTAAAGCCCAACAAATAAAACATGGAAAAACCTCACAGATATACCATTCCAACGACTCTTTGTTTAAAGATGTCCCTATGCCATTTGTCGCCACGCGATATCACTCATTGGTGTTAGATAGAGTGAGTATCCCTGAAGACTTTAAAATAACTGCCTGGTGTTGCGATAATGACGACGGTAAAAATAACATTTTATACCAAGGTGGGATAGAGAATAAAGAAGTCATGGCTATCGAACATAACACTCTGCCAATTTTTGGTGTGCAATTTCATCCAGAATCTTTATTAACAGAATTTGGTCACCACATCCTAAGCAACTTTATTAACAGCCAGACTGCTACTAAATCACTATAGTTTCACTGTGGAAATTTTGTGGCATTAATGTAACATTGGTATCAGAATTTAATTGTTATATTACATGAATAATTACATTCAAAAAAATTAATCATCAAAGCATTTTCATAAGATTAGAATAATAATGAGCATACCTACAAACACGGAAGAACTCATAAAACAGCGCTTTGAAGCGTTATTTTTAGATGTTAAAGCAGCACAACAAAGCGCTTTCAATGAGGGTGAACCTGCGCTATGCGTCATCGAGATTGAACAAAGTAAAACAGCTAGATCCTTATTGCGGGTTGAAAAACAAGCGATCCGTGAAAAAGATTTAAATTTTAAATCAGATCTTAGTTTTCTAAACACCATCACCGACCAAATCAATATTGAAGTAGCAAAGCGCCTAGATGAGAGTATTCAAGATACAGACCATCTATATTCAAAAATCATAGGTATAGACAGATCATTACCTGAATTGCTTGATCTGGTCGGTATTAAGGCAGCTACCATTTCAAAAGTTGAACCCATTGCCACCGAGCTGCCTTGGTTCTTCAATGATTTAATGAAGTTTGTTAATCAACCTCAATATCGGCGCATAGATAATAAAGGAAAAGCAGTAGTAGTTGAAACTATGCGAGTGGGCCTTAGCTTTTTTGGTTTAGAGAATTTAATGATTATACTTACATCTCTAGCTTTCAAACGCTCGCTACCTCAAATCACCGATCCGTTCCCGCAAATAAAATTAAGAATTTGGGAGGAAGCTCTAGCAACAGCGATTTCCTGCAAACAAATAGCTTCTGTGGTGGGTGTCAATCAAGATCATGCTTTTTGCTTAGGTATTCTACAAACGATGGGGAAAGTAGTGGTTTCAAAGTTATACTTTAGACTCTTCGAGAGCGTGCTGCGAGAAGCCTTATTAGAAACTCAAAATGCACAAAAGCATGAAGAACACTCTGCTTTGACCAGAATTACTCCATCAGGTCCATTTCTGAATCATCTAATCGATACACATGCACTAAAGATTAGTGCCAAATTAATTGATAAAATGGCGATGAAAAGAGTCATGATCGCTAATGCAATGTTTGAAGTGGCAAATAATGAACCTGCAGCAAACCTATCGCCCCTAGCGTTGGTATTAAAACAAGGTAAGGCCTATGCTCAGTATCGTATGTTAAAAGGGCACAAGCTGATTGATTTACAGCAGTCTAAAGATTTCATACGCACCCTGCGTATGCCTAAAGGCTCCTTAGAATTACTTAAAACAACAGATATGCGCTCACTTGACTTAAGTATCAATAACGATTAATTATTTTGAGCATAATCATGCAATCCCTTTGAAATAATTAAATACCCCAATACTGGTATGCGCTATTGAGGTTGCTTGACGCTGAAGCTAAAAACTATATTATCAGCGACTAAATAGTTATTCACTATTCATGCAAAACTAGATGAATCCCTTTAAAAACGCAGCTTTACATTTAATATGCATAAAGACATGTGTCAAACCTTCTGCCATACTACCGCTCTTTTTTAAGCCAATATTTGACACTAGAAAGGCAATAGAATGAATGTAACTCGCGACTTGTTTAATGAAGTAATGGTTCCTAACTACAACCCAGCGGCAATAATCCCGGTAAAAGGATTAGGCTCTCGCTTGTGGGATCAAGCAGGTACCGAATACATCGATTTTGCTGGAGGCATAGCGGTCAACGTATTAGGCCATTGCCATCCTGAACTTGTCTCTGTGCTAACAGAGCAAGGCCAAAAGCTTTGGCATTTAAGCAACGTACTAACCAATGAACCCGCGCTACGCTTAGCCAAAAAACTAACGGATGCCACTTTTGGTGAAAAAGTATACTTTGCCAATTCTGGTGCTGAAGCAAACGAAGCGGCATTAAAACTAGCTCGTCGTTTTGCTCTTGACCACTTTGGTGAGCAGAAAGATCAAATTATCTCTTTTAAACAAGGCTTCCATGGTCGTACCTTCTTTACTGTCACAGTGGGTGGACAAACAGCTTACTCAGATGGGTTTGGCCCTAAACCAGGTGCTATCGAGCATACCGATTATAATGACTTAGCGAGTTTTGAAGCATTAATATCTGACAGAACCTGTGCCGTTATGATGGAGCCATTGCAAGGTGAAGGCGGCATAATCAGCCCTACTATTGATTTTGTCAAAGGTGTGCGTGCTTTGTGTGACAAACACAACGCCCTACTTATTTTTGATGAAGTACAATCCGGTGTCGGTCGTACAGGCGATCTTTATGCTTACATGGGGCTTAGTGTGGTACCAGATATTCTCACAACAGCTAAAGCGCTAGGTGGCGGCTTCCCAATTGGCGCCATGTTAACCACTACAGAAATTGCCAAACATTTAAAGATAGGTACTCACGGCAGCACTTATGGTGGTAACCCACTAGGCTGTGCGATAGCCGAAAGAGTCTTAGATATTGTTAATACACCAGAAGTATTAAATGGGGTAAAACATAAAGAACAACTTTTCCGTAAGGGATTAGAAGCAATCAATAATCAATACCACTGTTTCGCAGAAATTCGTGGTAAAGGCCTTTTATTGGGTGCTGCATTAAATGAAAAATTTATGGGGCGCGCTAAAGAATTTTTAGTTGCCGCTGCTGAAGAGCATTTAATGTGTTTGATTGCAGGTGCTAATGTAGTGCGTTTTGCTCCATCACTTATTATACCTGATGAAGACATTCAAGAAGGTCTGGTACGTTTCGAACGAGCCGTGGCAAAAGTAGTTGGCGCCGACGTTTCCTTTAAGTGAGTAAGCGAACATGAAAATTATTCGCCCAATCCATCCTGATGATTATTCGTCACTGAATGAAATTGCCCAAGAATCTGGGGTAGGTTTTACGTCGTTGCCAGTAAACGAAGTTTTACTTAGAAGTAAGATAGAAAAGTCAGTACAAGCCTTTGCCAAAGATGTAGCCGAGCCAGCAGATGAAAGTTATCTGTTTGTGATGCAAGACCAAGACACCCAAGAAGTGGTAGGTACTAGCGGTATTGTGGCTGGTGTAGGTTTAGACGATGCATTTTATCATTACCATTTAAGTAAGGTGGTGCATGCATCGCGTGAGCTAAAAATTTATAATAATGTCGATATACTAACCCTGTGTAACGACTACACAGGTGTTTCTGAAATATGCACATTATTTTTACGCCAAGGTGCAAGAGAAGGCTTAAACGGTAGATTATTATCCAAGTTTCGTTTTTTGTTTATGATGGAACACAGAAACCGTTTTGCTGAAACTATCATCGCCGAAATGCGCGGAATAAATGACGAAAACGGTCAATCACCTTTCTGGCAATGGTTAGAAGAACATTTCTTTTCAATGGACTTCCCTACAGCTGACTACCTCACTGGGATTGGTCAAAAACAGTTCATCGCTGAGCTTATGCCAAAATATCCCATTTATGTAAACTTGCTAAGCAAACAAGCCCAAGCCGTGATTGGTCAAGTACATGAAAAAACCAAACCCGCACTACAACTTCTAGAACAAGAAGGCTTTAGTTGTAGAGGCTACGTAGATATTTTTGATGCGGGTCCGACCGTTGAAGCTAATTTAAAACATATTCGCAGTGCGCAGGCTAGTAGAAAAATGCAGATTAAAGTGACGGATAAAATTGATGACAATCAACCAACATTTTTTGTCATCAATACTAATGTTCAAGACTTTCGTGGAGTATGCACAACACTTCTTATCGATGTCGATACTGAACATGCCACTATTGGTCAACAAGCAGCCGATGCACTCGGTGTAAGTGATGGCGACAACGTTCGCTTTGCACCTACTCATTTCAGGACATAATCATGAATACGCACACTCATTTTATCGCTGGCAACTGGTTAGTTGGCGAAGGTCACGACATAAAATCAATTGATCCTGCAAAGAAAAACATCATTTGGCAGGCTAAATCGGCTTCTCAAGAACAAGTTAATTCAGCCGTCAAGGCTGCTCGCTCTGCATTTGTTTCTTGGAGTAATCTTAGATTTGATGAGCGCCTGGTTTTTGTCAAAAAGTTCGCAGAATTACTCGCTCAAAATAAACAAGCTCTTGCTTTAAGTATAGCTCAAGAAACAGGTAAACCATTATGGGAAACGGCGACTGAAGTAGGCGCTATGATAGGTAAAATTGCCTTGTCAGAAAAAGCTTACCATGAGCGAACCGGGACAGTAGAAAATGCTATGCCGTTAGGTAAAGCATTTATTCGCCACAAACCCCATGGCGTAGTCGCGGTATTTGGTCCATACAACTTCCCAGGACATTTACCCAATGGACATATCGTTCCTGCACTATTAGCGGGTAATACTATTGTATTTAAGCCAAGCGATCTTACGCCTTTGGTAGCAGAGAAAACCTTAGAACTATGGCAGCAAGCTGGTTTACCTGCTGGGGTATTGAACATGGTTCAAGGTGAAGTAGAAACAGGTAAAGCACTTGCCTCTCATAGTGGATTAGATGGCCTGTTTTTTACAGGTAGTTCGCGTACTGGTAGATTGTTACACGAGCAATTTGCTGGGCATCCCGGAAAAATATTAGCCTTGGAAATGGGAGGAAATAACCCGCTAATAGTCAAAGATGCTGCGGATACTAAAGCTGTGGTGCACGATATTATCCAATCAGCCTTTGTCACTTCTGGTCAACGTTGTACTTGCGCGCGCCGTTTGTTTATTCAACAAGGTGAGGCTGGTGATGTTATTATGAATAAATTGATTGAAGCAACCAACAACATTCAAGTAGGCATGTATGATGCCGAAGCACAGCCTTTTATGGGCGCGATGGTTTCACAACATGCAGCGTCTTTAATGGTCAAAGCACAACAACAGTTGCTCACTCTTGGGGCGAAATCCTTAGTCGAGCTTAAGCATCTAGATATTGAGTCTGGTTTTGTTAGTCCAGGTATTATTGACGTGACTGACATCATTAAGGATATGCCAGATGAAGAACATTTTGGCCCTTTACTCAAAGTCATTCGTTATACTGATTTTGACCAAGCCATAGATGAGGCCAACAATACTAGCTTTGGATTATCCGCAGGGTTATTAGCCGATAATCAGGCAGACTACGAACATTTTTATCAGCGTATTCGTGCTGGAATAGTTAACTGGAATAGGCCTATTACTGGCGCCAGTGGTGCAGCACCTTTTGGTGGGATTGGCGATAGCGGCAATCATAGGGCAAGTGCTTACTATGCTGCTGACTACTGTGCTTACCCAGTTGCTTCAGTAGAATTAGAAAAAACAACACTACCTGGTACTTTAAGTCCAGGATTAAGCATTTAATTTTAGAACGAGATTTTTAGCGCTATGCATAACAAAATTGATAGCTTGTTTAGCCATTTATGGCAAGATTATCTAACCATTACACCTTCGGCAAAAAAAGTTCATGACTTGTTGGAAGGATACGAGTCTAAGCATTTAGGTAAAACGTCTAAGTTAGTTAATGACCATATTGCGCTGCGTACTTTTGATATAGAAAAAATTAACTTAGATAAACTTGCAGCACATTTCCTAGCACTAGGTTACACCGAGCAAGGCCAATATGAGTTTGTAGAAAAAAAGCTACGTGCTAAACACTTTGAACATACAGATGACACTCATCCCAAAGTATTTATTAGTGAACTGATGGTTGAAGACATGCCTTTTGATGTGCAGCAGATTATTCTGAAAATGACGGATAACATTTCTAATGATGCGGCGGCGCAGGACAACTTCTTGTATTCAGGTACACATTGGCAAGTCAGTCCGCAAGAATATGACGTTTTAGCTGAACACTCTGAATATGCAGCCTGGATGTCGGTTTGGGGATTTAGAGCGAATCATTTTACTGTGAGCTTAAATCACATGGGGCATTTCCAATCTCTGGCACAAATAAATACCCTATTAAAAAGTGAAGGTTTTATACTTAATTCTTCAGGCGGTGAAATCAAAGGTGGTCCAGAGGTTTTATTGGCTCAGTCATCGACTATGGCAGACAAAATAGAAGTGCAGTTCACTAATGGCAAGAAGTTAGTACCTAGCTGTTTTTATGAATTCGCTCAGCGTTACAATATGCCGACTGGAAAATTATACCAAGGTTTTGTTGCCGCTTCTGCCGATAAAATATTTGAAAGTACTAATATTTGAACGCACAGATAGCTAATTATGAAACGTTATAATAAAAAGCCAGTTGTGTAAAAACTGGCTTTTTATGTTTCAGGTACTGTTAAACTCACACTAGACGGTAAATGAAGCACCACAACCACATGTGGTCGTTGCGTTAGGGTTTGTCACTAAAAAGCGAGAACCTTCTAATCCTTCAGTGTAATCAACTTCTCCGCCTACTAAATATTGTAGGCTCATAGGATCAACCACTAAAGTCACTTCGTTTTTATCAATTGTGGTGTCACCTTCATTGACCTTTTCATCAAAGGTAAATCCATATTGGAAGCCAGAACAGCCTCCACCGGTCACATACACACGTAGTTTAAGATTTGGATTTTCTTCTTCTTCCACCAAAGTTTTTACTTTTCTAGCGGCAGCATCAGAAAATTCAATAGGTAACGCGATTTGCACTGTCATAACTTGCCTCGGTAAAAAATGGGATAACTCTAATTGGGCGAATTATCTAGTACCTGACTAATATGGTCAAGTATTCACTAAGACTAATTAATTCAGATTTAGTTCTGCTTAGCCTAGTTGGGGTTAATGACCCAATCGAATACAGTGGTTAACTCGCCTTTCTTGCGTTTAAACTGGAATATATCAGCATGCACAGATACTTGCTCTGGTTGAAAACCTTCTGGTAACCTTATTTCTCCAGCAATCACCTGAAAATATTTAAAACTAAAGGTCAAACTTTTTTGCTCTTGATCGGACAGCATAGAATCCAAGGTGTATTGCTTAGCTTTACCATTTTCACTGCCTACCAAAGTAACCTTTAAATTTCCCTTGAGGGTATTCTTGGTTTTATTCTGTTGCATCAAGACTAATTCGAATCGAAAAGAATTATCACTCAATGCGGGCTCTAGATTAAACCCCTCAATCAGAAAACCTTGTTCATTCAGTTCTGGTGCCATCACTTGTTGATAAAAAGCAAGTTGAGTGCGTAAGTCTTTTTCAACATCAAGGCTTTTTCCAATTTCAATAAAATGTTGCTGTTGAGTCAGCTTTGCAACTTCGAGTTCAACCCCTAGGATGTTTAAATTTTTTACCAGCTTTTCATTTTCCAACTTAAGGTTATAGATACTTTTTTCATGTGTGGATATTGTCATTTGTTGTTGGGTGTAATTCGCATTACCCCAGAAAAAACCTAGATACACAGTGACCGCAATCATCACTATTAGAATCAAATAAAATTGAAATGCGCCAAATTTATTCTTGAGATCAGAAATAATCAATTTATGCCCTTTTTAAAGCGGTAAGCTTTGCTTCGTTGGTCGAATATTATCATTTAGTCTTTTAAAATAGTCGATTGATTTATCAAACATTCAGTTTGATAAATCTACGAAACAGATTAACTCTATAAAATACAGTGGCTTGTGATAAGCTAAATATAATCTCAGTTATCAGTCAATTTGTAATTGTGAACCTCAACACTTTTAGACAAGAACTTGCCACTCCACGTACATCTATTCAGCTTTGCATCATTGGTATTGTGGGTGGAATTTGCGCCGCGTCTTTGATTATTTTATTTCGTTTAAGCGTTGAATGGCTGCAAAGGTTATTTTTACCCGAGGTAAATGATTTCGGGGCTTTAGATCCACTCATGCGTTTTCTTCTTCCTTGCATAGGCGCCATAGCTATTGTGCTCATCGCTTATTTGACAGGGTTTAAACACTATCGAATGGGGATCCCTTTTGTTATCCATAGAATCAAGCACTACTACGGGCATATTCCTTTTAGAACAGCTATTAACCAGTTCTTTGGGGGTACTTTAGCTTTAGTTTGTGGCTTTTCGGTAGGCCGAGAAGGGCCATCTGTGCATTTAGGTGCATTCGGCAGCAGCTTTTTGGGCCAATGGTTGAAGTTTCCACATAACAGTATTCGCATTTTATCTGGATGTGGAATTGCAGCCGGTATTTCAGCTTCATTCAACACACCTTTTGCAGCTGTAATTTTTGTTATGGAAGTCGTGTTGCGAGAATACAAAATCCATATTTTTATTCCCGTTATGCTGGCTGCAGCTTGCGGCACAGTATTAACCCGTATTGTTTTTGGCGAAGCACAAGAATTGTCTTTTATTCAATTCAACGAATTCAGCCGCTGGATTTACATATACTTGATCATCTTTGGTATCTTACTAGGTTGCCTAGCATCATTGTTTAATAAAACATTGATGCTAGTCATCAGCGGCTTTAGCCGAATCAATATGGTTCGTCGCTTATTAATTGCGGGGCTCATTACCGGCACAGTAGGATATATATTACCTGATGCGTTAGGTGCACACTTTCATTCTGCACACGTTTTAATCGCACAAAATGAAAATATCCAGTTACTAATCGGAGTGGTCGCGGCAAAGTTTTTATTAACTATCTTTGCGATTGGTCTAGGTATCCCTGGAGGCATAATAGGCCCAGTGTTTGTTATAGGGATGCTAAGTGGTGTTGTACTTGCTTTTCCACTGGGGTTTTTCTTAGATGATGTCAGTGACTTAAATGGCAGTTTTTCATTGTTGGGAATGGCGGGGCTGATGACAGCCGTTATTCATGCACCATTAGCTGCATTATCAGCAGTAATGGAATTATCCTATAGCCCAGAGATGATTCTCCCAACGATCCTGGTGATAGTGCCTGCGTATGTCACTTCTACACAGTTTTTAGGTAATAGCTCTATTTTCACTCAGCAATTAGATTATCAAAAGTTACCTTATACCATTTCCTCCGTTATGGAATCGCTGCAAAAGACTGGCGTATTAGCGGTCATGAACAAGGACTTTAAACTTCTCAAGAAAAATAATGAAGGTAGTGAGGATAATAACAACAACGAACAGTTAATAAGCACCTTAGATAATGAACATCATAGCGCCATAGTCCAAAATTCAGTTGATACACAAGGGACTGCTACATATTCATTAGTTGGATATGACAAAGGAAAAAACGCTGCAGCAATACGCTTAAACTTTATTCCAATGCAAGGGGTCAATTTTCAAGCTACGTTAGCTGAAGTGTATAGCTTACTTGAAGTTAACAGAAATGGTGCGGTGTATATATTTTCAACCACAGAAGAAATATTAGGTATTATTACTTGGGAAACACTAAGACACCACCTACATAAAGCAAGTTACTAGGAAGCACAATGACGTTACTTTGGATAAAAGCACTACACGTATTTTTTATGGTTGCTTGGATGTCAGGCTTGTTTTATTTGCCTAGATTGATGGTCTATCACGCACAGACAGATTTACAGGCAGTGAAAGATCAGTTCAAAATAATGGAAAAGCGACTCTGGTATTTTGTTACACCTTTTGCCTTATTGACCTTAGTATTTGGAGTGTGGTTAATCAGTTTGTATGGCAAAGAATGGTTTGTTGCGTCTAAATGGCTACATTTTAAATTGACTTTAGTCACTGTTTTATATGTTTATCACGGCTACTTGTTTGTATTAGTACGAAAATTTGCTAAAGATGAAAATACTCATTCTTCTCGCTTTTACCGCTTTTTAAATGAAGCCCCAGTTTTAATTGTTTTAGCTATAATTGTTCTAGCGGTTGTAAAACATTTCTAAACTTTTGATAAAACCTATACTCTAATAAAACTCATTAAAATCGATATGGATGTCAATCACAAAGGCCTCAAGTATTTAGCTGATCAGACTAACGCAGCATTTGAAGAATATAAACGGCATCCCGCATCTTAAGATTATCAATAAGCTAAATATGCCCTTGATCATTATATGTTAGAAATCCGCCTAACTCTTCAGCAAAAAAGCTTAAATCATTTGAGCGTCCAACTGACATAAATATGGCGCTGGTATTTAACCCTATCCTCAGAAAATGTTATGATCGGGGAATCTAATTATGGGTTACCTCAGTACCAAATAATCATACTCATTAATATCACTTTTCGAAGAGTCAAATTACATGTCAGATAAATTAGCCGGCCACTACTCAGATATTCTTTCAATCTTAGGGGAAGACGTTAGTCGTGGTGGATTAGTAGATACGCCCAAACGCGCGGCCAAAGCAATGCAATTTCTAACTGATGGTTATGAAAAAGATTTAGATGGCGTGGTAAATGGGGCAATTTTCGAAGCAGACACAGATGAAATGGTCATTATACAAGACATCGAGTTCTACTCATTATGTGAACATCATATTTTACCTTTTATCGGACGTTGTCATATTGCGTACCTACCTAATGGTAAAGTGTTGGGGTTATCAAAGTTTGCCCGCATTGTTGATATGTATTCTAGGCGTTTACAAATCCAAGAAGGATTAACCAAACAAATCGCCGATGCCGTGCAGAAAGTGACTGGAGCTAAAGGTGTCGGGGTAATTATGGAAGGTAAACATATGTGTATGATGATGCGCGGTGTTCAAAAGCAGAATTCTTCTATGATCACTTCAGTGATGTTGGGCTCTATGCGCACATCTGATGCCACCCGCAATGAATTTTTGCGCTTGATCGGTAAATAAACCTTTGAAAGGCAAAAACCTGTTTAACTTCTAGGTTCAATTTGCAGCTGTTTGTGAATGTTAGAGCTTTCGATTTGTTCCCAGACTTACAAATTCTTGTAGCCATAGTTTGGCTG
>Ga0307492_10000162_pt1 | contig 29875 bp, 34 predicted proteins | sample SI3LmetaG_FD_202365 | JGI IMG/M metagenome (GOLD analysis project Ga0307492, IMG submission 202365) | Sea-ice brine microbial communities from Beaufort Sea near Barrow, Alaska, United States - SI3L | ecosystem: Environmental > Aquatic > Marine > Coastal | place: USA: Alaska | collected 2017-05-06 | reverse complement strand
GTATTATAGTTAAATTTCAGTTGGTTAATATTAGTTTTACTGTTAATAACTAATAAGTATAGCTTGAATAAACTGTGGATAAATACCATAGTTATCCACAGGAAAAGTTATCCACAACTTATAATCATTTTTATAAAAGACTTATACATAAGTTATATTCTATTTTATTTCTGTCAAGAACAGCAATATTAGGCATTTAAAAGCAACTTGATTTATCTAGTTTGGTCGGATGATGAAAATGAAAAAAATGGTTAAATAATAAAATAGACCAGAGACATTATCGATATAAACTTGTTGCTGTTAACACCAAGATAGAATGGGACTAGTTATTTATTTATAAGAACGGTGACATTAGTTTATTTTTTATGTTGCCTGTCCTAAACTTCTACCATTAATACGATGCTACCGATATTTTTCATAAAAATTATATTTTTATATTCAAGTGCCGATGATTTTTTATCATTTATGAAAAGTAAAAGCGGTCTTACATTTGATTTTTTAAGGGCTATTTTAAAATCACTAAAAGATTATTTTTTTACTTTAATAAAAAAGTACTATATTTTTTAGCTTGGCCGGATCCCCTTACATCATTCCAGATAATAAGCTGAATAATCAGTGGCAAGTGTTATTCTATATCACACTACTTTTAGGATGATTTGACAATGAAATTAGCAATTATTGTGGCAACAGATAAGCAAGGACTGATTGGTAAAGATAATGATTTACCCTGGAAGTTATCGGCTGATTTACAGTATTTTCGACGTATAACGATGGGGAAACCGCTGATTATGGGCCGCAATACCCACGAATCTATCGGTCGAGCATTGCCGGGTAGACAAAACATTATTGTGACTAAAAATAAGGCATATCAAGCTGAAGCTTGCACGGTTGTTAATTCAATTTCTGATGCTTTACTTGCTTGTGATCAGGTAGAAGAAGTGATGATTATGGGAGGAGCATCATTATACGAACAGTTTCTGCCCAGCGTTGATAAAATATATTTAACGCAAGTCCATGCTTCGCTAGAAGGTGATACCTGGTTTCCTCAATGGCAAAAAAATGAATGGACAGAGCTGAGCCGACAAGATCATTTTGCTGATGATAAAAATGATTATAATTATAGTTTTATTGTTTATGAAAAAATAAAAAAATAAGTGATTTTTCAATTTTTTGATATAAACGGCAATATCACCAAAAGTAAACCATTTTTATTATGTATCATAGCGCTGGTTAGTGTTAAGCCGAGAACGAATCTTTATAAGAAAGTCGTTATCGGCTTAATCAGCTTTACATTTTCAAGTTTAATTGTTGGGTGATAAAAGACGTAATGCTGATTGGGTATGTTCGGCTGCTTCATGGCCTAAATCGGTTAAATAACCGCCATCTTCACTATCGACTAAGCCTTTTCCATGTAAACGTTTGATAGCACTCACTAAACCTTCACGAGCAGAGTCATGCACTTTAATACCTTCTTGTGTGCTATCTAAGTTGTAGCGAAGTAATAATTCAATTTCATCAACTAATTCTTGTTTAATGGTCATCTTGTTTTCCTGTTTAATGAGGGTGTTGTTTAATCCTACGCCGATTTTCAAAAATTACTATTGGATATTTTAGAATAGGCAATTTCAATCAATAGGTCTAAATATTTTTGTTAATGTTGCCCCCTACTTTCATGTATGACTAAACGGTAAAGAGCTGCTCATGTTCAGGGTGTTCACTTAAATAGTCATAATGTGTCTGAATGATAGGTAATACTTCTTCTGGTGTATCGACGATATAAAATAAATCTAAGTCTTTTTTATCTATACAACCTAATTCAAGTGCTTGGTCTTTCAACCAATCAATTAAACCTTTCCAAAATGATGAGCCGTAAAGAATAACAGGGAAATGGCGTATTTTATTTGTTTGAATCAAGGTTAAAGCTTCGAAAAACTCATCGAGCGTACCAAAACCGCCCGGAAAAATGACATAACCCATAGAATATTTAACAAACATTAATTTGCGAATAAAAAAGTATCTAAAGGTTAAGCTGATATCTTGAGAATTATTAGCAGATTGTTCATGGGGTAAGGCAATATTTAAACCAACGGACTGGCCACCTTGTCCAAAAGCGCCTTGATTGGCGGCTTCCATAATACTAGGCCCTCCGCCACTAATCACTGAGAATTTAGCACGTGATATATTTTGAGCCACCGCAATGGCATCTTGATAATAGGGTGAGCTAACGGATAATCGAGCGCTACCAAAAATCGAAACGGCTGGTCCAAGATTAATTAATGTTTCAATGCCATCGATGAGTTCAGCTTGAATACGAAATATTCGCCAGGCTTCTGATGTTTTAAGATCTTCCATATATGTGATTCCCTGTTGTAGTGATTTTTAATGACAATAGAGAAAATAGATATACATTGCAATTAACCATAAATAAAAAAAGGTTTAATTACTGATCGAACAGTTATCGGTATATATAACTATCTGTCTAAGGTATGATCATTAACTTTATTGATTGATTTTGGCAGGTTCTATGAATGTTTTGGTTATTGGTGGTGGTGGTCGTGAACATGCATTAGCATGGAAATTGATTCAATCACCGCGTTGCTCACAGGTTTATGTGGCACCTGGAAATCCTGGGACTCTCAATGAGCCAAATATCGATAATGTCGATATTGCTATTGATGACATTATAGGTTTAGTTGCTTTTGCTAAAGATAATGCGATTGAGCTGACCATTGTTGGCCCTGAAGTCCCATTAGTTATGGGGGTAGTCGATGCTTTTAATGAGGCAGGTTTACGTTGTTTTGGCCCAACAAAAGCGGCGGCTCAGTTAGAGGCTTCAAAAAGTTTTACTAAAGAATTTTTAGCTCGGCATCATATCCCAACAGCGGCATATCAGGTTTTTACAGATATTGCACCCGCCTCAGCATATATTAAAGATCAAGGTGTGCCAATTGTTATAAAAGCAGATGGTTTAGCGGCTGGTAAAGGGGTGATTGTTGCCTTAACAGAACAGCAAGCAATTGATGCTGTCGAAGATATGTTATCAGGCAATGCCTTTGGTGAGGCCGGTCATTGTGTTGTAATTGAAGAGTTTATGACTGGCGAAGAAGCTAGTTTCATTGTGATGGTTGATGGCGAGCATATTTTGCCATTGGCAACATCACAAGATCATAAGGCGCGAGATAATGGAGATCTAGGCCCAAATACCGGTGGCATGGGTGCGTATTCGCCAGCACCGGTTGTGACCGGCGAGGTTTACAATCGTATTATGACTGAAATTATTGAACCTACTGTAAAAGGTATGGCTAAAGATGGACGACCTTATACCGGCTTCTTATATGCTGGTGTGATGATTGATCAACAAGGGGCATCACGTGTCGTTGAATATAACTGTCGTTTTGGTGATCCAGAAACTCAGCCTATTTTAATGCGTTTACAATCTGACTTAATTCCGCTTTGTGAAGCAGCAATAGACGGTAAGTTAGATACGGTTGAGGCGCAATGGGATCCTCGTGCTGCTGTCGGTGTTGTATTAGCCGCTGGTGGTTATCCTGAAGCTTATAAAAAAGGCACAGTGATCCACGGGCTTGAACTTGTTGATAATGATGATGCCAAAGTATTTCACGCCGGAACCGCACTCGTTAATGGTCAAGTTGTCACTGCAGGTGGTCGTGTCTTATGTGCTACTGGCTTGGGAGAGACCGTTGCCGATGCACAAAACAAAGCGTATGAAATGGTGACCAAAATAAATTGGAAAGATATGTATTATCGCACCGACATTGGCTATCGTGCGGTGGCTAGAGAGCAACAAAAATAATTAGCTTTGATAAATGATTTTAGTTTATTTTAATATTGCAATAATAGAAAATAAATAGTGTTTAGGTCTTTTATCAAAATCAACCTACCAGGAGAAGACTGAATGTCTGTATCCCATCCAATTATTGCTGTTACCGGTTCATCTGGATCTGGAACCTCGACAGTCAAACAAGCATTTGAAGACATCTTTCGACGTGGTGGAATCAAACCGGTAGTTGTTGAAGGTGATAGTTTTCATAAGTATGATCGCGTAGAAATGCGTGTGGCAGTTGCAGAGGCAGAAGCACGAGGTGCAGCCTTAACTCATTTTGGTCCTGAAGCAAATTGCTTAGACCGTTTAGAAAATTTATTTCAAACTTATTCGGAAACGGGTAAAGGTGAAAAACGCTACTATATTCATGATCAAGTTGGAGCGGAAGCTGCTCAATATAATCAAGTACCGGGTACGTTTACGCCTTGGGAGGAAATTGACGGCGATAATGACGTGCTGTTTTATGAGGGGCTTCATGGTGGTATGGTAACGGATGAAGTTAACATTCCTAAGTTTGTTGATTTATTGATTGGTGTTGTACCGGTTATTAACTTGGAATGGATTCAGAAAGTGAAACGTGATTGTAGTAATCGAGGTTATTCACAAGAAGCGGTGGTTGATATTATTCTAAAGCGGATGCCTGATTATATTCACCACATTACACCACAATTTTCGCGCACTCACATAAATTTTCAACGTGTGCCACTAATTGATACTTCAAACCCTTTTGTGATGCGTGAAATCCCCACTCCCGATGAAAGTTTAGTGGTCATTCGTTTTAAAAACCCTGCACAAGCTGATTTTCCCTATTACCTCAGCATGTTAAAAGATTCTTTTATGTCTCGACCTAATAATATGGTGGTGCCTGCAGTGAAAATGGGCTTGGCAATGGAAATTATTTTGACACCGTTTATTATGGAAATGATGAATAAAAAAAGTCAACGGAACTAACAGCATTAAGATAGTTTGATTACAACAAAGAGGCGGCCGACGAAGCGGTTTCTTGATTTTTAAGGTATGTATATTATCTATGTCAACGTTAAATATTAGACTGGCCGTGGCCACAATTAATCAAGGTGGCGTCATCGCCTATCCTACAGAAGCCGTCTATGGACTCGGCTGCGATCCTTGGAATGAACAAGCGGTAGCAAAAATATTAACCATCAAACAGCGCCCATGGAAAAAAGGCTTGATCCTTATCGCCGAAAATTTTAATCAACTGCAAGCTTTTATTGAGCCTGTTTCCCCCTTAATCTTATCCCAATTAGAAGAGACTTGGCCGGGACCTACAACCTGGTTATTGCCTGTCAGTGCAAATGTGCCCGCATATCTACATGGCGAACACGATACTATTGCAGTCAGAATAACGGCACACCGACAAACCGCTGCGTTATGTCGTGCTTTTGGTGGCGCAATTGTCTCCACTAGCGCCAATTCTGCAGGTAAAAAACCTGCTCGAACAAGCCAGCAAGTACGTTGGCACTTAGCTGATCTTGATTATATTTTACCGGGTCAATGTTCTGGTTCAAATAAACCCTCTAGCATAAGAAATGCTCAAACAGGAGAAATAATTCGATGAGCCAGCCTGATATTAATGCTGTACGCGCTTATTTTCTGGATTTACAAGATCGTATATGTAAACAACTAGAAGCCGCTGATGGCCAAGCTACATTTGTTGAAGATAATTGGCAGCGAGAGGGCTCAGGTGGTGGTGGCGGGCGTACTCGAGTGTTAACCGATGGTGGGGTATTTGAACAAGGCGGTGTTAACTTCTCTCAGGTGACAGGTGAAAGTTTACCTGCCTCAGCGACAGCAAGCCGGCCTGAGTTAGCGGGCCGACGTTTTGAAGCATTAGGTGTCTCACTCGTTATTCACCCACATAACCCTTATATTCCGACCTCACATGCCAATGTACGCTTTTTCATCGCTGAAAAAGAAGATGAAGAGCCGATATGGTGGTTTGGTGGGGGCTATGATCTGACGCCATATTATGGCTTTGAAGAAGATGTTATTAGCTGGCATCAAACGGCAAAATCTGCCTGTGATCCTTTTGGCGACCAAGTTTATTCAGATTACAAAAAATGGTGTGATGACTATTTTGTATTAAAACACCGCAATGAAACACGGGGTGTTGGAGGTTTGTTTTTTGATGATCTTAATGAGGGTGGTTTTGAACACTGTTTTAACTTTATGAAAAGTGTTGCGGATAGTTATACTCATGCTTATTTACCGATAGTACAGCGTCGAAAAGAATGTGTTTTTGGCGAACGTGAGCGTGATTTTCAGCTATATCGACGTGGCCGTTATGTGGAGTTTAATTTGGTTTATGATCGGGGCACCTTATTTGGGCTGCAATCTGGTGGCCGCACTGAGTCAATCTTAATGTCATTACCACCGTTAGTTAAGTGGCGTTATAACTGGCAACCTGAAGCTGGTAGTTCTGAAGCTGAGTTATATGAACTATTTCTTAAACCGCGAGACTGGTTAGATATTGGTGACTAGTTTTTATCTATAAAGCTATAAATCATTGCAGACCGATAAAAAGACCCTTGCTTGAGGGGCTTTTTATCGGTGTTATTAATCAACAAATATCTTAGAAACGGCGACCCATAACAACACGGCATACAAAGGGGTAATATCGACATCAATCTGTGCATTGCCAAGGGCATTAATATTAAAAAAGCACCCTGTTGTATTAATATCAATATATTTAACCTTTAAGTTTACAAACCCTTCTTCATTCACGGCAACATTAACGCATATTTTCTCCGCTAAACCTCAAGAATTCTCTAACTTAAGCTCAGCATTGGGATCTTGAAGGAAGCCCGTCACTTCTTCGTCAAAAAAGTAGGTATAGCTAATGCTTACAGGAATGTAAGGGCAGATTTTGGACTTGGGTCAAAAATGGTATTTCAATGATAATGTTGGTGGTAATATTTTAGTATCAATCACTTGCCCTAACACTGCTTGGTCGGATCCTTGTGCATTAACATCATGCTGCGAATAACCGAGAATTAATTCAAGCCCCCAGTTACGAGTTATCATATAGGCGATATTTAGCTATTGTATTGTCTAAGCAGAAACTGCAACCGTATCATTTGAATTAATTAGTCCTGGAGTAACAAATAAATAGCCGCTGCTATCATGAGGGTTAACATGGATGTTACGGCCGCGTACCAAACAATCGCCTGCTTGAGAGGCCTTTGCCGTGGTAGTGATAACTGGAATAGCTGTTACTGCTAACAACACTATGGTTAACGCGGTGTTTTTATTGCTCTGCTCCTTCTGAAAAAAATTAAAATTCTTATAAATTATTTGAGGTAGATCATTGCGCTGGTGATTAATTTCATTCATCTAAGTCAATAAATCAGCTGAAAGTGTTTTAGTTTTTGCTAGAAGGTTAAAATTCTATTTTATACCTCTAATATAGGACTATAAGGTAGTTATTAGTGTTTCCCTTTAACCACATAATTCGTTGATTTTTTCAATGTCTCTCAATACGATATTTTTTCCGATAATACGAATCAGATCTTCTTCTTGGAAACGTGATAGTACTCGACTCACTGTTTCAACTGCTAAGCCGAGATGGTTGGCTATATCACCCCGTGACATACTTAGATGAAATTCCGCCGCGGAAAAACCACGATCGCTAAAGCGCTTAGAAAGTGATAATAAAAAGCTAGCCAGTTTTTCAGCGGCTGTTTTTTTGCCTAGCAACAGCATCAGACTTTTATCATCCGCGAGTTCTTTACTTAAACGTGTCAGCAGTTGAATTTGTAGTTGTGGCATATCTTTGCTGATTTCTTGTAAGGACTCATATGGCAACTTGCAAACACTACTGCTTTCTAAAGCTTGAGCATTCGACTGGTAAGATTCTTGATAAAGAGCATCTAAACCAATAAATTCACCAGGAAAATAAAAGCCTGTCACTTGTTCGCGGCCGTTAGTGGTAGAAATTGTAGTTTTAAAGGAGCCTGATCGAACAACAAATAAAGAGCTAAATGTTTGCTGCATAGTAAACAGTGATTGCCCTTGTTGATAACTTTGGCTGCGTTTGATAATTATATCTAACTGCGCAAGCTCTTTATTATGCAAACCTAATGGTAAACACTGACGATGGAGGGAGCACGCTTGGCAAGTAACACGGTGATCGTGCTCAAGCTTAGCCATATCTTTAAATAGCGGGGCCACACTGTTCATTTTTGCCATGAGAATCCCTGTGCATAAGACATAATTAATGATACCGCTTCAAACCCTTCACTGAAACAGTTATTATTCTATATTTATTTTGCAGATCAGGAAAAACAATAATGTCTCGTATTGCAACTATTGCACGTAACACGCTAGAAACCCAAATTGAGGTCACATTAAACCTTGATGGTAGCGGTCAATTTTCTGCTGAAACAGGTGTACCTTTTCTTGACCATATGATGGAACAAATTGCTCGACACGGTTTATTCGATTTGACTGTTAAAGCGAATGGCGACTTAACGATTGATGATCATCACACGGTGGAAGATATTGGTATAACGATTGGTCAAGCTTTGAAAAAGGCTTTAGGTGATAAAAAAGGCGTTGTTCGTTACGGTCACGCTTATGTGCCGCTAGATGAAGCTTTATCACGTGTTGTGTTAGATTTATCGGGTCGACCTGGTTTTGAGTATGGTGTTACCTTTAACCGCGACAAAATTGGCGCGTTTGACGTTGATTTGTTTTATGAGTTTTTCCAAGGCTTAGTGAATCATGCTGGTTTTACTTTACACATTGACTGCCTAAAAGGTCGTAACGCGCATCATATTGCAGAAACCATCTTCAAAGGTTTTGGCCGAGCCTTGCGTATGGCTGTAACCTTAGATCAGCGTGCAATAGGGCAGCTGCCAACGACAAAAGGCGCGTTATAATCACACTGATATCTTGTTCAGTCATTATTACGTAAAATAGTTTTATAGTTTTTTCGCAGCCACTTTTATCAGGTTATTTATGCGTCGTGTAGCAGTTATTGATTATGGCATGGGTAATTTACGCTCAGTGTCTAAAGCCCTTGAAACAGTCGCTGATGGAGTGACCGTCGAGATCACGGCCGATCCTGAGCGTATTTTGACAGCGAGCCACGTGGTCTTTCCTGGGGTTGGTGCTATCCGTGATTGTATCGCAGAGTTAAAACGTTTGCAGTTGGATGAGGTTATTCGAAATGTCATCACTAATGGCACACCTTTATTAGGCATTTGCCTCGGTATGCAAGCCTTATTGAGCCATAGTGAAGAAAATAGCGGTATTGAGGGTCTAGATATTATTGATGGTAATGTTTGCCATTTTGATATCAGGTCAAGTACCAATGGTGAACAACTGAAAGTGCCACATATGGGCTGGAATCAAGTCCATCAAAACGCTTCCCATCCCTTATGGAAAAATATAGAACAAGACAGTCGCTTTTATTTTGTACATAGTTATTTTGTTGTGCCCAAGGATGCCTATGTAACAGCTGCAACTACTGCTTATCCTGATGACTTTAGCTCGGCGCTTCATAAAAAAAACGTGTTTGCAGTCCAATTTCACCCAGAAAAGAGCCAACATGCTGGCTTACAATTGCTTGAAAATTTTTTAAACTGGGACGGCAAGTCCTAACCCTTAATGCTGATAAATTTGGAGAAACTTTATGTTGTTAATCCCTGCCATTGATCTAAAAGAAGGTCACTGTGTCCGCCTGCGTCAGGGACGCATGGAAGATAATACTGTGTTTTCAGAAGACCCTGTTGGGGTTGCTCGAAAATGGGTTGAAGCTGGCGCTAAACGATTACATATGGTCGATCTGGATGGTGCTTTTGCAGGCAAACCCGTCAACGCTGATGTTATACATCAAATCTGCAAAGCCTTCCCTGATCTTGATGTGCAAATTGGTGGTGGTATTCGTGATGAAGAGACCATTCAAGCGTATCTTGATGCTGGGGTACGTTACGTTATCATCGGCACTAAAGCGGTGAATGCACCGCATTTTGTGGGTGATGTCTGTGCAGAATTTCCTGGGCATATCATCGTCGGACTTGATGCTAAAGACGGTAAAGTGGCTATTGATGGTTGGTCTAAATTATCTCACCATGATGTTACCGATATAGCAAAACATTTTGAGCAAGATGGTGTTGAAGCTATTATATATACCGACATTAGCCGTGATGGAATGATGCAAGGAGTCAACCTTGAATCGACACGTGATTTAGCGCGCGCAATCAAAATTCCTGTTATCGCCTCGGGTGGCGTGACTGATTATAATGATGTCAAAGCATTATGCCATTATGAAAGTGAAGGGGTAATGGGCGCGATTGTCGGCCGCGCTATTTATGAAGGTACGATAGATCTCGCTGAAGGCCAAGCATTAGCCGATCGTCTTAACCCACCAATTAAGCTATAAGTAGGATGACATTATGGGTTTAGCTAAACGTATTATTCCTTGTCTTGATGTTGATAATGGTCGAGTCGTTAAAGGTGTTCAGTTTATTGAGATCCGCGATGCCGGCGATCCGGTTGAAGTGGCAAAAAGATACGATCAACAAGGTGCTGATGAGATCACGTTTTTAGATATCACCGCTACCCACCATAACCGTGGCACAATGGTTGATGTTGTTGAACAAGTCGCTAGCCAAGTATTTATTCCATTAACAGTGGGAGGGGGGATTCGGACAGTTGATGACATTCGCTGCATGTTAAATGCAGGGGCTGATAAAGTTGGTATAAACTCTGCTGCGGTAAGTAATCCTGAATTTGTACGTGAAGCTGCTCAAAAGTTTGGTTCACAATGTATTGTTGTTGCGATTGATGCTAAGCGAGTTTCTAGCGAAGGGGAACCGGCCCGATGGGAGATATTTACCCACGGTGGTCGTACAGCAACAGGACTGGATGCTATTGACTGGGCCAAAAAAATGGTTCAATTTGGTGCTGGTGAAATATTGCTTACCAGTATGGATCGTGATGGTACCAAGTCTGGGTTTGATCTGGAACTCACACGTGCTGTCAGTGATGCTGTTGCCGTGCCAGTTATTGCATCGGGTGGTGTCGGTAAGTTACAAGACTTAACTGATGGTGTGAAATTGGGCCGTGCCGATGCTGTACTGGCTGCCAGTATTTTTCATTTTGGTGAGCATACTGTTCAGGAAGCTAAACAACAAATGGCAAGCCAAGGCCTTGAGGTCAGACTATAATGAGTTGGTTTGATGAGGTTAAATGGAATGATGCTGGTTTAGTCCCTGTAATAACGCAAGAGTTTGAGACTAAGCAAGTACTTACTTTGGCTTGGATGAATAAAGAGTCACTACAATTGACAGCTGATACCGGTCATGCCGTTTATTGGTCACGTTCACGCCAGCAACTCTGGCATAAAGGTGAACAGTCAGGTAATCAGCAGCAAATAAAATCCATTCGTATTGACTGTGACAGTGATGCCATTTTGTTAGAAGTTGTTCAGCAAGGGGGCATTGCATGCCATACTGGCCGACACCATTGTTTTTATAAAAAGCTTGTTGACGGTGAATGGCAAACGGCTGAAACGGTTTTAAAAGATCCTAAAGAGATTTACAAATGAGTGATACCTTAAAAAAGTTAGCACAAGTATTAGATTCTCGCAAAAATGCGGAGCCGGAGAGTTCCTATGTTGCTAGCCTTTATCATGCTGGCACCGATAAGATTTTAAAAAAACTAGGAGAAGAAGCCACCGAAACCATTATTGCTGGCAAAGGTGGTATTCGAAAAGAGATTATCTACGAAACCGCGGATTTATGGTTTCATAGTATGGTTTTATTGGCTCACAATAATATTGGTCACCAAGAAATTCTTGATGAACTTGACCGTCGCTTTGGTTTGTCAGGTCTTGAAGAAAAGGCTAGCCGGACGGAATCAGGGGAGAAATAATGACGGATTGTATTTTTTGTAAAATTGTTGCGGGTGATATTCCATCCAATAAAGTTTATGAAGATGATCAGGTTTACGCATTTAAAGACATTAGTCCCAAAGCGGCTGTGCACTTATTGTTGATTCCTAAAATTCATATCGACAGCTTAGATAACTTGCTTGGACAACATCAAACATTGCTTGGCCATATGATGTTGAAATTATCAGAATTAGCCAAATCGCAAGGTTTGAATAATGGCTTTCGTACGATTATCAATACCGGCCCTGACGGCGGCCAGGAAGTTGACCATCTACATATGCATATACTAGGTGGCAAAGGTCTAGCCAAATTTAATTAAGGCTAAAAATAAGGCAGAAGATTCAGTCAGCTATGAACTCGGATCATTAAATATGTGTCTATCAGTGTGACATATAAAATAACAGACAGAGAGTGAAATTAGACTCAGGTTCAGTTTAAATATTAGGAGAATATTATGTTAGGTGGAATTGGTATTTGGCAGTTATTGATCGTTTTAGCGATCATTATTTTATTATTTGGTACAAAAAAATTACGCTCATTGGGTGGAGATTTGGGCAGTGCTATCAAAAACTTCAAACAATCCGTCGGTGATGGTGAAGAAGAAGTTAAAAACAAAAACGAAAATGAAAATGTACTTGAGCAGTCTGACAACACCTCGCAGACTCAAGCTACACATAAAGATAAACATAAGAGCTAATTAGAGTGTTCGATATTGGCTTTTGGGAATTGCTACTTATTGCGTTAGTTGCATTGGTTGTTGTTGGCCCTGAACGTTTACCCAAGTTAATCCGGGTTACCGGCTTATGGGTAGGACGAGCAAATGCCTCTGTACAGTCAATTCGTAATGACATCTCTCGCGAGTTACGTGCTGAAGAGCTTAAGCAAGCTTTAAATAAAACGGTCGATGCCTCAGATATCAATAAAATGATGGAAGATGAGCCTAAAATAGAGCCCGCTTCGACGACAAAAAAGGATGAGGATGGAAACGGATAATCAACAGTCATTGATATCCCATCTGATTGAGCTACGTGACAGGCTGTTACGTGGTGTTATTGCCGTATTGATTATTGCTGCTTGTTTATTACCTTTTTCCAATGAGCTTTACCATTTTTTAGCCGAGCCATTATTACGCCATTTGCCAGAATCAAGCACGATGATTGCGACCGAAGTGGCATCACCCTTCTTAACGCCATTCAAGCTCACTTTAAGCATTGCCATACTACTGGCAGTACCAGTGCTACTGTATCAACTCTGGGCATTCATTGCGCCAGGACTTTATGATAATGAGCGCAAGATAGTCTTCCCGCTTTTATTTGCCAGTACAATGTTGTTTTTTCTGGGGATAATCTTTGCCTACTATGTTGTTTTTCCGTTGGTGTTTGGCTTTTTGACCCAAGCGGCACCAGAAGGTGTGGCCGTTATGACAGATATTAGTAGTTATTTAGATTTTGTATTAAAACTGTTTTTTGCATTTGGCTTGGCATTTGAAGTGCCTATCGCTACTTTACTGTTAATTTGGTCTGGTGTTTCGACCGTGGAAAGCTTAAAAGTGAAGCGGCCTTATATTGTTGTCGGCGCATTTGTCATTGGTATGTTATTAACCCCCCCTGATATTATTTCCCAAACCTTACTGGCACTCCCTATTTGGTTATTATTTGAGTTAGGTTTATTTTGTGCTCGATGGTTGCCCAAAAAGCAGATAGGAAACTCGATGCTGCCCTGATGTTATACCAAGAGACGTTGTGCACAGAAAAAATGTAACTCAAAGCTTGGGTAGTATTTTTACTGGAAACTAAGGTGCAAGACTAACAAGTCTTTCAGCTGGTATATCGAACTCTGGTTCCATGCTCTAGAGACAGTAATATTTCATCAGCACGGATCGCTGAAGGGAAATAACAACCTGAAATCTTGGCGCCGTGAAAACTAGTACCCTCTAGACTCTGACACTGAGTCAAATCAACACCGCGTAAGTCGGCTTGCCGAAAGTAACTATTGGTAAAGTCTAGTCCTTGGGCATTAATACTTTGTAAGTTAATGTGCCTGAAATCACACCCTGTTAGCTCAGGTTTTTCACCTGCAGCAACACGTTGATTAAATTCAACCATTTTACCGTCTCGTAACAAACGATATAAGGGATCTTCAGAAATTATTGGTTCAGCCATCTGTTGTTATTTATCCTTATGCAGTGATATCGATGCTTCCACCTGGATTATCGGCATTAAGTGCTGCGTCCTGAGTTTCATTTGCTTGCTCTACAACGGCGGCGTTACTAATCGTTGTAGATGATTGTTCGCTTGCCGTAACCGTATTTTGAGTTTCGCTATTGCTTTGAGCCTGAGTCGCTCTTCCCTCTAATAAGCTTTCTTGGCTCAAAGGGTTTGTTAATGTAGGCTGTCCGCTTAATGGTGAAATACCAGGGATTTCCATGTTATTTTCCTTTTTAATTGGCCCTATAAAACGAGGGCTATTCACGTAGTCATTGAACAAGTATCTAAATGTTTAAAGAAGCTCGCTCAATGTTTTCCTCCCAGCATACTCCTAATTGGCAAAAATAGGCAAGGTGAACCCATAGCTTAAATGTCAGATTTAGTTTGATATATGAGTGTTTTTATTACTATTATTCGCTTAAAGTGAAATTATAAATATGCCCTTTACAAGCCTTGAAGGAATAGGTTTTTTGACAATGTCGCTCTATAAGATAGTAATTTAATTGCCAAACCAACCTATCCAATAAAAACAGAACCTTGTCACCACAAAGTAATTTAAACAAAAGCTTCTAAAGCTACCAGAGATTATGTATAATTCCCCGCTTGATGCCTGGGTGGTGAAATTGGTAGACACAAGGGACTTAAAATCCCTCGCTTTAATCGGCGTGCCGGTTCGATTCCGGCCCTAGGTACCAACAAATTCAAAGACTTATCGTTTACTCGGTAGGTCTTTTTTTTGGCCTATTGCTTATGGACTAAGCTGTGGGTAAGGTCCAATCTTGGCTTAAGGGGCAAATCACCAGCGCACGTCCATAAAAAAGCCTATTACTGATGCATCAGATCAGCTGTACTTACTTTTCACCATTGTAGGTCTAAAAAAATGGCCAATACTTTTGCGTACCGAAGTGGGAAAAAACTCCGTTAAGCTTTCTTTATGTTCATCGGGATTAGTAGCGACATAAAATAAACTAAGGAAGAATAAAAAGCATGATTTTACTAAATTTTACGCTGGCGGTTTATATCGCGCTACCATTAAGTATTTTAAGGTAATTGAAAGGCTGATATACTGATCAGTAGGGAGCTTAATAGCACTGTGTTTATTCACACAAAACTGCTTATAGAATAAAACCATATAGTGAGTGCAGTAAAATTGCTTTAGTTTCTATAGTCTCTGGTCATTCGTCCCGATGGACTTGGAGTTTAAATTTTAGTGAATCAAACAATCTAACGGAGTGGTCACTATTGACACAATGCAGCCATTTAATCTCAGTTTGCTTTGGATCCAAAATGAACATTAGAATTTATTTTCAATCTGACTAGGGCAAATATAATCTGTCCACATAAATCAATTGTCTCTCTTAGTCAGGGTTTCTAAATTTCACCAAAATTTTCAGAACCTATTGTCATTATAATTAGCACCGCCAACTTTTTTGGAATTATTGAGCAGGTTAAATTCGTTCTGAGTTTATTGCACCATTTGACGCCTTATAATATCCTTATTCTTTTGCGTTACCACTGCCGTAAAATGAAATCTTATACTCGCCGGTAAAGGCCATTTTATCTATATTTAGACTCTCTAATGTCAAGGCGGTGCTTTGAAAAAGATTACCAATGGCCATCCAGTTACAGTATTCATTTGGAATTGAAAGCTCGATTATATTATTTTTATTAACCCTTATCGTGCCAGTTACCTCGCCACATTCACTAGCTATTTTATGAACAAGGACGTTCAGTGTAGCGACCAAGTCCAGCCTCCTAAGCCAATAAGCACTTGGACCAGTATTAACATTCGGGCATTTTTTTGTTTCGGCATCCGCATCGCATTAGGCTCTTTGTTTTACCACAAAGAATCATCACAGAGACAATCAGAACTATAGCTCGAAGTGGTGGTGTGAAAGGTTCGGGCAGTGAAAGTGTGACCTACTGCAATGCCGCTATCTGTTTTTTGCGCTATGCTAATTAATAATAAATATTTTCCTATTAGATAGTAGTATTCGAAGGACATGTATGATGAAATTTAACCTAACAGAAGATGACGTAATGGAGCCAGATGACAGCTATGCTCTTGGAAGTGACTCATCTATAGCTCCCGATGGCACATATGTTAGCAACAGTCAGGTTACAATAGGTCCCGATGGCATTTATATTGGTGGTAATAGCTCATCAACAAGGCCCGATGGTTCTTATTTTTATGGAGCTTGCCAAGTAAAGCCTGATGGCTCTTATGATTAATATGGCTGAGCATTTTATCGTGTCAGCAACATCATTTTATCTTGGGTTAACGATTAATTAAAACGGTTGTACATTATTGCTTTTAATACTTTCATTCTAAGCCATTCTAAACCTTTATATTTTTAATAGACGTTCTAAGTTAGCTTGTCATGCGCATGGTTTAGAGTTACTTTTTGGGCAAGCGAATGAGTAACAGAAAATACTCAGTTGATTTTGAAAGATCTGCCTTCAATCCACAAGGCTCAGTTATTGATTGTTCAACATCAGATAACATTCCCGGATTTTTCTTTTATACTGTCACTTAACTTCTAAAGCGTTCGCGCCCTAAACTCGATGAGAAAGCACCCCTATGTCTAACCCAGAAAAACAAAGCCTTCCCCTTGCGTTGATTGTCGCCGTGCAATTGGACACTGTTAGCGATGTCGAGTTTGAGTCGTCGTTGGCCGAGTTAGCTGATTTGGCAAAAACCTTAGGTTTGGACGTTGTCGGGCAATTCACTCAAAAGCGTTCGTCTTTTGACTCTACGGCGTATATGGGTGTTGGTAAACGGGATGAAATACGACAATTCATTGAAGCTCAAAATTCTGGTACTGAAACACTGTCACAAGTGAATTCCCAAACGGCCAGTGAGGGAGTTGAGTTTATTCTGGTAGATCATGAGATCTCGCCTTCGCAAGCACTTAATTTAGAAAATGAAGTCGGTTGCGAAGTGATGGATCGTACCGTCGTTATCCTTGAAATTTTTCATCGTAATGCCAGTTCACACGCGGCACGTGTACAAGTTGAAATTGCGCGGTTAACCTATATGGCACCACGTTTGCGAGAGGCTGCCAAGCGAGCAGGACCTGCAGGAAAACAACGCAGTGGCACTGGTGGACGAGGTACAGGTCAGTCTCGCGCTCAAATGGACAGCCGTAAGGTTCGCGACCGTATTGCCGAGTTACAAAAAGAAATTGATGTAATGGAAGCTGGGCGAGAGATTCAACGAGCCTTACGTCAGCGACAATCGGGGCTATCGCAAGTGGCACTCGTCGGCTATACCAACGCCGGCAAGTCCACCTTGATGCGAGCCCTTACTGGTAAAGAAGTGTTAGTGGCTAATAAATTGTTTGCCACTTTAGATACCAAGGTACGGAGCCTTTACCCTGAAAGTGTGCCTAAAATTTTGGTGAGTGACACCGTTGGTTTTATCAAAAACTTACCACATGGCTTAGTCGCCTCTTTCAAATCAACCTTGGACGAAGCCCTTAGCGCCTCGCTATTGTTACACGTGATTGATGCTGGTGATCTTGGTTTAGAGATGCAAATTGAAGTGACTGATAAAGTATTGGTTGAGATTGGCGCCGATGATGTGCCGAGTATTCGGGTATTCAATAAAATTGACTACCTGCAAGGCGAAGCCGCGCAAGCTGCTCGTAGCTCAGAGCTGCAAGCGAAGTATCCAGGCTGTATTGTACTTAGTGCACGCCGTAAGGAAAATGTAGCAGAATTGCATCAAGCGATTGTCCATTTTTTCCAACAGCAACTGGTTGAATCTGAGCTTTTTTTACCTTGGTCAGCACAAGGACTGCGTGGCGAAATATTTGCCTCTTGCGAAGTACTTGAAGAGCGGGCTGATGCTGCAGGTGCTTTTTTTCGATTCCGCGCTGCACCGGATGTAATTGCTAGGCTTCACGATCTTTCAGAATTATAAAATGACTTTACGATTGTTCACCCTTAGCGTTTACCTTTACTGATATAGATTTCTGCTTGAAGTTACATAGTATTTATTTTCAGTGCTTAATAAATTCTCGTCTTGTGATTATTGAATTTCTAACATCAAAGCTGCTGATGTTAGATTTAGAGGCACTAAAATTTATGACAAAATCTGGCCAAGTCACTTGCCTGTTGAGCTACAAACTCTTAGTAGAGCCATTCCCTCGCCTTAATACCCCGATTATTAGCTAATTGTTTTTGGTCTGTTGCCATGGCATACACCTAATACAGCGGTTGATGTCATAGCCAAGCTTATATACGGTTGCTCTTATGACAAAGTGAAGTTAAATTTCTTTACTTAATTTGATGCCCACTAACTTAAAAGTATAAGTTATTGATATTAAGCTGATTAATTTCTTATTTTTGCGGCTAAGATTCTATTTCAATATCATTGTTTGCAACAATATTTTAGCTCAACCTCATCTGTCAGCTTTGGCGACTCATGACTAATTTATTACACATGTCAAATTCCGCAATAATAGTTTTAACTACCGATTTTTACTTTTTAAGTCGTTGACAGCAGACTCTAACTAACTGTATATTGCTCAATAATAGAAATAACAGAAATATATAAACTAGCAGAAATACTTAATATTGCAGAAAATCACGTAATTTTAAAGCCGCTATATCAGTGATATCACTTAGTGCTCTAGCAAACCATATGCCACTGCAATAAGCAGTCAAACTAGTTAGAGAAATACCTGCGATGTGTAAATAATTATTTTTTTCAGTAAAAAAAGGGTTTGCATGAGAAAGGACAAAGATTACATGTTTTGGTATGTATATCCATTGGCGCCTGCTGTATTGGGGGGGGGCACTCTGATTGTTGTAGGCGGTGTGACGATCGTTAATATGGCGATAGCAGCCAGCTTGATTATAGCTGGAATGGTTGCCGGAGAGTTTATTGGCAAACGTCATAACATATTAATTGACGCTGCAAAACATGAAGTAGCGCAAGCTTCTAAAAATGAGAATAATAGTGAAGTCGAATCATTTTTAAATAGCCTCAACTCTATCGAAAAGGAAGTGACATCACTGTGGGTAAAACATATCGAAACTGGGCGACAGCAAAGCGAGCTCGCCATGATCGAATTGACGGGGCGATTTAGTGGCATTGTCAACCAGCTGGATGAAACGGTCAAAGCGTCAAATATATCTGCTGACAGCGTGGATAACACCGATGGATTGGTCGCTATATTTGCAAGAAGTAAAACTTCACTTAACGACTCAGTTAGCAGCTTACGTTCTGCAATGGTGGAAAAAGATTATGTGCTAACCAAAAATATCGGCCAACTGACAGGCCATATCACCGAATTGAAAGATATGGTTAATTCAGTGCAGGAAGTAGCCGCTCAAACCAGTCTACTTGCTCTAAATGCATCGATTGAAGCCGCTCGTGCAGGAGAGCAAGGCCGTGGTTTTACAATTGTGGCTGATGAGGTAAGAAAACTTGCAATGCTGTCAGCAGATACCGCCACCAATATCATGTCAAGTGTCGATGTAATTAATAATACCATCAGCAACGCAGCAAAAGTAGCTGAAGCGGCAGGGAAGCAGGATGATATCGCCATAAATGGTGCGGAAAATACAGTCAATTCCGTACTTAAAGATTTTCACGAGGTAACTGAAGATCTTCTGAATTCTTCAGCTATCTTACGTCAGAGCAGTGTAGGAATAAAACAAGAAGTGACTGAATCATTGATCCAATTGCAATTTCAAGACCGAGTCAGTCAAATATTGAGCCATGTCCGCGATAGTATCACTGGCCTGCCCTTTTACTTGAAGGAAAGTGAGCAAGCATACCGTGATCATGGGCATTTAACTGCGGTTGATTGGTCGGCTATGGTTAGTGAATTGGAGCAATCTTATGCTACCAATGAAGAACGAAACATAGGTTCTGACAGTAATGAAGAAGAAGATGACACCACTTTTTTTTAGAGGGTAATAAGCTATGGCAAAAACAATAATGATCGTCGATGACTCTGCAACACTGCGTCAGGTCGTCTCCATTTCTCTCAAGGGAGCAGGTTACGACGTGATTGAAGGGTGTGACGGTAAGGATGCATTAAACAATCTCACAGGACAAAAAGTACATCTCATCATTAGTGATGTAAATATGCCAATAATGGATGGATTCACTTTTGTTACTGAAGTGAAAAAATTGCCTGCTTACAAGTTTACCCCCGTCATTATGCTGACCACTGAAGCTGGCGAAGATAAAAAGGCCTTAGGGCAGGCAGCAGGCGCAAAAGCTTGGCTGATAAAACCATTTAAGCCAGACAAGTTGCTTACAGCGGTATCTAAATTAATTTTGCCATAATTTTTTAATTAGGAAATTGACATGAAAGAAAAAACTGTCAACAAAGAACATCACAAAATGATTATTGAAGGAGAACTGACCATTTTCACGGCAGCGGATACTAAAACGCGTCTAATGGCCTCGCTTGAACAGTACTCTGTATTAGAAATCGATCTGTCTCAGGTGACCGAGATGGATTCAGCCGGCCTTCAACTACTAATTCTAGCTAAGAATGAAGGAGTTACACATGACTGTAGTCTTAGTCTAACAGGACATACTACAGCAGTACTCGATGTACTTGACTTATGTAATATGTTGCAGTTTTTTGGCGATCCCGTAGTGATGTCATCTTAACTATGTTGATAACAGCCAACAGGAGAAAAAATTATGAATCTAGATGAAGTGCTGCAAACCTTTATCATTGAAAGTCGCGAACTTTTGCAGGATATGGAAGACAGTTTATTAATAGTCGAAGCTCAGGAAGATCAGACTGAGTCAATTGGCGCAATATTTCGAGCTGCTCATACAATCAAAGGTTCAGCTGGACTATTCGGCCTGGACGACATTGTTGACTTTACACATGTACTAGAAAGTGTACTCGATGAAGTTCGAGACGGCAAAGTTGCAATTAATACCAACATTGTAGCCCTATTCTTGTCTTGCAGTGATCACATGAAAGTGTTGATTGATCACTTGGCAGAGGGAGGTGAAGGTTTAAGCGATGATGGTCGTGCTGTTGGTAATGACCTGATATCTAAACTTTCAACCTACTTGGATGCGATTAATCAGCCTAATGTTCCTCAGGTCATAGAAGCGGCAGTTGAAGCATCAGATGCTGAAGATGTAGATAACGATAACTGGCATATTTCTTTGCGCTTTAATCATGTTGTTTTACGCAATGGCATGGATCCACTCTCGTTCTTTCGTTATCTGGGCACGATCGGAGAAATTGTACAAATTATTACACATTATGATGCAATCCCTGAGGCTGCACAAATGGATCCGGAAGACTGTTACCTCTATTATGATATTAATTTCCGCAGCGATGCAGATAAGGTAACTATTGAGGATGTATTTGAGTTTGTGCGTGATGATTGCCTTATTCATATTCTGCCCCCAAACAGCCGTATCACAGATTATGTAGGGATGATTCAGAGCCTTCCTGAGGAAGATTTTTTAATTGGTGAGATGCTGGTTCGCTGTGGCAGCCTGACTCCATTAGAGCTAGAAGCCGTGCTCAAACTCCAGAGCAGAATGGAGCTTGAGGAATCAACTAACAGTAGCTTCAACAAACCTCCTCTTGGCAAAATCATGGTGGATGAAGGTGTGGTTGATCCGCAAGTTGTTGCGGCTGCAATAACGAAGCAAAAAAATACCAAGTCTAACAATGTCCTGGAAGGAAGCATGATCCGTGTCGATGCAAATAGGCTGGATCAACTTATAAATTTAGTTGGGGAATTGGTCATTGCGGGTGCTTCCGCTGCGCTGCTAGCAGAACAGGAAGGAAGTTCATCAATTAAGGAAGCAGCATCGAACGTTACTCGCCTAGTGGAAGAAATTCGAGATGGTACATTACAGTTACGCATGGTCCAGATTGGCGAAACGTTCAACCGCTTCAACCGTGTGGTCTACGATGTTTCTAAAGAATTGAAAAAGAACATCGTGTTGGAACTCAGTGGTACTGAGACCGAGCTTGATAAAACCGTGGTAGAAAGAATTGGTGATCCACTAATGCACCTAGTACGTAATTCTTTAGATCACGGTATTGAGTCTCCCGAGGTGCGTGTTGCGAGCGGTAAGTCGGCACAAGGTACATTACGACTCAATTCTTATCATGAATCAGGCAGCATAGTCATAGAAATATCCGACGATGGTGCAGGCCTTAATCGCGAAAAGATCTTGGCAAAAGCTATCGAAAAAGATCTGATATCCGCTGACCACCAACTTACCGATGAAGAGATACACAATCTGATTTTTGAGGCAGGATTTTCTACTATCGATCAGGTTAGTAACTTATCAGGTCGTGGTGTGGGCATGGATGTCGTACGTCGTAATATCGAAGCTCTGCGTGGAAGTGTCAAGATGGAATCTGAGCAAGGGGTAGGTACTACCACTCGTATCAAGCTTCCTCTTACTCTAGCTATTATCGATGGGTTTTTGATGGGAGTAGGCAGTTCTTCATATGTAGTGCCGTTAGATATGGTGGCTGAATGCATGGAGTTAACTGAGGTCGAACGTAAAAGTAGCCAGGGACGTAATTTCATTGACTTACGTGGTGAAGTATTGCCATTCATTCGTTTGCGTGAAATGTTTCATGTGCAAGGCGAACAAGGTCGACGTGAAAATATTGTGGTGGTCCAATCTGGAACTCAAAAAGCGGGTTTCGTTGTGGATACATTGATGGGCGAATTCCAGACTGTAATCAAACCATTGGGCGCCCTGTTCAGTAATCTCAAGTGCATTAGTGGTTCAACTATTTTAGGCAGTGGCGAAGTAGCACTAATCCTTGATGTACCCGCTTTGATCGAGCAAACACTGACCAGCGAACAAGATTTGCAATATCAAGCATGAACAAAAGTAACGCATCAGACAGGCCATTAGGTAATCAGTCTTTGGGTGGATAGTAGAACCCCATACTCGCTGAATAAATTTATTTATTAGAAAATTCAATTTAAGTTTTTGGAGTTAATTATGTTTAAGAATATGAAAGTCGGAACACGTTTAATCATCGGTTTTTTGATTGTAGCGATATTTAGTGGGATCGTCGGTGGAATTGGTATCATCAATATGGCCAAGATAAACAAAGCGGCCGATAATATGTATCAAACGCAGTTGTTAGGAACGTCAAGTATTAAAGAAGCAAATATCAATCTGATCAACATAGGTCGTGCCGTGCGAAACTTTTTACTGGCACAGACTATTCCTGGCATTGACACCCAGACTTACATAGATTCAATTGCTCGATATCGGACTGATATGGCTCTTAACCTAGAGAATTCACGTTCTAAGTTTACTACTGAAGAAGCAAAACGCCAACTCAGCGAATTTGCTGTGGCAAGTAAAGAATATTTTACAATGTTAGATAATGCGATAACCCTGGCCCAAAAAGAAAAAAGGTTAGGTATAGAACCCGAAGATCTTAAGGCGGCCTCAATAGTTATGATAGATGGACGCGTGGTTACTGACACAATGGATGATTTGTTGACAGATCTAAGTGTGATCAAAGCAGAGGACGCTCTATTAGCATCTTCAGCAACAACAGAGCTCTATTCAGTATCAAAGTGGTTAATGATTGTAATGATCTCGGTTGCATTGGTCATTGGCATGATCATCGCTATTCTAGTTACTCGTGGCGTAACTCGTCCACTTGAAATCGCGGTGGGAGTAGCTAACCAGTTAGCTGATGGTGATTTTACCGCTAAAATTGTCGTTGATTCAACAGATGAAGTCGGCTTACTACTGTCGGCAATGCAGAGAATGATGGTGAAGCTATCGCAAATAATTGAAGATGTACGTGGTGCGACGGATAATATTTCTAGCGCATCTGAACAAGTCTCTTCTACAGCGATGTCATTAAGCCAGGCGACTACTGAACAGGCGGCCAGCGTAGAAGAAACTGGAGCTTCAGTTGAAGAAATGTCTGCTTCGATTTCACAAAATACAGATAATGCTAAAGTCACTGACGGTATGGCTACACAGGCTGCAAGACAAGCAAATGAAGGTGGTGAAGCGGTAAGAGAAACGGTATCAGCAATGAAACAGATTGCAAACAAGATTGGTATTATCGATGATATTGCTTATCAAACCAACATGTTAGCACTCAATGCCGCAATCGAAGCCGCTCGTGCTGGCGAACATGGTAAAGGGTTTGCTGTAGTTGCTGCCGAAGTACGTAAATTGGCAGAGCGTAGTCAAGTCGCCGCACAAGAAATTGGTGAAGTGGCTAGTAGCAGCGTAGATCTTGCTGAACGAGCGGGTAGTTTGTTAGATGAAATGGTACCAGCAATCAATAAGACCTCTGATTTAGTTCAGGAAATATCTGCATCTAGTGAAGAACAAGGTTCTGGTGTGGCGCAAATTAATACCGCAATGACTCAAATGAACACTATCACCCAGCAAAATGCATCTTCTTCAGAAGAGCTAGCTGCAACAGCAGAAGAAATGTCAAGTCAGGCGGATCAGTTACAAGAAACAATGCTGTTTTTTGTTACAGATGATACTGGCAAACCTGCTGCCAAGCCGGAAAGAAAACCGACTTTGTCTGCTAAAGTTAATGGTAGTCAGGCCTCCGTTTCAAAAGATGAATTTGTTAAATTCTAGAGGGTATTGTTATGGATAAAGCGATTGAAATAGAGCATTTAGAAACAGAAACTGCAGAACAGGAAGACTTTAGTCAGCATTTAACATTTCTGCTGGGTGGTGAGATGTTTGCTACTCGCATACTCAATATCAAGGAAATAATTGAGTACAGTTTATTGACTGAGGTGCCGATGATGCCGAAGTTCATCCGTGGCGTTATCAACCTTCGTGGCAGAGTTGTCCCGATTATTGATTTATCAGTCCGTTTTGGGCGACTTGAAACCAAGATCACGAAACGTACTAGTATCGTCATCATTGAAGTAGAAGTAGAAGGCGAAAATCAGGATATTGGGGTGATGGTAGATTCTGTGTCTGAGGTGTTAGAGATCCCAGCCAGTGATATTGAGCCACCACCGTCCTTTGGAGCAAGTATACGAACTGAATTTATCAGTGGTATGGGTAAGGTCAATGGTAAGTTTGTCCTTATTCTTGATCCAGACCGTGTATTGTCTGTCGAGGAAATGGCGATATTAAACACATCGTCAAAAGCTAGTGTGCCTTTGTTGACAGACCAGGCCTCTGATAAAGAACAGGCCTCTGATAAGGAAGAGAAATAAGAACAGACCTCGAAAGAAGATAGGCTCCAGGGAGGGAGCCGGTTCCAGACCGTATCTAAAAAATGTAGTAGATTATATGATGAGTGATGTAAGCCTTAGTGACAAAGATTTTTACCAATACAAAGAATTACTTTACAGTATTGCTGGTATAGATTTGTCCATAGCAAAAAAATCATTGGTATCTGGGCGTTTGACAAAACGACTTAAAGCTACTGGGCTGACTAGTTATGGTGAATATTTCCAATTGTTAGTCGGTGGCAATCAGCCAGATGAAATGCAGACAGCGATTGATTTGCTCACTACAAATGAGACTTATTTTTTTAGGGAACCCAAGCACTTTAATTTTCTGCGTGACACCGTGTTGCCAAACCATCCCATGAGGAGTCAATTCCGTGTGTGGAGTGCGGCAAGCTCTTCTGGCCAAGAAACTTACAGCATTGCGATGATGCTGGCTGAGTATATGGGGGGCCAGTTATGGGAAATAGTTGGATCTGACATCAGTATGCGGGTCTTAGATAAAGCACGTAACGGCAACTATCCCATAGCACAGGCAAAACACATTCAGTCTGAATGGCTAGCAAAATATTGCCTCAAAGGGGTCGGCTCCGAGGAAGGTAACTTTCTAATCAATCCAAAGTTACGCAGTAGAATCGTTTTCAAGCAAGTCAATCTCAACTTGGTATTACCCGATTTAGGCCAATTTGATTTGGTTTTCTTACGCAATATAATGATCTACTTTGATAATGAAACCAAACAACAAGTGATGAGTCGTATTGTCGGAAAGATGAAGAGCGGCGCTTACTTAATGATTGGCCATTCTGAAACCCTCAACGGCATAACAAATAGCTTAGATGCTGTTGCACCTTCAATATATCGTAAACCTTAAACGTGCGCCACAAAACACTATCTGATGTAATTGATGTATTCCTCCAGCCTGGCGATTTTTATTTCGGCGATCGTGATACTCGCATTCGCACTTTGTTAGGTTCATGTGTATCTATTACTATGTGGCATCCTCGTTTATTGATTGGGGGAATGTCTCACTATATGTTGCCCAAACGTAAAAGTGGCTCTGAGCAGCAACTTAATGGACGTTATGCAGACGAGGCAATGAAAATGTTCATGTCTGAAATCCAAGCAGCAAAAACAAGCCCTGAAGAATATGAAGTCAAGTTATTTGGTGGTGGCAATATGTTTGCACAAAGCAAGCGACGTGAACTTTGTGGAATAACAGAATGCACTATATCTACTATGGGCAACTGCAAGGATGTGGCCTGCAAGAATGTAAAAATAGCGAGGCTATTAGTCGAGCAGTATGGTTTTACAGTGACTTCGGAGCATATGGGGGGTAATGGACATCGCCAGATCATGTTTGATATCTCGAATGGTCATGCCTGGGTAAAATATAAACAAATTGAAAAATAGCGAGCAGTCTAATATGAAAAAAATCAATGTTTTGATTGTGGATGATTCTGCGGTCGTGCGCTCCGTTCTAACCCAGTTGCTCGGCAAAGATCCAGCAATCAATGTTATCGGCGCAGCTATTGATCCAATATTTGCAATGGAACGCATGAAACGTGAATGGCCAGATGTCATCGTTCTAGATGTAGAAATGCCACGCATGGATGGGATCAGCTTTTTGAAAAAGATCATGTCAGAACGGCCGACACCTGTTGTGATCTGTTCAACGCTGACAGAAAAAGGAGCAGAGACGACCATACAAGCACTTTCTGCCGGAGCGGTAAGTATTGTAACTAAACCAAAAATTGGTCTCAAAAACTTTTTGGAAGACTCTTCATCCGATATTGTAAGTGCCGTCCGTACAGCTGCGAGTGTTAGATTAAAACAGCTAGCGGTTTCTTACGATCAACTAAAAATTTCCCCTAAATTGAAAGAAAAGGCCCTTGTGCCCTCTGCTGTTATCGCACTTGCTCGAACTACTGAGCGCATTGTTGCTATTGGTACCTCAACCGGAGGCACTCAAGCGCTGGAATCAGTATTAACAGTGTTACCGCGAGTGTGTCCTGGGATGGTCATCGTTCAACATATGCCGGAAAAATTTACAGCCGCCTTTGCTGCTCGGCTTAATAGCATCAGTGAGGTTGAGGTCAGGGAAGCAAAAAATAATGATAGGGTAATGCCCGGATTGGCACTTATTGCTCCTGGCGGTCGTCATCTGCAGCTGAGACGAAGTGGCGCACAATACTTTGTCGAGGTAATGGATGGGCCTTTAGTTAATCGCCACCGTCCGTCGGTGGATGTACTGTTTCGTTCTGTTGCCAAAATAGCAGGTAAAAATGCTCTTGGCATTATTATGACCGGAATGGGAGACGATGGTGCAAGAGGATTGTTAGAAATGCGTAATGCCGAGGCGCATACCATCGCCCAAGATGCTTCATCATGTGTCGTGTTTGGTATGCCAAAAGAAGCTATTAAACGAGGTGCAGCTGAAAAAATTGTCAGTTTGTCGATGATTCCTCATGAAATCATCAATGCTTAATAGAGCTTGTCAAAGGTTTTAAGATCAGTTTGAGGTATTTATACTGATGGCTCAACAATGAATAACGCGTTTCAGAAATTAAGCTTTTTTGTTGCCATGACAATTAAACTCATCTAGGTGTTTATTAGTAAACCGATAGTTGACGATAAATTTTCACAAAAATAACAATTAATCTAGATCCTTACACTACTTTTTTAAATCGTTGACAGCATATTCATAATCCATGTATATTCGGTGCTTACGGAGAAATCAGAAATAATGGAATTATACCAATGAGTGATAAAATTACCAATAATCTACCAAAACAATATACAACTCAAGAAGTAGCCATACTATTTGGTATTACTGCCCGAACGGTGCAAATGTGGGCTGATAGTGGCGTTATTAGTGTCTCTAGAACACTCGGTGGCCATAGGCGAATCAGTACAGGAGAAGTTGAACGCTTAAGCATGCGTATTAATAACAAACCTCTGGATAGTGTAGATAGAGTTAATGCGACAACAACAAAAGAAAACAACACCTTCAAAATTCTAATTGTTGAAGATGATCAAGATCTTTTGAAGCTATATCGAATGGAAATGGAGAACTGGGATCCTTCCTACGAGTTATTCACGGTTAATGATGGATATGAAGCACTTCTCATCGCAGGGGGAAAACTACCAGAGATAATTATCACTGATTTGAATATGCCATATGTTGATGGTTTTCACTTAATTAATGTGCTTAGCAATAATCAAAGTTTAAAAAAAACCAAGGTGATCGCTGTAACGGGTTTAGCTCAGAAAGTCATTGAGGAAAGAGGCCCTCTTCCAAAAAGCGTTATCGTTATGCAAAAGCCAATACAATTTGAACAGTTAAAATCTATCGTTTTGGAAGAGGCAAAAAATAAAACATTGAATAAATAATATCTTCAGCCCAACCTTTTCCTCGAACACAATAAAGCGTGATAACCATGGGATGTAATAATGGCTGCACTAAATGTTTTAATAAATAGTATTTTGAAACAGAGAGGTTCTTGACCTAGTAATGAGGCCAGTCTGAGGAGAGAATGGATGTCAATTTTATAAGTTAATAGTAATTAGAGACCATATGAATGACGAAATAAAGGTGCTAAGGCCAAATGTTGATAGCTTACAATAAGCATCAACAGAGGACTTTCATTGACAGCTGTATTAGTAGTTGGACACGGTAGTGTTCACTAGCAGTATCAGAATTAATTTAATCGTATAAAGCATAACAGGTAGATTTAGCCTCCTAAATTTATAGTCCCGCTAGCATTTGATTGTAATAAAACCTTAAAGAAAAAAGAAGTTCCACACTAAATTAGTGAGAGTGTGTCAGTACAATACAAGTTTGAGTTGACTCAGTATGAGTACAAAATAATCTATAGGGCACATGAAGATGAGTAAAGATGATCAACAAAATGTAGATGCTGATCATCAGCTACTCATTGCTAACAAAGAGATAGAAAAAGTCGCATATGACTTAGCCATTGCCAACACAGAACTTGCCTATCAAAAAAAAGAAAAACAAAAACTGGCACGTGAACTCATCATTGCTAACGAAGAAAAAGAAAGTCAGCATCTCGAAAAACAAAAACGAGCAAATGAATTAGTCGTCGCCAACACAGAGCTTGCCTATCAAAATAAAGAAAAACAAAAACGAGCAAATGAATTAGTCGTCGCCAACACAGAGCTTGCCTATCAAAATAAAGAAAAACAAAAACGAGCAAATGAATTAGTCGTCGCCAACACAGAGCTTGCCTATCAAAATAAAGAAAAACAAAAACGAGCAAGTGAATTAGCCGTCGCCAACACAGAACTTGCCTATCAAAATAAAGAAAAACAAAAACGGGCACATGAATTAGTTATTGCTAACAAAGAGAAAGAAAGTCAGCATCTCGATAAACAAAAACGGGCACATGAATTAGTCATTGCTAATCAAGAAAAAGATAGTCAGTATCTCGAAAAACAAAAACGGGCACATGAATTAGTCATTGCTAATCAAGAAAAAGAAAATCAATATCAAAGGAAACAAGCAGATCAAATCGCTCTTGCCAATAAAGAGATTGCCTTTAAAGATTATCGTTCTGAAATGGAGCGTGTAGCGCGAGATTTAACGCTACTTGTTGATACTGCAAATGCCCCCATTTTTGGTGTTGATACCGAATATAATGTAAACGAATGGAATCAAAAATCAGCAGA
>Ga0307492_10000161_pt1 | contig 29911 bp, 25 predicted proteins | sample SI3LmetaG_FD_202365 | JGI IMG/M metagenome (GOLD analysis project Ga0307492, IMG submission 202365) | Sea-ice brine microbial communities from Beaufort Sea near Barrow, Alaska, United States - SI3L | ecosystem: Environmental > Aquatic > Marine > Coastal | place: USA: Alaska | collected 2017-05-06 | reverse complement strand
GGGTAAGTTAAGTAACTAACAACAGGCAGAGTTTGGCCACTGGCAGAACCATAAAGATCGGCTTGTTTAGGCACCTGTACCTGCGTGACCCAAGCTAAGTCCGGAAATTTCAGTAGATCGGTAATATAACGTGGCTGTTGCGCTGAGACTGGAATGCCTAACAAATATTGATGCATCTCCTCATCACCAATATTTACATATTTCTCAGACACCTGCATATTGGTTGAACCCACTGCATATGGCCCTGTGGTAAAAGGTTCTAACTCTGTTTGCATATTCGTTCCTGCTTGGCAGACCAGGCTAATACTACACAATAATACTGCCCAAATAGCCTTAGGTTTGTTCATAATAATCCTTCATCAAAAAATAAGCTAAAGGCATAATTTATCAGTAACTCTCTCGAAAAATCAATAACAAGACAGATATCAACCTGTTTTAAATAACAGCATTTCGTGTCTTGAAATAAAAGGGTCAGAAATAAAAGGGTCAGTGTAAAATTAACCAAATCGAAATCAAGGGGGGAGATCACTTGACTTGCCACTCGATTTATTTGGAGAGATGTTTATGTCCGCTTGAACTCACAGCCGATTGTTAATGATTAACGTGGTTGTCCTGCTAATTACTGTTGCCATGAGAACCAACCAAGAATGGTCTATTTAGACCAAACTACATAAGAAGTTAGCGTTTAACCCCAGACACCCTGGCCCATTCACCATCAATTTCGATTGGCTCCATATCAAAATCTTGACTGTATAAGTCATTGATTTGTTGAGCTTGGTTATCTAAAATTCCGGAAAGTACTAATTTACCGCCTGCTTTACAATAAGCGGTGATGACAGTTCTTAATTCACGCAAGGGAGCGGCCAGAATATTGGCTAACACCACATCTGCTTTTAGCTCTGGTTGATGTTCTGGCAGATACAATTCAATTTTTTCGCCAACATCGTTGCGATTAGCATTGTCTTGGCTGGCTAATAAGGCCTGAGGATCAATATCAATGCCTACCACGCGCTTAGCACCTAATTTTAGTGCCGCTATACCTAAGATGCCTGAACCACAACCAAAATCAACCACGGTTGACTGAGACAGTTCTAGACTATCTAACCATCTTAGACACAAACTCGTTGTGGGATGTGTGCCAGTGCCAAAGGCTAACCCGGGGTCGAGCATCACATTCACTGCATTTGGATCAGGGACATCACGCCAGCTGGGGCAAATCCATAAACGTTTGCCAAATTGCATAGGATGAAAATTCACCATCCATTCTCTTTCCCAGTCTTTGTCTTCTAATTGGTCTAATTTATGATTGAAATTTTTGCCTAATAGCTTGGACTTACTTAGTTGACTGACCACATGGGACATATCGTATTGAGCATCATACAAGCCCACTATTTGGGTATCTGGCCAGAGCATCACTTCACCTGGCTTAGGTTCATACATAGGTGTGTCTTTGGCATCCACAAAAGTCACGGCTTGGGCACCATTAGCAGATAACATTTCGCCGATTTGTTCAGCGTATTCTGCTTGGCTGTTTATTTTTAATTGGATCCAGGGCATTAACGTAAGTCACACTTGAAATTTGTCGCATTATAGAGCAAAAAAAAGAGCGATACATCGCTCTTTTTTAATCGTTTTCTAGGTAATTAGTGACTTAACTAATGGCCGCCCATACCGAGTTTTTTCTCTAGGTAGTGAATATTGGCTCCACCTGCTGCAAAGGCCTCATCTGCCATAATACTTTTCTGTAAGTCAACATTGGTTTTAATTCCACCGATGACCAGCTCGTCTAATGCATGACGCATTCGGGCGATAGCCACTTCTCTGGTCTCACCGTAAGTAATCAATTTACCAATCATTGAATCATAATATGGAGGCACAACATAATCTGTGTAGATATGTGAATCCCATCTCACACCCAGACCACCCGGTGAATGAAACTTAGTTATTTTACCTGGACTTGGAATAAAGGTTTTTGAGTCTTCTGCATTAATACGACATTCAATTGCATGACCTTTGACTTGTATCTGGTCTTGAGTCATAGACAACTTTTGACCTGCAGCTACTCTGAGTTGCTCTTTAATTAAATCAACACCGGTGATCATTTCTGACACCGGGTGTTCAACCTGAATACGGGTATTCATTTCAATAAAGTAAAACTCATTATTTTCAAACAAGAACTCAAATGTACCTGCACCACGATAGTTGATATCAATACAAGCTTGACAACATCTTGCTCCAATCGCAGCGCGCATTTCTGTGGTAATACCTGGAGCAGGAGCTTCTTCCACCACTTTTTGATGACGACGTTGCATAGAACAATCACGTTCACCTAAGTGAACCGCATTACCTTGACCATCAGCCAATATTTGAATTTCGACATGACGAGGGTTTTCAAGAAATTTTTCCATGTACACAACATCATTATTAAATGCTGCGCCAGCCTCACTTTTGGTCATGGCAATGGATGTAATAAGCTCATCTTCACTGCGAACCACACGCATACCACGACCACCGCCGCCGCCTGCTGCTTTAATAATAATGGGGTAGCCAATACCTTTGGCAAGCTCTTTATTTCGGGCTTCGTTTTCGTCCAAAGGTCCATCAGAACCAGGAACACAAGGTACGCCAGCACTTTTCATCGACCGAATAGCTGAAACCTTATCACCCATTAAGTTGATGGTGTCGGCAGTCGGGCCAATAAAGGTGAAACCACTTTTTTCAACGGCTTCGGCAAAGTCAGCGTTTTCGGCTAAAAATCCGTAACCAGGATGAATAGCATCTGCGTCGGTTATTTCAGCTGCGGCGATAATACGAGGGATATTAAGATAACTCTCTGTGGCAGATGCTTTGCCGATACAAATTGTTTCGTCAGCTAACAATACATGTTTGAGTGACTCGTCGGCAGTCGAATGCACTGCCACAGTCTTAATGCCTAACTCTTTACAGGCACGCAAAATTCGCAGGGCGATCTCACCGCGATTTGCAATAAGGACTTTTTTTAACATTGTCATAGACCTTTTATTCAATCACAAACATTGGTTGGTCGAATTCTACAGGATCTTGGTTTTCAACTAAAATTTGTTTGACCACACCAGATTTGTCAGACTCGATTTGATTCATCATTTTCATTGCTTCAATTATACATAGAGTGTCGCCAACATTGACTTTTTGACCGACTTCTACAAACGATTTAACCCCTGGAGATGACGAACGATAAAAAGTACCCACCATAGGCGAACACATAATGTGACCACTTATCGCTGGCGCTGCTTCAGGAGCGGGAACTGCCGGAGCTGCAGCCGCAACAGGTGCTAATTGTGGTTGTGGTGCAAATTGTGGTTGTGCAGCAATTTGAGCTGCCGTGACACCACGGTGAATGCGCACCGACTCTTCACCTTCAGTAATTTCTAGTTCAGATATGCCAGACTCTTCCACTAGCTCTATCAACTTTTTAATTTTACGTATGTCCATTTTTTTCTCTCTAATTAGTTAATCAACAAGAAATTTTTGCTGATGTTTATTTAGTTAAATATTGTTTTGCCGCCGCTAAAGCGAATTCATAACCTTGTGCACCTAACCCACAAATTACCCCTTGGGCAATGTCGGATAAGTAAGAATGATGTCTGAACGCCTCTCTGGCGTGAACATTCGATAAATGCACTTCGATAAATGGGATAGACACACTCAAAAGTGCGTCTCTCAATGCAATACTGGTATGCGTAAATGCACCAGGGTTGATGACAATAAAGTCTATTTTTTCAAAAGCTTTATGAATAGTATCAATTAACTCGTGTTCAGCATTTGACTGCACGTGAGTTAAACTCAAACCTATTGAGTCAGCATAAGTACTTAATCTACTGACAATTTGTTGTAGATTTTGTGAGCCATACGTTGCAGGCTCGCGTTTGCCCAACATGTTTAGGTTTGGGCCATTGATAACTAATACTTTCACTGGGTCGCCATTTTAATTAGTAGTGATTCTGTTGAGTGTTTCTGCATATGAAAAAAATTATTTCAAATAATGTTTTTTCGTACATTAAATGCACATTAACTTAAATTATCCGTCCATTATAGAGAGCAAATAGAAATTAACAGCAAAATACTGGTCTTATCAGCGAAGATTGCCGCTAAGTTAACGTATTTTATGCTTTTATCATGACTTATTATCTACCTACATTGGAGTGTTTTTTAATTTGAACTATATCGCCCATATCCACATAGGCTCACATACTCAAACCAACTTGTTAGGCAATTTTCTTGGGGACTTTGTTAAAGGCAGTCACCTGCAGCACTTACCTTTTGAGATTGAACAAGGTATTCGTTTGCATCGCAGCATTGACGTGTTCACAGATTCACACCCTCTAATAGTTGAATTAAGACGATGTTTTCCCAGCAATATTCGCAGGATGGCGGGAGTAATTATTGATATTTATTTTGATTACCTACTGATGCAAAACTGGAATCGTTACTCTGACACCCACTTTAATATTGTTTTTGCTAGTTTTTACCAACAACTTCAACAATTCTCATTACCTGATAATGCGCATTTTAATAAACAGGCCGAACGCTTAAAAACCCATCAATGGTTAAATCAATATATCAATGCCGAAAGCTGTTTTCGAGCATTCACAAGTATTGAACATCGATTGAAAAATAAAGTTATATTTGCCAACCAAGCTCAGTCTTTTTTACTTCTACATGGGGATCAGCTTGAGTCTAGCTTTCAACAGTTCTATCCTGAGTGCTTAGACCACGGACTAAAATTTGTCCAAAACTACAGTCTCTACAATAATTGCGAGAAATAAGTATGCCCGTACACGAAATTCATCACCCTTTGATTCAACATAAAATAGGTTTAATGCGTGAAGAAGGGATTAGCAGTAAAGATTTTCGAGAATTAGCTAGCGAGGTGGGTAACCTTTTAACTTATGAAGCCACTAGAGAGCTGCAAACTGAGATGGTTGAAACCACCGCTTGGAATGGGAAAAAAATCAACATACAAAAAATAAAAGGTAAAAAGATAACCGTTGTTCCTATTTTACGTGCAGGTTTAGGTATGTTGGACGGTGTTTTGAGACTAATCCCTAATGCTAAAATTAGCGTGGTAGGTTTGTACCGTGATGAAGAAACACTACAACCTGTTGCCTATTTCGATAAAGTGGTAAAAGACGCCGCAAAACGAACCGCATTAATTGTAGATCCGATGTTAGCCACTGGTGGCACTCTTATCGCCACCATAGATTTACTCAAGCAAAAAGGCTGTAAACATATTATGGGGCTATTTTTAGTCGCGGCTCCAGAGGGTTTAGAAGCAGTTCAAGCTGCACATCCTGACGTTGATATTTATACCGCAGCAATTGATGAAAGACTGAATGAACAAGGTTACATATTGCCAGGGCTTGGTGACGCGGGTGATAAAATTTTTGGTACTCGGTAAGTCTAAAGTATTGAATGTTACTTTGTGGTTTATAAGCGTTGCTTTATTAAAAATCTGGCATTGTGAAACGTGAGGTTTATTAGTGTATAAAGTGGTGTCATTTACTTTTTTATTATTTGAACGTAGATAAATATGCAGCTTCAGAAATCGATAAATAGAGCCTACACAGGGCCAACCAAATATTATCTTTTGCTCATTCTTTTATTGTTGCTTGCTTCAACTGCGAGTGAAGGTGAGCCATTGACCGCAGTTCCAACATTTTCTCGTTTATCCACAGAAAATGGTTTATCTCAGAATACTGTCAATTCGTTATTGCTAGATAGTGAAGGTTTTTTGTGGCTAGGCACCGCTAATGGCTTAAATCGGTTTGATGGTTATCAAAACCGACACGTACTGGGTCCGAACAATGAATTCAATGATGCTACGATAAATTACTTATTTCAAGATTCAAAAAAAAACCTTTGGGTTAGTGACTCTATCAAAGGCGTTCACCAATATAAACTCAAAAATAATATTACTAAGCACGTTATCAATTTAAGATCGAAACGTGATAATCAATTAACTCAAAGAGCGAATTACATTAGCGAAGATGATCAGGGCGATATATTATTCTCGATGGATGAAGGTGTTTATTCTTATTCATACGTCACCGATAAGCTTTCTGTTGAGTATTCGTTACCAGATGAAATGATTGATAATGGGAATTTTGTACGAGCCCATTTGTTATCACAGGACATTCTTTTTATAGGCACAAGTAATGGTTTATTTGCGGTTGTAAGGGGTAACAACACGCCTATTTTAATTAACTATCTGCAATCAGTCGCAACAACGCTAGATAACCTAAATGTCAAAATGTTGTATGCAGACAACCAAAATACATTATGGATTGGGACAGTTGAAGGGCTATTTAACTTGCCACTTTCACATGCTATAGAATTTATTTTAGGTACTCGCCCAGCACCTGAAGCAAAACATTCCATTGAGCACAGAAATATATGGGGATTAGCGGGTTTTAATAGTGACTTATTTTATCTGGCAACAGATAAAGGGCTATTCGGCTACCAAACAAAAACTGACCAGCTACAACACATACTCCTCCCCACTGACAGCCGAGACTTTATAACGAGTGATGTATTAAAGAATCTGGTCATAGACAGTAATCATAATATTTGGCTTGGCTCTGAATACGATGGCGCTATCTATTGGTCACCTACAACAGCACTTTTTAACAACGTTTACAATACACGGGGAGGAAGAGCTAAAAAAGTTCTCAGTCATAATGATATTAGGAGTGTGCACCAGCAAGACAAGGACTCGCTATGGGTTGGAACACGAAACGGCCTCAATTTATTTAACCTTTCAGATGGTACAACACAGAGTTTTTTAGTCTCAGATGACGAAAAAGCACAACATTCATCTTCGTCAATTACTTCTATCGAAGCAGGTAAAGATAATCAGTTATGGTTAAACACCGGAGACGGGGTTTTAAGGTTTGATAGTAAAACGGGTAAAACCTATCCGCTGAAAATAAACAGCATAGAAGATGACGTTATTCTAAAGTCAGACATTTGGGATATTTTTGTCACGCCAAAAGAAGATATATTGCTGGTGACTGACGCCGGTTTTTTTCGTTATTCGCCAGACACAGGTAACGTTCATAAGTTCGAGCAGTTGTCTGCATCAATAAATTCACACAATACTTTTGGCTTTATTAAAGGCACTAAGCCAAATACAACACTTATCAGTGAATATGGGAAATTATGGGAAATGGATAATGCCACAACCCAAGTCAAATTAATCCATGAAACACCTTTGCAACAATTAAAGTCAAAGGTTTACCCCAGTGATGTATTAATGGACGCTAACAATATTATGTGGATAACCTATCCAGGTTATGGGTTAGTGGGTATTGATGGGGTGACATATGAAAAAAAGTTTTTTTATAACAAACAAAATCTACTGCCAAATAATGCAATCTTCGATATGCAACTAGATACAAAAGGCAATATTTGGATAAGCTCTAATTCTGGTCTGATTAAATTTTCTCCTCAAAACCATCACATACAAAAATTCGACCAAGAGCAAGGTTTAGCCAACAGTGAATTTAATTCAAACACCAGTTTAACGCTATTGGATGGGCGTATGGTTTATGGCTCACCAAAAGGCCTTGTCTTTTTTGATCCTCTCAAAGTCAATGTGAAAAAGAATCATGATATTAACGTCGCCATCACGAATGTAACAATGGTATCGAATGATTTAGTGATGCCTTTTTCAAATCTAGACGGTCAGACAGTTGAACTCAATCATGATGATGCAGGCCTTTCTATTCATTTTTCTACCCTTGAGTATCAAGGACAAAGAAGTACGAGATATCAATATCAACTGAGTGGAAAAAACAACTTAACTTCCCCAATTACCACACGCCCTGAGGTGATGTTTCCTAAGCTGAGTCCGGGTCAATATGTGTTCTCGGTCATAGCATTTAACTCAGAAAGCGGAGCAAAGTCCAAACCCGCAACGATTAACATCAAAGTGAATTACGCCCCTTGGGCGTCTCCCCTCGCCTTCACTTTTTATTCTTTAATTTGTTTAATTGGGTTGCTGTTTCTCTGGCATTACCTCCGAGCCCATAACTTACGTTTACATAAGGCACACCAGGAGGTAATTCTCAGTAAGAATAAGTTAACCCTCGCTTTGAACGCCAGTAACAGTGGCATTTGGGAATTTCAGACTGAACACGATATATTTTTTATATCCAGAATAACCGACGAACTGACTAATAATAAAACAATGAGTTTTCAAGACCATTTATCTCTTATTCATAATAGAGACAAAGTTAGATACGAATCAGCGTGGCAAGATTTTTTATCTGGCAAATACGTTGAACTGGACATCACCTACAGAATGTCAGCTAAAGATAAGACTTGGCTATGGTTCCGCGACGTAGGAAAAGTAGTCGAGGCTAAGCATGGTAAGCCGTTGTTAGTCACTGGCACTTACACTAATATTACTGAAACCGTTGCAGATCAAGAAAACTTACGTCTATTTGGAGAAGCTTTTAAACATACTTTAGATTGGGTCATTATCTATAACCATAAGTATTATCCAGTAGCTTCCAATGACGCATTTAAAAAGTTTTTTAACATAGAAGATGATGAATATGTCCCAAAAGAGCTGATTAAACTACTCAAGCTACAAACGCCTGAAACGGCTAATTTTTGGAAAAAAATTCTCACATTTAAAGCGGGTAATCAATGGCAAGGAGAAGACAAAATACTTCTTAGCAATGGCGATAGCCGAGATACTATGGTTCATATTCATGCAGTAGCTAGCGTGCATGACATAACTAAGATAGAACACTTTTTAGTTATTATTTCTGATATCACTGAACAAAAAGCAGCAGAGGCAAAACTTTTAACCTTAGCGAATTTTGACTCACTTACCGGTTTACCTAACAGAACCTTACTCTTAGATAGAATTGAAAGAGGTTTAGAACATGCTAAAAGAACAGCGAAGAGCATGGCTGTATTTTTTATTGACCTTGATAAATTTAAACAGGTAAACGATAGCTTAGGTCATAAAGCTGGCGACGAGTTACTGATCATTATTGCTAAACGTCTAAGTGACAAGCTGCGCAAAGAGGATACGGTAGCTCGTTTGGGAGGCGACGAATTCGTCATAATGATAGAAGACGTTTCATCCGTTGAAGCCATTAGCGCTCTAGTGACTGAGATTAGCTTTATTATTGATACACCAATGACCTTAAGTTCACAAACGGTGAGCGTGTCATCTAGTATCGGCATTGCCATGTATCCAGGCGATGGCCTTAGCGCCGAGGACCTGCTCAAAAATGCAGATATCGCCATGTATCATGCTAAAGAACAGGGCAGAAGTAATTTTCAATTTTTCACTCAGCAAATGGATGAATTGGTGAAAGCTAGGTTGAAATTGGAAAACCAGTTAAAGAAAGCCCATCAAGCCAAAAAATTTGAAAACTATTATCAACCGATCTTTAATACTCAAAGCCAAAAAATTGAGGGCTTTGAAATTTTGATGCGCTGGCCGACTCGTAACGGCATGATAAACCCAGACACATTTATTCCTGTTTCAGAAGAGCTCGGGTTAATAGAGCATATGACATTGGATGCATTTGAACGCGCAATGCCAGTACTGAATGCAATGCGCCAGAATGGTTTTACTGGATACCTTTCGGTAAACCTGTCGGCTAAACATTTCGACAACCAGTCTTCAATTGATAAGATTATTCTGCTTTTGGAGCAAAATAAAATACCAGTTACATCCATACGTTTTGAAATTACCGAAAGTGCCTTGATGCGCGATTACGATAAAGCACTGACGTACATGACCCAAATACAGCAGAAAGGCTTTTTAATTGCGTTAGATGATTTTGGTACTGGGTTTTCATCTCTTAAGTATCTTAAAGAATTCCCAATAAACATCATCAAGGTGGATAAAAGTTTTGTTGATGACATCGGTAAAAACCAAAATAATGAGGCCATTATCCTCACAACACTTAGCATGGCTAAACAATTAAAAATGAGTTGTGTGGCAGAGGGTATAGAAACCCTTGAGCAGGTAGAGTTTTTCAAAAAGAATAAATGTCAGCATTTACAAGGTTACTACTTCTCTAAACCGGTTCCAGCAGTCGATATTCCCGCACTATTAGAAAAGACATGGTAAGTAACTTAAACTCGGAATAGAGATATAACCCAGTATTTATTCAAACACAAAAGGCAGTGATTGATACTTGCCGAAAGGCATTGCGTGATAAACCGCAAAGTGTAAGTGCGGCAAAGAAGAAAACCCAGTATTACCCGAGTAACCTATTTTTTGACCTGCTATAACGCGCTCACCTTGTGCAACTGTAACGCCATCTTTTCTCAGATGGTAATACTCACCGGTGGTGTCATCGGCATGTAAAATCACTACGTAATTAGCATATTTCGCGTATTTTCGACTAGCACCTCCCCGAGTGTGATGCTCCACTAAATCAATCACAACCCCTGCCCTTGCTGCATGTATCGCAGTACCAATGGGCATAGCAAAATCAACCGCATACTTTGATGCACCACTGTGGCTATATCCACCACCAAAGCCTTGTACTATGGGAAAATAATCACCGTCAACATATGGATATTGATAAACAGTATTCCCTTGATGTTTCGCCAGCATATTGCCTGGTGCCCAATAAAAAGATTCGTCGTACCAAATTTTTCGCCTAATGTTGATGGGCTGCAACTCAAGCACTTTAACTCGCTGATGCCCTTGAAGCACTTGGTTAACAATATGTTGGCGCTGGTTTGTGGCAGACGTTTTTAAGTTACTGGTGTCCACTTCTAAGGTGACTGTCACCACAAAAGGTTTTTTATTGTAGAGCCAATAACTGACCTGCTTGTTGTTCTCTATTTTCTCTACGCATGCCCAATCATCCATGCAGTAATTACCTGAGTTCGCTAGAGAACTACAGGTAACCAACACACTGAATATGGCTGTAAAAAAAGTTAATGGAAAAGTAGTGAAAAATTTAGTTATAAAAAACCGAGTGATAGTACAAGACACAATTACTTAGCAAAAAGGTTATTCACATGCTCAGCAAAAGGTGCGGCACGCATAAAACCCGTCACTCTAGCCGTGCTTATTTCTTGTCCTTGCGTATCAAAAAACAAGATAGTCGGTAAACCTAACACTGAAAACTTCTCTTGGAATGCAATATTGTTATCAGTGTTATCAGTTAAATCAATCTGCATTAGAACGGAATCGCTCAATGCTGTCACGACCTGACTATCGGAGAAGGTATATTTTTCAAACTCTTTACACGCTACACACCAATCTGCGTAGAGGTCTAACATCACTGTTTGCCCATTAGCATTGGCCTCGGCTAGTGCTAGATTGAAGCTTTCGATACTGCTTACCTTCAGAAATTCTTGATGTGCGACAGTGGTATTACTTGATTGAGCTTGAGTATCGCTGTGGCCGATCCCATTGATTGTTTGATAACCATAACCGGCTGAGACAAACAGGCCAATGAAGATTAATAATGCACGAAGGCCTTTGTAAAAAGTTGTTGGGCTGTTTTGATTCATCACAAAGAAATATGTGAAAGTGGTTAAGCCAAGCAATGTCCAAGCGATGTCGGTACCAACATGTGAAACTAAACGTTCTACAAACATAATGGCAACTGCCAGCATCATAAAACCAAACGTGACTTTTACAACGTTCATCCAATTGCCCGCCTTGGGTAACAATTTACCACCCGTAATACCGAATAAGATCAGCGGAATACCCATACCTAAACTCAATACATACAGTGCACTGAACCCCAGGACTAAATCACCACTTTGGGCGATAAATAACAAAATCCCAGTCAGCGGCGCAGTGGTGCAAGGAGAAGCCACTAAACCAGAAATCGCCCCCATCGCCAACACCCCAAGATAACTGCCACTGGTTTGTTTATTGCTCATCGCATTGAGCTTTTCTTGCCATGAAGAAGGCAATTGCAACTCATAGGCACCAAACATCACGACTGCTAACAACACAAAGATGACAATTAGCGCAATTAAAATAGCCGGGTGTTGTAAACCAGCTTGGAATTGCACACCTGCAGAAGCAACAATCAACCCCAACAACGAGTAAGTGATAGCCATACCTTGTACATACACAAATGACAAAGTAAACGCTCGAGACGTACTAATAGTTTTACCTTGACCAATCACAATACCAGACAAAATTGGATACATAGGAAATACACAAGGTGTAAAAGCTAAACCAATACCTAAGCCTAAAAATAGCAGCAGGGTGATAAATAAACTCTGTTCACTAGACAACAGACTGGCTAACTCAAACTGCTCCGAAATGGGTGCTTGAGTATTTATTTCAATTACAGAATTTTTTGATGATTGGTTAGACTCCGCTAAAGCTAAAGAGGCATTTCCAACCTGATTCAGATACACTTCTTTAGTAGTGGGTGGATAACACAAACCCGCATCCGCACAGCCCTGATAACGAATTTTAACTATGCCATCTTGCACTGAGGATACTACGAGGTAAGTTATATCTAGTTGGTTACGAAATACGTCAGATAATCCATAAAACTCATCTTCAATTTGTTCGGCCACTGGAAAAACGGGCATACCCAACTCAGCCTGCTTAACAACTGTTTTAAACTGCTTTTTATACAGATAATAACCATCAGCTATTTTCCAGCTCAGGATGAGCTGATCGCCTTGCTGGGCGAAGTCGAATTGAAACGCTTCATCTACTTGTAAAAATTCTGGTTCGTCAGCAAACAGATCACTTAAAGGAGCGGAAGTTTGCGCCATAACCACAGATGAAAAAAAACAAAAGCTAAGTAGTAAAACATAATATCTAAAACTGAATTTCATCGACAACACTTCTTATGTAAAAGGTAACTTGGCACTATGTTCATTATACCAATGGACCAACAGGGATTATTAAATAATATTAAGGCACAAACCTTAACAAAATATTAAGACTGCATATTTACTACACATTATTTTGTTTAGAGACCCAATCTTTGACAGTCAAATTTCACTACTTTGCTAAATAAGTTGAACTTAAAAGATAAAAAGCCCTTAGGCATTAAACTCGTTAGACAAACCAAGCAACACTCTGTAACAATGTGATTGTACATAAGCTAGAATTTTGTTGATTAGTCCCAATATCATAACCTACACACTAACATACAAGGTATACGTAAAGCTTGTTACGTATAGCCCAAATAACGAGGCATCTTTGTTTAAATTATTTTTATTATTCGCCATTTTACCTATTGTCGAAATAGCCATATTGATCAACGTGGGTGAACAAATAGGTGGTTGGTACACTGTAGCTATCGTTATCTTAACCGCCTTTGCTGGTGCGCATTTAGTTAGACAACAAGGGCTTAGCACCCTAATGCAAGCGCAACAAAAAATGCAGGCTGGCAGCATGCCGGAACAAGAAATGGCAGAAGGTTTATTACTAGTAATTGCTGGTGTGTTGTTAGTTACCCCAGGCTTCATCACAGACGGCATTGGCTTTTTATTGAGTCTACCGATGACTCGCCCGCTTATAGCCAAGGGGTTGATTAAAAGATTATCCATGCGGATGGTCAATCCCTCTTTTAATGGTAATTTCACGCAACAGCAACATCACCAGCAGCAACATCATTCAACCGATCAATCTGAAGATATCATCGAAGGTGAATTTGAACGCAAAGATAAATCACCCGTCAACCCAGCTCTTAAGGATGACTTAAGAAAGCCCGACTAATCTAAGTATTACGTTTTCAATAACCTTTGCAGGTACATGAAGACCAACAACTACCCGAACTAAATACACTAGCCGAGCAAGCTGAAACACTTACTAAACAATACCCTCTACTTGCGGATGGCTGGGCCTTACAGGGTCTGATCAAATGTTAGCAAAAATATACAATAGAAACAGCCACCTAAACAACCTTGACCTTTCAAACTAGATCACTTTCGACTACCTTAGTGGCATAGTGTAGTGGAACTTTAAATAGAGTTATTAGAATGCGAATTTTATTAGTTGAAGATGATATGCAATTGGCCAGAGGCCTGCACCAGTCACTTCGTTCCGAAGGGTTTACCGCCAACCATGTCACTAACGCTAAGTCAGCCATGTTGACCATAAAAACCAATGAATGTGACATGTTAATATTGGACTTAGGTTTGCCAGATATGGACGGTCTAACGCTGCTTAAAAATATCAGGCAAATGAAGGTCAATATCCCTGTTCTAGTTCTCACAGCAAGAGACTCTATTGAGGACAAAATTAAAGGACTAGATCAAGGTGCAGATGATTATCTAAGTAAACCTTTTGATGTAAACGAACTTATTGCACGTTTACGAGTGATTGAGAGAAGGTTAGGTACCGCCACTACTTCCACTATTACTATTGGTGAGGTATGCCTAGACTGCGCTTCTCATCAGTTAAGTGTTGCTGGTCAGGTAGTTGAATTATCTCGCAAAGAATTTATGCTATTAAAGGTGCTGTTAGAACAAGCTGGTCGCATTCAATCCAGAGAACAACTTGAGTCTAAATTGTACGAATGGGGTGAAGAGGTAGCGAGTAATGCAGTTGAGGTACATATTCACCACCTCCGTAAAAAGCTCCCCGAAGCATTTATCAAAACAATTCGCGGTGTGGGTTACAGTATTAAAACTAGCCCTCGTATAGAGTCATAAATTTGTCTATTCGTCGCTATCTAACACTGATTTTATTATCTGTGATTACATTAGTCACCTTCGCGGCTGCCATCCAGGGTTACCGCAGTAGTATGGCGAAAGCAACCAGCGTATTTGATAATGAATTGCGCTCTTTGACCTATGTATTGGTGAATATTACCGACTTGAGCACTCAATCATTAGCGCCACAACCTGACGCTGCTTTTATATACCAAATATGGCAACACAACCAATTAATGGTTAGTTCTCATCCTGAACTTAAAGCTGCAATGAGTAATTTTAAAAATGGATTTGCTGAGCATAATTTTTTAGCTCAACGTTGGCGTACTTATGCACATTTTTTTGAATCGGACAATAAATGGGTGTTAGTTGCACAGCCCTTAAACCGGCGTTTTGAGCTGGCAGAACAAATGATATTAGCTGCTGTTACGCCGCTGATACTGTGTATCCCATTATTAGCCATCATTATTTTTCTTTTGGTCAGTACAGGGTTACGCCCATTAAGGCTTTTATCTGACAACTTGCGGGCCAAAAAAGCTGACGATCTGAGTCCGATACCCCAGCAAAATCAGCGAAATGAACTCAGCCCAGTATTAGAAACCTTAAATCAATTATTTGAGCGATTAAACTCAGCTTTTTCTAGAGAAAAGCGCTTTGCTTCAGACGCAGCACATGAATTACGTACCCCATTAAGTGTGCTAAAAATCAATGCCCACAACCTAAGGTTAGAGCTAAGCAATAACAGTACTTCAAACACCAATATGCAATACCTGCAAGAAGGGATTGAGCGAATGAGCCATGTAGTAGAACAAATTTTACTGCTCAACCGAACCAATCCTGAACAATACCAAGGTCAGTTTAAACAAATAAATACGGCGTCACTTTGCCAAAATGTTATAGCCAGTTTATTCCCACAAATTGAAGCAAAAAAACAAGAAATCGAACTAGTTGGTCAAAGTGCAAGCATTCTAGGTGATGAGTTTTCTCTAGGTATACTGCTACAAAATTTGATCTCCAACGCAAGTAAATACTCACCTGAAGAGACCCTTATTAGGGTGACATTGAAAAGCGTGAAACAGCGGGTGATTATACAAGTAGAAGATTCAGGTCCAGGAATTGATGAATCAGAATATAAAAGAGTATTTGAGCGTTTTTACCGAATTGGCGGTGACCGTCATGACAGCAACACACCCGGTTGTGGTTTAGGTTTAGCTATTTCTAAGCATATTGCCGAACTGCATAATGCTACATTAAAACTAAGCCGTTCTGAGCAGTTATCAGGCTTATCAGTAGAGCTGATATTATTACAAGGGCAATCCGGTGAATAAAATTATAGCCGCTATCGCACTATTCTTTGGCTTGTTTTGTCAGTCTCTGTTGGCGGCTGTTGTTGAGTATCATGTGCAGCTTAAGGACCACCTATTTTTTCCATCACAGATCAGTATTCCGGCAAATCAAAAAGTCAAACTCGTAATCTATAACCAAGATAATACACCTGAGGAATTCGATAGCTTTTCACTGAATCGAGAAAAAGTCATTTTTGGCCACAATAAAGCCACCATATTTATTGGTCCACTGAAGCCAGGCACATACGATTTTTTTGGCGAGTATAATCCTAATACAGCTCGCGGCACTGTGATTGTTGAACATCAAAAGCAGGAAGTCCCAGATGCTAATTAATACGGTTATTTTATTTTTACGAGACGCATTACCCATATTTGTGTTGGTTGTATATTTATATGTTCATCTGCCAGCGAGTCAGCTTTGGCTCTCATTGTGTTTTGTTGCAGGTGCCCTTTTAAGCCTGTTATACATCAATCAAATCCATATCATCGGTCAATGGTTTGATGGTAAAGGTATTGAATTATCCTTGTGGCTGTACCAATTTTTGGTCTACTTACTAGCACTCGTTTTAGGTTATGGATTATACCGAAATCAGCCATCAGATAAGCATTTTTTGTATTGGGTTGCGGGCTTAATGGTCAGCCTAATCTTAGTGTCTAAAGGCAGTAATTTTATTTTGTACTTCAATGGATATTTGGACCAAAGTAATGCAATACAATCCATGTTACTCGGCACATTTTTGGGTCTAGGTATTTGTTTCAGCCTAGCCACATTGTTGTACCTAACCGCACAATGGTTAAAACAGCGATTAGGGCCTTGGGCGACATGGTTGTTAATCCATATTTACGTCACGGGTCAACTCGTCAACGCAATATCTTTATTGGTACAGGTAGATTTTATTGATGCATCATCTACTGCCTGGAGTAGTCAACTATTTGTAAATAATGAGTTTGAGCTTGGTCATTTATTTAACGTGTTATTCGGCTATCAAGCAACACCGTCTATTGCACAAGTGATTGTTTATGTGCTCGCCCTATCAATCCCATTAGCTTTTTTTTATTGGCTTAAGCTAAATTCAGCTTCCCATTTAGGTAACAAACAATGAAAGCCTTTTACCGCGTATCTGTTGCACTTTTATACTGTGTATTTTGCATCTCAATAAGTTGGGCTGACGGCATTCCAGTAGACAAAGTTTATCATCCTTATGTCTTAGCTAATGAGCGGGAATTAGAGTGGCGTTTTACTTCTAGACAAAACGATGACGGCAATGTGTTGGCTCAACGTTTTGCCTACGGGCATGCCGTTTCAGAATACGTAACGATTGAAGGTTACATAGTTGGAGAAAGAGACGACACCGGAGACTTTGGTCTACAAGCCTATGAACTTGAGGTTCGCTTGATGTTAACCGACCAGGGTGAACTATGGGCAGATTGGGGCATGTTATTTGAGATTGAAAAACAGCATAAAGAAGATATCTACGAATTTACCAGCGGCCTGTTGTTTGAAAAAGAATTTACTCAAACCAGTTTAACCATCAACGCGTTGCTCGTTTATGAATGGGGTCAAAACATTCAAGATGAATTTGAAACAGAATTTAGGCTTAAATACCGCTATCGGTATTTACCTGCCTTACAACCTTCTATCGAAATTTACACCGGTGAGGACTTTGTGGGTGTTGGCCCAGGTTTTATGGGAGTTCATCGGTATGAGGGGCAGAAACAGCTAAAATGGGAATTAGCCTTTATAGCTGGCTTAAACGGCGACTCTAAAGACCACACTCTGAGGTTTGCCCTAGAATACGAATTTTAAGAACCCATATCTGGCCTAAAAGCTGCTTTCTCAAATCTTAGACCTGAAGAGATTTACCTTAAGACAAATGAGTAAATCCCTGCGGCCCCTTTAAAAACAAGCCAAGGAAAAGATATGAGTGGATTAACATCTCGTAAAAATGCAATAACTGACATCACCAATCGCGCACCAAAAAAGTGCAAAATGCCTGGGCCTTTGAACAAAATATGGGCAATCGACGTATTCAATCTAGCGGCGATGGAAGAAGCCCTCTCAAAAAATGCCTTTAAAGCCATTAAAAACACCGTTAAAACTGGCGCTCCTTTAGATCCGGCAACAGCAGATGTCGTCGCTGCCGCAATGAAAAATTGGGCAATACCCAAAGGTGTAAAATTCTTTTCACATGTTTTCTACCCTATGACCAATATTACTGCCGAAAAACACGACGGTTTTATCATTACCAATTCTGATGGCGGTGCCATAACTGAATTTACCGGGAGTTTATTAATTAAAGGAGAGCCTGACGGTTCTTCATTCCCTAATGGTAGCTTGCGCATGACCAACGCAGCCAGAGGCTACACAGCTTGGGACCCCACCAGCCCAGCTTATGTGATGCACACGGCCAATGGCGCCACCTTGATGATCCCCAGCGTATTTATGTCTTGGACGGGTGAAGCCTTAGACAAAAAGATACCTTTGCTACGCTCAAACAAAGCCATGGATACAGCTGCGCAAAAAGTATTAAGCCTAATGGGTGAAACAGACATAGCCACACTCAATTCAAGTTGTGGTGCCGAGCAAGAATACTTTTTAGTAGATGAACATTTTGCTAATGCTCGTCCAGACTTATTATTAGCTGGGCGAACTTTATTTGGAGCCCCACCCGCTAAAGGGCAGCAGTTTGATGATCACTATTTTGGTGCGATACCGGCCAGAGTCCAAGTGTTCATGCAAGACTTTGAAAACAAGCTCTACCGTTTAGGCATTCCAGCTAAAACTCACCACAATGAAGTGGCGCCCGGCCAATTTGAAATCGCCCCCTATTACGAAGCAGCCAATGTTGCAGCCGACCATCAGCAATTATTAATGACACTGATGAAAAGCACCGCTAAGGAGCATGGTTTTTTATGTTTATTACATGAAAAACCCTTTGCTGGAATAAATGGTTCTGGTAAACACGTTAACTGGTCTGTAGGCAATGGTACCCAGGGTAATTTACTCGACCCCGGCACTACACCTCATGACAACCTCAACTTCTTATTGTTTTGTGGTGCAGTTATTCGTGGTGTTCACTTACATGGGCCGCTGTTAAGAGCAGTGATCGCCTCTGCCGCAAATGATCATCGTTTAGGAGCAAATGAAGCACCACCCGCTATATTGTCTGTCTATTTAGGCCATCAATTGGAAAGTGTTTTTAACGATATCAAAGACGGAAAATTATTAGAAAAAACCAAAGGTGGCTTGATGGATCTTGGTTTATCACAAATTCTTAAATTTGAACGGGATCCAGGTGATCGTAATCGTACATCCCCCTTCGCCTTTACCGGAAATCGCTTTGAATTTAGAGCAGTAGGCTCATCGCAATCTGTATCAGGGCCACTAGTTGCAATGAATACTATGTTAGCCGACTCACTCAATTGGATAGCCGAAAAGCTTGAAGCGGTATTGGCCAAAGGTGAAGACCAAACAGCTGCTGTCATCACTGTATTGCAAGAGTTAATGGAGCTACACGGTAATGTTATCTTCGGTGGCGATGGCTATTCTAGCGAATGGCATAAAGAGGCAGTGGAAAAGCGTGGTCTGAAGAATATTCCAACTAGTGCCGACGCTTTACCTGCTTTTAAAGAAGAATCGGTGATAAAACTGTTTGAATCAACCGGGGTGCTCTCACCCGCTGAGCTTGCTAGTCGATTTGAGGTATATGCAGAACAATACATTCTGACTATTGAGATGGAAGCAAAATTAGTAATTGGCATCGCCAATACTAGAATATATCCAGCCACCATAGAATACCTAGACAGCCTTTCAAGCGCCGCGACTAACCTCAGCAAACTAAATATTACCATCAGCCATAATAGTATTGATGAAATTGCCGCTGAAACAGACGCCATGATGGCAGCCGTAGCTAAACTCAAAGACGCCTTAAGTATTGAAGTGTTTGACAGCACTGAAGCGCATATGAACCATTGTGCCGATAGCTTATGTCCTCTTATGTTAGCCGTCCGTACTCACGCAGATGCGTTAGAGTTGGTGGTGTCTGATGATTTGTGGCCCTTACCTAAGTATCAAGAAATGTTATTTATTAAGTAAGCTCAGCTCGGGATAAGTAAGCCCTGCAAATAGTCCAAAGAAAAAGAGCTGAAGCTCTTTTTCTTTTTTTGACCCAGCTAACTGATAAACTTACTCATCAATTCATTAGCAAACGTTTATTGGGTCATACAACATGAAAGCCTGCGCCTGCCATATTTTAGTCAAAGATAAAGCCCTAGCCGAAAAACTCAAAAGCCAACTCGACAAAGGTGGAAATTTTCAGCAGTTAGCCAAAAAACACTCCACCTGCCCCTCAGGCAAAAAAGGCGGAGACTTAGGTGAGTTTAACCCCGGCACTATGGCCAAAGCCTTTGACAATGTGGTGTTTAAAAAAGAAATACTGACGGTACATGGGCCAGTTAAAACCCAGTTTGGCTTTCATTTGATTAAGACGCTTTATCGAAGTTAAGCATATTGTTAGTAAGGTCAACCCACCGATATTGAATGATCCCAGATAGCAGATCTTTAAGCTTTTAAAGCACGCTTCGCGCCATCCTCCTTGATGGTTTTGTCTCGAATCCTTTCGAGCCAGATACTCTTTTTATAAAGCGCATCCTTGCACTTTACCTTTCAGGCCAGCTAAAGCTGTTCCATATTTATCCCGTAAATATGGTCAACAGCAAAAAAGAGTATTCTTCTGACCTACTCTCGACTCAAGGCTCGCCAACTATTAGGTGAATTTGGTAGGGTAATTTGCAAGGATGCAAATTAAGTTTGTCGTTGCTGGGAGCAAATACAAACGACCTACTAAATTTGCCTAATAGTTGGATGAAGAGCATTGCCCTCGAGCGGCACTTTTTGCTTACTTTATGCTGCTTTAGGCAAAAAGTAAGTCGTACAGCAAGGATGCTGTATGAAAAAAGCCAAGGATGGCCGTAAGCGCCAGCGCGTGCTTTGATGTTATGTAAAACATAAAAGTACTCTTCGAACCAAAAACCGCAGGACGCGGTGCCCGATAGGGCATAAAGCTCAAAGGGTATACCCTACATTCAAACACTTAATATCTATAATAAGTGTCTTGATGATTTGAGTAATTCAGCATCAGCTTCCTTAACTTTTGTAGAGCAAATTTGCCATAGCAGTCATAGACCTATGAATTAGAAATTAGTGGTTTGTCCCATTTGTTACCGTTGAGAAGGACGGGGTTGACAGGCAGCTCTGAGCCTAATACCGGACAGTCGAGTCATTCTTTAATAAATGACAGAAAATGGCTATCTGCTGACCTTAAAATCAAGCAATAACTGATGTCTCGATTGCGTACGAAGTCTTTAACGCTTGATGAATATAAGCGAAAATTTTGCAACCACTTGGGTTGTTTTAGCTGATGAATTGGCCTTCTTTAAGTCAATTAAGATTTTTATAGTTACGGCCTACGGTAGGTATACCCAAAATAGAACGTCGAGTATCCACCAATACGTTTTATCTTAAGCGCCTTTCAAAAAAAGTTCTTCATATTCTTAGAGCATCAAATTATAAAAAAAACTGAAACTAGTAACAATTCAACATAACAAGATAAATAAAGATTTAGGGCAGCCAACAAACCTTTTTAGCAACTATATTTAGTTGCGCTTAGTGCGTATTATGATAGACTGAGCGTATATGGTTTAGGGATTAATATGAGCAAACAAGAAAAACTAATCGCAAGGTTTATGGTCGCGAGTACCGGCTTTAAATGGACAGAATTAGTAACAATGCTTAAAGGGCTGGGGTATTGCGTTATCGAAGGGAACGGCTCTCGAGTTAAGTTTGATAATGATAATCCTGAGCAATTATTAAATTTGCATAAGCCGCATCCTGGAAACGAACTGAAAGAATACTCTGTAAAACAGATCAGAGAAAAACTGAAAGAATACAAGTTAATTTAATGAGGGGCATATTATGAAGATGTTAAAACATAAGGGATATTTTGGCTCAATAGAGGCTAGTATCGAGGATAATTGCTTATTTGGTAAATTGGAGTTCATTAGTCCTTTAATTAATTATGAAGGAGAAACAATCGCGAAACTTGAGGCGGCATTTAAAGAGGCTGTAGAAGACTACCTGTCGGATTGTGCGGTTAATGCTGTTGAACCTGCAACGCCTTGTAAGGGCTCGTTTAATGTTCGCATTGGCCACAAATTACACTTAGCGGCCATGGTCGCCGCAAAAGAAAACAATGTTAGCTTGAATGATTTTGTTAAACGACAAGTTGAAAGCGGTATTAATCATTAGTTTTTGCGCTACTTTCGGCCCAATCTGATCAGTCTACGATAGGTACACCCTATGTGGACTATTAAACTTAAATAAAGATTTAACGGACAGCTAGCCGAACTAATCAACGAACGGCCCTAATTAGCAGATTGCGAACAGTGAAGGAATGTATCGTATGACTCCTTTGAGCCTAAAAGCGGACAGTCGAGCGTTAAGCCTGATGGTGAAGTTTGTGCCAATAACGGCCGTTCGTGGTCATAGCGTTTCAGGAGCAGGAAGCCTAAATTTAGCAAATTAGAATGGCTGCAACTGCTTTAGGGCACTTTTGAGTGGGTAATGAACCTTGCCGTAAGTCGTTATTGTCAAAATTTATTCTGGTACCCCAGAGCGGGTAATATAACGGCACAACCTTTCGAGTTTACACCTATCCTGCGCGTTGCTTATGACACATAAATGGAGACTGAACACTCACATTTGTTGCACAGCCTGTCGCAAGCCCTTGTTCTGTCATAGGAGCAATGGTTTGCAAGGTAAAGACCTTTCGTCCTTGCTGTTTGCCTGTAGCGATAGCATCTTTTCGAATAGTGACAATAGGCACCGAGGGAGTTAGATGACTGTGTGGTCGACGCCTCTGTTACAGGCTATCCTTATCTAAATTATTAAGTTCCTGCAATAGAAAAAGCCGTCAGGGTTATCTAATAACCCTGACGGCTTCGCTTAACTATGAATTAATCGTCTGTAGTGATAACAAATTCGACGATCACTCGTGCCATTGACCAGTGCCCTTTGAGATGCCACCTTTAGTGTGCCAAGTAATGGAACCTGTCCGACCTTCAAGCTCTCCAGTCTTGCCCTTCAGTCCGCCTACGCAGCTTGTTTCGGTCTTTTCCTTATTCATGAAATTACAGCCTGCCGCAACTGTGTATACGGTCGCTTCACGTGTAACGTCACAGGCAACGTGCACAGCAAATATATTAGCATTTGGCGGCTGCATCATAGATACGCATTTACTTGTACTCTTTAATTTGCTGCCATCAGCGTTGGTCGAGACTCCGCTGCCGGTGACGTAACTCCCAACATAACTGCCTCCGTCTGCTCCGATGCCCCCTACCACGACTGGGGTATCATTTTTCGATTCGAAATTAAAGGTTTGTGCATTGGCAGAACCAAAGCCCAGAGCCAGTATGGCTGTGGCGATATGCATTTTAGATTTAATCATTAAAATATCCATTTTTAGTTATTAGATTTATACTTCGTTTACACAGGCTTGTGTTGTTGGAATACTGAGAAGCTTATTCCTCTCAGTAAGTCTTTTATGCTCCCGTATCCAAGGTGCTTCCTGTTGCTGATAAATATATTATGTAGCATGCAAGTAAAAGGAGCATTGGTAATATAGAACGCCAATTTCTTAAGATTTAAAATAAACTTTAGCTCATGTCTTCAACTTCACTAGTTTTTTTATCAATGAGTGAACGATAGTCATACACTTCACGCCTATTAATCTAATGTTTCCACATAATTCAGAATTTAAAGCAAGCTACCCCTCGCTGTTGTGCAAGCCCGTTTTAAATATTACTTTTGTTTATGATGATGAACTGCTTTTATTCAAACAGACTTATCTGAGGTAGTGCTCTACTTTTTAGGATCAAAGCTTTACTCAACGTCCGGAGAACGCTCAGACCTGCCATACAAATGGTTTCATCGTTTGGGCTAAGCAGTCATTTGGGAATTGAATCAGGCTGCTGTGAGCCTAAAAGCGGACAGTCGAGCGTTAAGCCTGATGGTGAAGTTTGTGCCAAAAGCCGACATAAGGTTCTAGTCTAGAAAAGGCTTAAATCGACCTAAAGCGGACATAAGAGAATTCAAGCTATCAGACTATATTGAGCGCAAAATCATCATGCGATTAATCAAACTTGACTGACGGCAATGAGCCTAATAGCAGACGGTCGAGCGTTAAACATTAAGGAGGACTTTGTGCCAGAATCGGTCGTAGCGGCGGCTCGAAAAAACTGATTTTAACGCTCTTATTTGCCACCATGGCGGTCGTTCGTGTCATTACTTTTATGCCAGCAGGTGCGACAAAGCTGACCTAAGCGATGTCGGTTTTCAACCTTAAAAAAACAGATTGGAAGGAAACCTATTATCTAAATTGACTACGATCCCCTTAAATTCATGCCATTGCTAAAAACCAGCAATTTACCAGCCACACTATGCCGATCTTTGGTCAGGAGATATTTATCAGTGCGCAAAAAGCAGCGGATTTAACCGATCCCGCTTACCTAGATGCCCTGAAAAACAGCAAACAAAATGCGGGGAAACTGGGCATAGATGCCACCCTTGCCCAATATAATGTGGATTTATTGATTGCGCCGACCACCGCCCCGGCCTGGAAAATAGATCATATAGATGGCGACAACTATCTGGGCTCAGCCAGTGGCCCCGCTGCTGTGAGCGGTTATCCCCATATCACAGTCCCCATGGGCAAAGTGCAACATCTGCCGGTAAACATCAGCTTCTTTGGGGGCGCATTAAGTGAAGGCATACTCATTGAAGCGGCCTACGATTATGAACAACTCAGTCAGGCCAGAGTCAGCCCAAAGCTTGCTCAATAACCGCGGCTTCAAGGCTGAATATGCATGGTATCGGCCATGGCGTATAAACCAGCTCGGGTTCATTTCCAGCGCAAACAGGATTTTTTCAGGCCGGGGCGCTAAATGCACTGTCATTATACACCTCGGCGACGGGTCATCAGACGGCTAACAATAGTACCGATAAAAACCGCTATCGCCAGAAAAAAAACAGGGCGCCGGTAGGCGCCCTGTTATTACTGTTGCTTAGATTGAACTTAGACTTTTTAAGCAGTATGCGCCCGTAGCTTAGTACGGCGGCGACTGCCCCAGCCCATAAGCGTTAAGGCTAAACCAAATAAGCCTAAAGTGGCAGGAGCCGACACCGCATTGGGATCAGGATCACCGACTGAGTCATCCGCAAAGATGTTTAATGACAGATAACTTAGGGTCTGTGCCTGTGGATCGAAGTTGTCAGTAAACGATACTGACCAGCCAAAGGCCGCATCTAAACCGGTGACAGTAAAGTGACTCAGATCGTTTAGGTTAAAAAAGTCAGCACCTGAACCAAAGTTAAAATCCAAAGCGGTTAAAAAGTCAAAAGAGTCACCGTCGGTTGCCGTAAAGAGACCGTCAAACAGAAAATCAAAAGCGCTGGTATCTGACAAGGTAACGATACCCTGAACCTCAAGCACATCAAAATCACTGGTGCTAGCAATCTCGGTTTGTAGTGTACCCAATAAGTCCACATCACCTACCATGATCAAGGTGCCAGGGGAATTACCCGGTTTTACCGTGGCGCTGACGCCTATGGTAATACTGTCTGCTGCAATAGTGCCTGACCCGCTTAGGCTGCCGCCCTGAACATCCAGGGTACCGCCATCAAAAATGCCGTTAACTATGGTACGGCCAGCCGTTTGGGTAAAGGTGCCGGTGTTATTCATTTCCCCGTCAGTGGTAATGTCAAAGGTGCCGCTATTGGTGATGATTGAGTTGTTATCAATAACACCGTTGTTGGTCACAGTGCCTGTGTTATTTAGGATACTGGTACCGCCCTCGGAACTAGTATTAATCAACACACCCGTGTTGATTAGCTTCCCGCCATAGGCGTTGGTGAGGGTACTGGTACTGCCTTCGCCAACGCTAATATTTAACAGACCACCATCGCTGACCGGGTTACCTTCATCATCAAGGGTGGGGGTACCCGAATTAGTCAGGGTGCCGGAGTTGTTCAGGTTGCTGGTGCCGCCATAGGCACTATAGTTACCCAGAAGGCCAGTATTTTTCAGCTTCTTGTCAGCCTCATTGGTAAGGGTACTGGTGGCGCCATACCTAGCTCCAGTAATCAACTGAGCATTATTAGTCAGTGCGCCAGAGTTGGTGAGGGTACTGGTACTGCCTTCGCCATAACTAATATTTAACAGACCACCATCGCCAAACGGACCACCATCGCTGACCGGGGTACCCGAATTAGTCAGGGTGCCGGAGTTGTTCAGGTTGCTGGTGCCGCCATAGCCACTATAGTTAGCCAGAAGGCCAGTATTTTTCAGCTCCTTGTCAGCCTCATTGGTAAGGGTACTGGTGGCGCCATACATAGCCCCAGTAATCAACTGAGCATTGTTAGTCAGTGCGCCAGAGTTGGTGAGGTTACTGGTAGTGTCCTCACCGTAACTAGCATTAAACAAGGTACCATCGTTAGTCAGTGTGCCGGAGTTGTTCAGGTTATTGCTGCCTCCTCCACTGAGGCCATTGCTGCCTCCTCCAATAATACTGGCTACATTTCCGTTGCCCAAAACTGCTCCATAATTATTGGTCAGAATCGCGTCAGCTTCATTGGTGAGGGTACTGGTACCGCCATCGGAACTCGCATTATACAAATTACCTGAGTTGGTCAGTTTGCCAGAGTTGCTGAGGGTGCTCGTAGTGCCAGTAGTATCACTACCATTGTACAAATCACCATTGTTTTTTAGGTGTGATTTTTCTGTATTCGTGAGGGTGCCAGTGTTAATCAGGGTGCTATAGTTGAACAGCGTGTTATCACTGGTCAGGGTCCCATTGTTGGTCAGGATCCCATGGTTAAACAGCCATGTATTGTTGATCAGGGTACCATAGTTGGTCAGCTCGCCAGTGGTAGTGTTACGCAGGGACATCTCGTTGGTCAGATGCCCCGCAGCACTAATTACACATAGCCCAACATTGTTAGTATCAACTGTTAAAACAGTAGTGTCGGTGACATCGCAGTTTAATTGTGGTGTCGGTGCAGCTTGTGCATAGGCACTATTATTGACCACCCCATAGCCGGCCAGTGACAAGGTGAGTGTTATCAATTGGGCCAGGCGGCGTTTCTTGAAATGGGGAATGTTCTGGGGGGTCATATTTTGCGCTAACGACATGGACATCGTTTATTTCCTTAATTTTTATTTTTTAAGCTTTTTTAATTTTCCATCCCCCAAAAATGCAAATCAGGCTAGGCGCGTCTACTTGGTATTACACTAAATACAGTTTTAGCAATAATCACGCCAATAAATTAACCGCATTAAAAACAATACTTTATTTTTTATCTGAAAATAAAGTATCAAAAGTGTAAATAAAGCTGACAAAAATACAGTGTCAATGTATTAAAAAAACACCTTGTTAAGGTAAGATAAATTAGCTGTATAGAGTGATTTTCTGGCTAAATTCGATTTAATACCACCCTTGAATGGATGAAAAACCTCCCGATAAGCTTATTTGATAATTATATCGGCCAATAGCCAGGGTATTTCTGACTTTTCACGGGTTTTCAATACTTTATCTGTTACCGGTTAAGGGCAATAACAGGCTCGTTGTCAATTTTTTTTACATTCTATTTTGAGGGTTTGTGGATGGTTCAAAACCGCCCAAACAAGCCATTTTCTCGTTCGGGTTTTAGTATACTGACCTCAACTTGAGCAGTATTCAGGGCTGAATATGCAGGGTATCGCCCACGGCAATACCGTTTTTTGTAAACCAGCCCTGGTTCATTTCCAGGGCGTACAGTACATGTTCAGTGACAATTCAGGCAAGGCGTTTATTTGTAGGCCTTCCAGAATTGCGCCATGCCTTCAATGCTTTTCCAGGCGGGGGCGCTAAACACATTGTCGTCGTACACCTGTTGCCACTTGGCGGCCTGGGGCTCGACCTTGTTACGAATAATATGCAGGTCTTTAAAACCATAGACCGCATCATCTTCATGGGTGACTTGCTCGACGTGGTTAAAATCGTGCTGATGACGTGGTTGGCCTAAAAAATCATAGATACCGGCCAGCGTATCATCGGGTGAGCGAGTCAGGGCGTCATACTCAACAAAATGCATATTGTCACGCCAGCCTCGGGTTATGGCATCACGAATGGCGTTAAAGGCCCGTCCCACCGGCTGGGTGTCATCGGCAAACACTTCCACACGCCCCCGGGCGGTTTTAAACTTCATGGCCATGCTGTTTTCCTGGGGCAACTGGCCCAGGCCCGAGGTATTACGATACAGCTGTTCAAAAGAAGCCAGCACATCACGCAAATCCCGCACGGTGACGATCACTTTAACCTTGTCACGACCGCCGACCAGGGCAGCGGCCATTTCCAGAAATTCACACCAGAAACGGTTTTTATCAATACAGATAGGCTGGGGGGCGTGGGCAAAATAGCCCTGCAACATATCCTGCATGACCCGCTGTTTTATTTGCTCACTGAGGCTGCGATCCATGGCTTTAAAGGCCTGATTCTGATCCCAGTGGTTACGTACGTTCACCAGCATGTCGATGATCCCAGACGTAGGTGTGGTGTAACAAGCTGGGTTTTGCGCCAATATATTAGTTAATAACGTGGAGCCACTTCGGGGTAAGCCGGCAATAAAATAAATGGTTTTAGGGGCACTGCTAGTAGACATAGGGAGTTCCTGTTTAAAGGGAAAAGAACGCATCGGCGATGGTTATCAGTCACCTATCAATAGTACCGATAAAAACAGCTATCGCCAGAAAAACATCAGGGCGCCTTTAGGCGCCTTTCTGTTGCTTAGATTAGACGTAGACTTTTTAGGCTGTATGCGCTCGCAGCTTAGTACGGCGGCGACTGCCCCAGCCCATAAGCGTTAAGGCTAAACCAAATAAGCCTAAAGTGGCAGGAGCCGACACCGCATTGGGATCAGGATCACCGACTGAGTCATCCGCAAAGATGTTTAATGACAGATAACTTAGGGTCTGTGCCTGTGGATCGAAGTTGTCAGTAAACGATACTGACCAGCCAAAGGCCGCATCTAAACCGGTGACAGTAAAGTGACTCAGATCGTTTAGGTTAAAAAAGTCAGCACCTGAACCAAAGTTAAAATCCAAAGCGGTTAAAAAGTCAAAAGAGTCACCGTCGGTTGCCGTAAAGAGACCGTCAAACAGAAAATCAAAAGCGCTGGTATCTGACAAGGTAACGATACCCTGAACCTCAAGCACATCAAAATCACTGGTGCTAGCAATCTCGGTTTGTAGTGTACCCAATAAGTCCACATCACCTACCATGATCAAGGTGCCAGGGGAATTACCCGGTTTTACCGTGGCGCTGACGCCTATGGTAATACTGTCTGCTGCAATAGTGCCTGACCCGCTTAGGCTGCCGCCCTGAACATCCAGGGTACCGCCATCAAAAATGCCGTTAACTATGGTACGGCCAGCCGTTTGGGTAAAGGTGCCGGTGTTATTCATTTCCCCGTCAGTGGTAATGTCAAAGGTGCCGCTATTGGTGATGCTTGCGTTGTTATCAATAGTACGGTTGTTGGTTAATGTGCCATCGTTAGTCAGGGTGCCATTATTGGTCAGGGTGCTCCAGCGCCCGTTGATCAGGGTGTCATTGTTTGCCAAGGTGTCATTATTGATCAGGGCGTATTCGTTGGTCAGGGTGCCTTCGTTGGTCAAGATGCCAAATTAACAGGACATCCATGTTAATTAGTAGCAAAGCAACCAAAAACTCTCAGTCGGCAAAGCCGATGCTTTTGATCTACCCTCGACTCAAGGCTCGCCGATTATCAGGTGAATTTTGCAGGGCAA
>Ga0307492_10000160_pt1 | contig 29996 bp, 30 predicted proteins | sample SI3LmetaG_FD_202365 | JGI IMG/M metagenome (GOLD analysis project Ga0307492, IMG submission 202365) | Sea-ice brine microbial communities from Beaufort Sea near Barrow, Alaska, United States - SI3L | ecosystem: Environmental > Aquatic > Marine > Coastal | place: USA: Alaska | collected 2017-05-06 | reverse complement strand
CTGTTGGGGCTTCGCCTTGTTGGTTATTCAGATAAGGGGGGCCCCAATGGCGAGTGTCATCACCTTGAATGGGCTTTTCTACTTTGATTATTTCTGCACCTAGGTCGGCCAACATCTGTCCGGCCCAAGGTCCGGCCAGGATGCGGCTAAGTTCAAGTACGCGGATATGTGAGAGTGGTGATGACATTGGTTGCTCAAATTACGGTGAATTTACAACATCATACAGAAATCGACTCAAAGTCCAAAAATATCTAGTTGATTAATATGCCTTTTAGGTAAAGATATGGAAGGGATAGGTGTGTCGGGGTAGAGCTTCTTGAAGTCATTAAAAAATGCTTCGGCTAACCAAGGCGCATCGAATGTATTGGCCATATGAAAAAATAAATAGGGCGACTTGCCTTCATCCAACCATAGTTTAGTTTTGTGGATCCAAGGTGTATAAAACGGTTTATTTGCTTGAATAACGGGGTGACCGACAAAACGTACTAAAGGTGTGTCTGATGTAGCAATGACATGGGTAGGCACCTTAGGCTTTTTTCTCTGTGCATCTACAATGATTTTATCGCCATTAGAAGGGCAGGCAAATAAAGCTCTGGTGTCCATGATCACGCGGTTTATATTGTTTTCTATTAGTAATTGATTCAACGCTTTTTCATTATTACTTTTATCGAAAAATCCTAAGTGCCTGACTTCAATGGCATATGAGAAGTCACTGGGTAAAAAGCGGATGAAATGCGCTAAGGTGTCAAGTTGCTGTGGGCCAAAACTAGCGGGCAGTTGTAGCATTAAGCAGCCTAGCTTATGTTCCAATAATGCCATGCGGTTGAGGATTAAGTGTAAATCTTCTTCAATATTTAGCAGCTTTTTATCATGACTAATACTGCGGTGAAATTTAAAGGTAAAACGAAAATCATTAGGTACTTGAGCAGTCCAGCGCTGCAGCGTTTTTTCGTCAGGTATATGGTAGAAACTGGTGTTGCCTTCGATACTGTTAAAATATTTGGCGTAAGCTTCGAGGCTGCGTTCTTTTGAAGTGTTGGCTGGAAATAAGCTACCGAACCACTGTTCATGGGTCCATGTAGGACAACCTGTTCTGATTAAAGACACTGACTAACCTCTTGGTGACAAATCATAAAATACAATTAAAAACTACAGAAAAGTACCATAAAAAAGCCCTCGGATGAGGGCTTAACTTAACAAATTAAACAGCGCAACATTAGCACTACAACAGCTCTAAAGCTTAATAATATTATTACCTGTGTCTCGGTCAATAAAACGTACAAAGGGGTCGATACCCGCATAGTTAGGCATTTCGTCAACGATGAGTTCGATAACTGTATCACCGCTTTCAATGGCATGTAGCCCTTGATAAATGATTTTGTTTTCAATCGCAAAATCATTAGGATCTTCACTAAACAAAACAATCTCTACTTCTCTAGCAAAAGGCTGCTCGGTTTCTTTACCTTTACCATCAGCGCTAAACTTTTGGGCTGATACGGTTAACGTGACTTTATTTTTACCCTCTTCAAGTGCTTCTTTTGTTACCTCTTTAGCGCGCAAATCGTAAATAGTGATTTGCTCAAACAAGTCTTTAATATATGCCTGCTCTGTTTCGTTCGACACATTATTTAAATGCCTGACTAGGTCCAAGGTAGTCGGGTACAAGTCTTCTCTAAACTTATATTCGTTTAACAAAGCTTGAAGGGCTTGATTAAGACGTGTTTCGCCTAGTTTATTGACTAACGCCATCATCACTACTGAGCCTTTGCGGTAATGAATATACGCTTGATTTTCAGATCGTAGCAATGGCATTTCTTCTATCCGCTCTGCGCTTCGTCCTCTTAGGTAGCTATCCAATTCATATGTAAGAAACTTGCGCAGACGGGTTTCACCGTATTTTTTCTTCATCACCATTAACGCGCTGTATTGCGACAACGTTTCCGACAATATTGCACTACCTTGCACGTTGGCCGCGTTTAATTGATGGCCCCACCACTGGTGAGCCACTTCATGAGCGGTAACGTAATACACAGGATCAATATTTTCTGGGTTGCGTAAGTCTGAAATAAAGCCAATGTTCTCAGAATAAGGCACGGTATTGGCAAAACTTTGCGCAAAACTGCGGTAACCTGGAAACTCTATAATCCTTAATTGTTGGTGTTGGTAAGGGCTAAATACTTGTTGAAAGTAGTCGAGTGAGTCTTGGCTTGACTCAATCATTCGGTCGACGTTCCAATGGTGATTTTTATGATAGTAGACCTCGATATCAATCCCATTGTGTTTGACTTTTTTCTTTTCAAGATCAGCCGACATTATGCTAAAAAAGTTGACCATAGGTGCGTTCATTTCGTACCTATAATAATTGCGGCCTTCCTGTTGCCATTCTTTTTGTAAATAGCCCGGCACAATTGCAAACTGATCGTCGCTGGTGGATACCGTGGCGCTAAAATCAATAAACTCTACACCTCTGCCAAAAAAGCTTTCCGTATAACGGCTAGTATCTTCGAGCTTATATGCACGTTGCATTGGCTCTAAGTCACGTTTACGGCGTTCATGTTGATCGCTGATTCGGTAACCTTCGTTAAAACCAAATGATGGGAATAGTTCGAAGTTATTGATAAACGTGCCATTTTTTACCAAGGTAGTATCTTCACCTCTGTCTTTAAACCCTTGATGTGTTCGGGTAACTTTAAGTTGACCTGCACGCTCTTCATCAGGTGCCATAGGCTCACTAAATTCAAACCAAGCAACGTTGTATTTGGCATTTATTTCACCGAGTTCCCCACCCGGGATCAACACATCATAAGATTTGCTGAATCGTGGTATGTTGACTAAAAAACGACTAATAACTTGATCCGTGCGGTTAATCAAAGTGATGGTCGCGTCGGCTTCAATACGTCTTTCTTCAGGGAAAATGTCGATTGCGGTATCAATGGCTACTACGCTCGGCATCGGTGAGTCACGAAATTCAATGTAGTCTTTTTCGTAATCGGCTTGGGTGTCCAATACCTGTTCTTGTCCATAAAAGTCATTCAATACTTTGGTGTTGTAATGAATATAGCCACCTGTAGATAGAAATATCAACATTGCAGCCACAGCAATGCTTTTGCCTGGTTTACCTAGCTGGTAACTTAACAAATTAAAACGTTGTTTAAGCGACGCCTGTGGTCCCCGTTGCCACATGCCATAACTCATAACGCCCAGCACTACTGACAGAGCCGTCCAATACAACATGTACCAGTTTTGAGTCTGCATAAACCAGCCATACCCATTTAAATCTGAGTATTGCATCACCGGAGCAGCGCCAAAGTTAAACATGTTGTGTTCAATGCCAATTTGACTGAAGGCAATGGACACAAATATATAGCCAACAAAAATCAACATACCCACATATTTATTGGGGCTGAGCACTTGAATTAAAAAGGCGAGTACGACGCTCAAACAAAATGGCAATACAGCGAAATACAGCAAGCTGATGACATATTGTCCGAACTCGATGTTTTCATATCCCGAGAGCAGTTGTTTGATAATAGCGACGACCAAACCTAAAAAGTGCAAGGATACGATCACTAACATCACTGCAAGTAATTTTGATAACCAAAAGGTGACGTTGCTTACGGGCATACTGTCGACGATATCGCCCATGCCTACAGTACGTTCACGCCAAACCACTTCTGCTGTGTAATAAGTGATAACAATCATCGTCATTAAGCCAAAAGCACCTACAATGGTTTGCACTAAGGTTTGGGTGAGCGGCCAATTCGGAGCGCCATACATTCCGTTTATGTTGACAAAACTGGCAATAAGTTGAAAGGCTGAGAACAACAATAAAACAGGAAATGCTGGGCTTAGCACCACTTGTTTGATTTCAAATTTGGTACGAATGATAAATTGTGCAAAACCGTTATTAGCTGAGGCTTTAATCGCAATATTGCTGTTGGCGGGGACCACGTCGATTTTTTCTTTTTTTTGCTTTTTACTGGCTTTGTTTGCCGTTAAATTTAATGGCTTAAACAATCCACCTGCGGTCAGTAAAATAAAGCAGCCCACCGCTATCCACAATAATCGGTTTTGTAATATTGCACCCTCAAACGCGGGTAATAATGCGTTCTTTTCAAAAGCTGTCCAGTAGCGTGTATATTCGCCAAATGAACTGAGAGCAAAAGGGTCGAGCAGTGCTCTAATCGTCCGTTGCTCGGGTTCATTAAACACTTGCCCTGAAACCACATATAAAATGAATAAACCTAAAGCACAGATGTAACCTGCCATCATACTTTTGAAAAGGTTAGTCGCTCCATAAAATAAAGCGGAAAGAACAAAAATGGTAGTAGTGGAAAAAATCAAGAAGGGCTGCACATACATTATTAAATTGTTCGGGCCAATTCTTTCGCCATCAACCCAAGGCATTATACTTCCAATAAATATGCCCAATGGCACCATAGTAAATACGCATAGGCATATCAAATAAGCGCCCATAAACCGTCCAAGGTTGTAGCTAAAGGGTTTGATTGGCTTGGTATAAATAATTTCTGACATCAACGATGTATGGTTTCGTGTTGCGGTGCCTGCCACAAAGTTGACTACCATAAACATACCAAACAGGCTTAAAATCAGCATGATTTGGGTCACCGCAAAGGGGCTATTAAACAATACATTGCCACCTGAACCGATTTGCACCTGATCAATGGTAATAGCCAAAAAAGGCAATAAGAAAAAGACCAAACAGGTCACGATAAAAGAGGGTTGGCGAGTAAAATAGTGCCATTCAAACCCTAGCATCTTAGTAAACATAACAGTGCTTCCTTATGCTGCTTGGGTTGAATGAGAATTATGTTGAGGGTTCTGTCGAGAGTTATGTAAGGTAGAGAAATACACATCTTCTAATGTCGCAGGGGTGCTTTCAAAACCTTCAGGTGCATCAGGCGCCAGTACATGTAAAACCGTGCGACCCGCGAACAGGCGTTTTGAAATAACAGGCAGAGTATTTTCTAATACGACGGCTTCATCGATAGATACCGTTTTACGCCAAATTTGTCCGTTTAAGTCGGCAGTGATGTCTAATGGATTACCTTGTAACAATATCTGACCGTTACCTAATACCGCCATATTCGGGCAAAGCTCAGATACGTCATCGACAATATGCGTTGATAAAATAATGACTTTTTCTTCACCTAACGTCACAAGTAGGTTATGGAAACGATTCCGCTCTTCTGGATCTAGGCCGGCTGTGGGTTCGTCTACAATCAATAGGTCAGGGTCGCCTAACAAGGCCTGTGCAATACCAAAACGTTGACGCATGCCACCAGAAAAACCACTGACTGCTTTTTTACGGTGTTGAAATAAATTAGTGTGAGCCAATAAGCCGTCAACGGCTTCTTTACGTTCACCTTTGTTAGCAATACCTTTTAGAATAGCTAAATGATCTAATAAATCGTAAGCACTAACACGGGGATACACACCAAAATCTTGTGGCAAATAACCTAAACGTTGACGTAATTCATTGGGCTGGGTTAGCACATTGATTTGGTCGAATTGAATACTGCCGGTATCGGGTTGTTGCAGCGTGGCAATGGTACGCATCAAACTGGATTTACCCGCACCGTTGGGCCCAAGTAAACCAAATAAGCCTTTGGGAATATCTAAGTTGACGCTGTTAAGAGCTTTTACGCCGTTGTCGTAAGTTTTTGTTATATTTTTAATTTTTAGCATTCTTCGATCCCTGTTTTTAGTTTTTATTGATGTAAATATGCAGAATTCATTTTCATTAGTCTATAGAAGCAACATTTTCTTACGAAATCCAAGAATTTAATTTAGGAGACTGCTGATCCGGTATATACTCTTCGGCCTTAATTTTTCATCAAAGTTTACGTTTTAAAGGCGGTTTTCATGCGCACGGACTATTGTGGCAACATCAATTCATCTTATATCGGACAAACCGTCACTTTGTGTGGCTGGGTTAATCGTAGTCGCGATTTAGGTGGGGTTATTTTTCTTGACCTACGTGACCGAGAAGGTGTGGTTCAGGTGGTGTTTGACCCTGATTTAGTCGAAACCTTTGATACTGCAAATAGCCTACGTAACGAATTTTGTGTGCAGTTAAGTGGTGAGGTGCGCGCTAGGCCACCGGGCCAGGTCAACAAAGATATGTCTACCGGCGAAATCGAAATGCTCGGTAAATCTCTGACTATCCTAAATAAAGCAGCCCCATTACCGCTAGATTGGAATCAAGAAAACTCCGAAGAACAGCGACTAAAATACCGATACTTAGACTTACGCCGTCCATTAATGAGTGATCGTTTAAAATTCAGAGCCAAAGTCACCAGTACTGTGCGTAGTTATCTTGAAAACGATGGTTTCTTGGATATCGAAACACCTATTCTGACTAAAGCAACACCCGAAGGTGCCCGTGATTATTTGGTGCCAAGCCGCACCCATAAAGGTCAGTTTTTTGCTTTGCCTCAGTCACCACAATTGTTTAAACAGTTGTTGATGATGTCGGGCATGGACAAATATTATCAGATCGTAAAATGTTTCCGTGACGAAGATTTACGCGCTGATCGCCAACCTGAATTCACTCAGATTGATATAGAAACGACCTTCTTAGATGCTGGTGGTGTAATGGCGATCACTGAAGGGCTAATACGTCATTTGTTCCAAAAAATGTTGTCGGTAGATTTGGGCGAGTTCCCAAGCATGACTTACGCCGATGCCATGCGCCGTTTTGGTAGCGACAAACCTGATTTACGTAACCCATTAGAATTGACTGATATAGCCGATTTACTGAAAGACGTTGAATTTAAAGTGTTCTCTGGCCCAGCCAACGACGCTAAAGGACGTGTTGCCGTTATCCGAGTGCCGGGCGGTGCTAAGTTATCTCGCAAGCAGATTGACGACTACGGTAAGTTTGTGGGTATTTACGGTGCTAAAGGTTTGGCATGGATGAAAGTCAACGACATTGATGCTGGAATGGAAGGTTTGCAATCACCTATCCTTAAGTTTTTAACTGAAGACGTGGCCAAAGGTATTTTAGAACGCAGTGGCGCACAAAGTGGCGATATTCTTTTGTTCGGTGCTGACAGTAACACCGTGGTGACAGAAGCATTAGGAGCCCTCAGACTAAAATTAGGCGAAGATTTAGATTTATTAGAAGGCAAGTGGAAACCTCTTTGGGTAGTCGACTTTCCTATGTTTGAAGAATTTGATGGCCAGTTCCATGCATTGCATCATCCGTTTACAGCACCCAGAGATATGACCCCAGATGAACTAGCGGCTAACCCTGCAGGCGCCTTGTCAAATGCTTATGACATGGTACTCAATGGTTGTGAGCTAGGTGGCGGCTCGGTACGTATTCACCAACAAGATATGCAAGCAAAAGTGTTTTCATTGTTAGGTATCAGTGATGAAGAAGCCGAAGTGAAATTTGGTTTCTTACTTGAAGCATTAAAGTTTGGTGCGCCGCCTCATGCCGGTTTAGCTTTTGGTTTAGACCGTTTGGTGATGCTGATGACAGGTGCAACGTCGATTCGTGATGTGATGGCGTTTCCTAAAACTAACACTGCTGCCTGTCCCTTGACAAATGCACCGGGTGAAGCCAACCCAGAGCAACTCAAAGAGCTATCAATTCAAACGGTAATAGAAAAGAAAACTGACTGATTTCAATTATCAATGACATTACACTATCGTATCCCTCAATCTGCCCTCACTGTTGTATATAACCGTGCTGGGCAGGTGTTGGTGATGCAGCGCAATGATGATCCCGAATTTTGGCAATCAGTGACAGGCACCTTAGAGCAAGGTGAAAAGCCAATTGAGACGGCTCTGCGTGAGGTGTTGGAAGAAACCAATATTGATATTACGCAATCAGGTTATCAGCTAAAGGATTGCCAAAAAATCAATATCTATGAAATTCGCGATAGATGGAAACACCGTTATCCACCGGGTACAGCCTACAATACCGAACATGTATTTGCTGTTGAAGTGGCCAATGAACAGGGCATAGTGTTAACAGAACACTCTGCCTATTTATGGCTAGACAAAGTATCAGCGATGCAAAAAGTGTGGTCGGACACTAATCGTGAGGCTATCTCCTTATATGTGCCAGATGCCAATTTATAAACTCAAACGTTACCTTAAATGGTTAACCATGACAGTTCGAGTCATGCACTAATGGCGATTATTTTGGGTATTGATCCCGGTTCTCGTATTACCGGTTATGGTGTCATAAAAAAAGTGGGGCAGAAGTCCGAATATATCGGCAGCGGTTGTATTCGTTTGCAAGGCACTGAACTTGCTCCGAGGTTAAAACAAATCTTCGATGGTGTGAGAGAAATTATTCACCAGTTCCAACCTACCCAGTTTGCGATTGAACAAGTCTTTATGGCGAAAAATCCTGATTCAGCATTAAAGCTTGGTCAAGCCAGAGGCGCGGCGATAGTGGCAGCAACGACTTTTGATTTACCCGTTGCTGAATATTCAGCGCGGCAAATCAAACAATCAGTTGTGGGTAACGGTAATGCCGACAAATCTCAGGTGCAGCACATGGTGACATACTTGTTAGGGCTGGCCTCAAAACCCCAAGCCGATGCCGCTGATGCTCTTGCTGTTGCTCTGTGCCACAATCACACCCGACAAAGTTTAATAAAAATGTCCGGCCAAGCAACAAAAACTGTGCGTGGCCGCCTGAGATAGGGCGCCTGCTATGCTCTTTGACAATATTGGATAGAGCCTTTATTTGTTGTTTAACTTGTATTACCGTATCTTGGGGCGCTAAATCAACATTTGAAATACCGTAATTAATACCCAATTTAGTGTGTAGCTTGTATAAAATACCCGTCGCTGTTTCTCGGATTACCTGCGTTATCAGAGCCATCAATTAATAAGCCGTAGTGGCCTAAACCGTCAGCTGAAAATCCTGACGCCAACAAATCCGTTACCCCCAAATGAAACGGGATCTAAGGGCTGAAATACGCCGATTGCACCGCTCATGCCATCTTTTGCGAAAGAGTAGGTTAGTTGTGATAAACGGTCGGCAAATATATAGCCGTAACCTGCACCGCTAAGACTGGTATTAAGCGGACTGGTAACCAATGCTGGAGCACCTACGCCACCTAACGATATATCTTGAAGTACAATGTCGGTACCAAATACACCATAGTCTCAATCTGCTTTGAATGTTCCAAGCTCATCGTTACCAAAGGTAAAGAAAGCGCGATAGGCTTTGTTGTCTCGACTTCCGTTAAAAGCATTGTTGTCAGTATTTCCCGGCTCATATGCAAAGACAGCTTTTATGCTGACTCCGTTTTTTCAGTTGCAGCACTGAATTGAAAGCCTGAGGGGCTATAGCCATTAGAGACCGAAGTCGCATCGTCACCAGCACATAGCAATGCATTTCCAGCAACGGTATCTGATCTATCATCACAACTGAAAAAGACCGCATGGGTGTTGACATAGCCATTAAATCCAAACGTATAGCCGTTATTTTCAATTTCGACAGCTTGGGTATTAGTGGTTGCAATTATTACCATTGCAGCGGCAGATAATTTAAACTTTGTATTGTTTTTCATGTCGTTCTCTTTAACTTTTTGTAGTCAAATCATAAGTTTTCAAAAGAAATTGAAGTGCTTGATCATAAAATTTGGACGCAAAAATCCCCAAACTGATTTTCACAGTTCAAAACTAGTGGGGAAATTGTTTCTTGGGGCGGAAGCCCCCCGATAACTAACTAATTATTTGATGATCATTGGATTAACTGGCGAGCCGGAACCACCTTTCATTTTCAGTGGTGCTGCAGTGAAAAAGAAACTGTATTGTCCATCTTCTGCTGAATCGTCAGCTAGATCATCGAGCCAGTATAGTTCAGTTAATACAACGCCCAAATCTCTGATCAAAGCACCATGAAGAGGAATGATAATGGTTGAACCATTGATTTCTTGAACCGCTAACTCGACCGCTAAATTATCAGCTGCGATAACCGGGATTTCCATATCGTCTATCCATTTCACTAAAGCAGGGCTGTAACAAAGACCCGGCTCCGTTAATGCATTCCAATTTTGCTTATCAGCTTCGTCATAAAATCGTCCCATAGAGCCGGTACGGATTATTAAAATATCTCTCTTTTTTATCTCAAGTTTCTGCTTTTTAGCTGTGCTTTTAATATCGTCTAATGTGACACAGTTGCCCGGGGCTAATCGATGATTGCTGTCACCGCGAAAACGGCCCACATCGACTAATACACCTCTGCCTGCAATACCCACATCGCCTAGCTGTGCAATATCTACAAAGTCATGGCCATGCACAGTCGTATCTGAAGACTTACCATTATAAAGTTGATCTGAATACCAAGCGTGACCAAGCGCATCAATGTGTGTTGTTCCTTGCAAATACATGAAGACGGCATCGTCAGAATATTTCATTCCGCCACTCGCAGGTTGTTGCTTGTTTGCCGAATAAACACTTTCATCTTGAGACATAAAATGCTGCACTGGGATCCTGCCAGGGAAAACAGGACCTACTCCGTGGATCATTGGAAGTTGCAAAGTAAAGCGCTCACCAGACTGGATTGCTTTTACACCACGTTTTACTTCATTTTCATTTAAGTAATTTAACGCACCAATTTGGTCATCCTTTCCCCATTTTCCCCAATTGGTTGGCGTGTCCGCCAATAATTTCTCAATTTCAGTTTTTTCTGCAGCAATCGTAGCAAACGAACTACACGCTACTGTCATACCGATAAATAGAGCTGAAATAGTAGTTTTTAACATTTTATTAGTTGTATGTGACATGTTTTACCTTTTATTGTTATGCCATTGCTGGCGTACTTTGTGAACAGCCTTTTGGTCAATTAAGGGCCCTATATCAGTGCTAGATTCAAGCACATTTCCCACTTTAAGTTGTTTCACTTTCTCTAAAAACATATTGGAAAATCGCTCATATACTCCTTTTTGAATATAGATAAGTCTTGCAGATTCACGTTATATCCTTGCTAGTAGATTGAAAGTTCTGACGTTTTTTAACCAACGTCGATTGATTAATACCTAGTGAGGCCGCAGCTGCTCTGGTGGAGCCATACAAACTTAGTGCATTAGAGATGAGCTTTCGCTCCAAACCTTCTACTTGTTGTTCTAATTGTTCTTCGGCATGTTTTGCCCGTAAAAGCGCTGTCAAATCCCGGACAGAACTTTTGACATATTCAAGCATTCCATTTTCATCAAACACTGGGTTACCGCTGACTACAATTTTTCGGTTTCCTTTAATGGTTTGTACTCCAGTGAAGGGTTGTCTTTCACGTATGACTTCTAATGAGACCGAATTAGAAATATACCCCTCCCAGACTAAATCCTGCATATGTTTGCCAAACACACGATGTCGTTGCAGGCCCGTTATTCGTTCGTAAGCTTTGTTAATAGTGACGGTGACACCATTACCATCGGTGATGTATACGCCATCTGGTAAGGCATCTAAAACGGGCTGAAGGAGTTTTTCATTTGTCAGCGTCGCTTGTTTTTTGCACTGCGGCTGTTTTATCAGGCTCACCTTTGAAAAAGTTTTTGCCGTAAATTAACAACACAAGTAATATTCCAACAGCAAATGCCCAGGTTGCTCCTTTTGACACGAGGATCGCTGCGATAATCCCTGCAATACCTAAATCTCTTTGACTTTTTGCTTCCATAACGCCTATTCGAAAGCTTACAAAACCTTGTATCAGTAACGTTAAGGCCAGTGCAACACCAAGGATAGGTTGTACCAAACTAACCACGGGAAGTAGTAATAAACCTGTATTTGTGCCCCATCTGAATGAACCAGAACCGCCAAATATCGATTGCATGGCTTCTCGACCTTGTTTATAGCGCTCAACTACAACCACTTGCATTGCTGCCCACAACGGTCCACACATAACCACATCAGGACCAAAGATACTCATCAGTACGTTTCTTCCACCAAAAATAAGGTGAGAGCGATTGGCATCATAGTCAATTTTTTCATCGGCTCTTATTTCGTCCGCTTCATCTAAAATAGCTTTTGATTGCAAAATGTCACCAAACAATACGATGTAAGCTGCCAGGGCAGTTGGAATGGCCGTTAGGAACATTGACGCATCCGGAAGTCCCACACCAAATACAGTATATTCATTGAACATTAGCGCAAAGTTTGGCTGCGTAAGCCCCCATTTGATATCGGGCCAATTTGCCTCTGACACCAATGGTGCCAAAACTACGGCTAAAATAATAATCGGAAAAATGCCTAGTTTTCCGAAATTAGCCCAAAATTTGTTACGTAACTTAAGTGCTGCAAAATGTGGTGAGAAAATCAAATAGAATGCTAAACCGACCGCGATAGTTATCGTAATGGGAAATTGTTCAAACTTTCCGCCTTCTTTAAATACCACCATAATCGCTGCCAAACCTGCACCTATGATGACCCCTGCTTTAATTGCAGAGGGGATCAGCGTAACTACTTTGGAAGCGAGTTTGCTTTGTCCTAATACAATTGCAAGCATCCCAAGCGTCATTTGAAATGCAATTAATGCATGGACTCTATCGGGCCCAGGGTCAAATGTTTGAACATACGCAATTAACAGCGGTACCGCTGGCGTTATCCATCCGGGAATAACGGGGTCTCCTAAAATATGGTGGAATAAATATAAAAAACCATTGATCATAACTATTGCAATTGCTGCTTCAAATGGCATGCCTAGCAATTCGACCATAAGGGGGATCGCCGCCAGGTCAACTGCACACATCAGCAATCCTTGCAAGTAGTCGGGAAACTCAAACCTATAGTGCAAGAAAGGTAGCCGAACTTTAAACGGCCCTAGTGGATAAAAAGAAGTTTCAGTTCCATATTTATGGTTTGTCCATTTCATGCGTCAGTATTCCAAATTATTATGTATTAAAATGCTTCTTGGTAGATTTGTTCAATATCTGATACTGACAATCTTCTAGGGTTATTTCTAAGTAAACGTTCGACTTTAATGGCTTCAGTAGCCAATTCAGCTATATCTTGTTTCTTGATACCCACAGAATGCAAGCCTTTGGGGATACCGACAGTCGTGCATAAATTATGCAGTTGCTCAATAACTTTATCTGCAATCGCTTCTGCATCGTCATCCTGTGAAACAGGCGTCGATAGCGCGGTCGACATTTCGACAAACTGATCCAAACAAGACAATGTATTCCATTTTATTACAAAAGGCAGTAACAAAGCATTACTGACTCCATGGGGAATATGAAATTTAGCTCCCAGCGGATAAGCTAAAGCATGTACCGCCCCAACCCCGGCATTACCAAAAGACAGACCCACCATCAAGCTTGCGGTAGCCATATCTTCACCAAACATGCTGCCTAGATTTTGGTTGTTTCCAGCCATAACGGCGATGCACTTTGCAATATCTATTAATACTAGGTGATGTGATATGTTGATGTTTTCCTGACGGGGTAATATTTCACATTCGATAGGGGAATAGCAATAAAGTCCATACAATGTCGTTATCTCAATATTTGCCCCTAATCTATTTGTGATTCAATCAGCATAATAATGACGATGTCTTTTATAAAACACTCCATTTAAAGACATTCGCTGGGATAGTTATTATAATTGAAAGTCTGTTAGCATTACTTGAGCAAATTGGCTTCTGGTTCATTTACGGTCAAAATGATTACGTTTCCTTATTTGTCCCTGAAAATCATACCACCACGTTCAACAACCTCTACACATCGATTAAAATACAAGGAAACAAAATGATAGGTAATATTCGTGGCATATTAATTGAAAAACAGCCACCTGAGATTCTGATAGAAGCGGGCGGCGTGGGTTACGAAGTGCAGGTACCTATGACCAGTTTTTATCAATTACCCGAAATCGGTCAAGAAGCCAATTTATGTATTCATTTTGTAGTGCGTGAAGATGCACAGCTGTTGTTTGGTTTTGCCAATAAACAAGAACGTGCCGTATTTCGTGAACTAATTAAAGCCAGCGGAGTAGGGCCAAAGTTGGCACTCACTATATTGTCAGGTATGAACGCGCAACAGTTTATGCAATGTGTCAGTCTGGAAGATGTGACCGGTTTAACCAAGCTACCTGGTGTCGGAAAAAAAACGGCCGAACGCTTAGTGATTGAGATGCGCGATAGGTTAAGCAAGTTGGCCAAAGATCAGGGCTATGCCCAAACCGTGCATCTGACCCCCGATTTACCTGTTGAGAACACCTTTGTACAACGTACCGATGCAAAAGAGGAAGCCTTAAGTGCATTGATTGCTTTAGGATACAAACCCCCACAGGCGATGAGAGTGATTAACGCGGTATATAAAGAAGATATCAGTAGCGAGGCCTTGATCCGAGAAGCTCTACGAGCAATGGTTTAACAAAATCCGTCAAAGTAATAAGTCTTTTAAAGCCGGCTTTTTTAGAGACGGCTTACAATAATTTTGTTACTGTATAAAAACACACTGTTCACTTAAATATTAGCAAAATAAAACATGATTGAAGCAGACCGCATAATAAAACCCACCGCTAGCCATGAAGATGAAATGGTTGATCGCGCCATTCGACCTAAAATGTTGGCGGATTACACAGGGCAAAATCATGTTTGTTCGCAAATGGAAATTTTTATTGAGGCAGCGCGAAAACGTAGTGATGCCTTAGATCACTTACTTATTTTTGGTCCTCCCGGTTTAGGCAAAACTACGTTAGCCTATATTGTAGCGAATGAAATGGGCGTCAACATCAAAACAACTTCTGGCCCAGTACTTGAAAAAGCGGGTGATTTAGCTGCACTTTTGACTAATCTTGAAGAAAATGATGTGTTATTTATTGATGAAATCCATCGTCTTAGTCCTGTAGTAGAAGAAATTCTTTATCCTGCAATGGAAGATTACCAGCTAGATATTATGATTGGTGAAGGTCCTGCGGCGCGTTCAATCAAATTAGAATTGCCCCCTTTTACTTTGATAGGCGCTACGACTAGAGCAGGCTCACTTACTTCCCCTCTTAGAGACCGTTTTGGTATTGTGCAGCGTCTTGAATTTTATAATATTAAAGACCTTACTCAAATTGTAAAACGTTCGGCTAGTTACTTAAATTTAACGTTACAAGAAGAAGGAGCGCTTGAAATAGCCAGAAGATCCAGAGGCACACCGCGTATTAGTAACCGTTTATTGCGTCGAGTAAGGGATTTTGCCGAAGTCAGGGCCGACGGTAATATTACCTTAGATGTGGCTAGTCAAGCGTTAGATATATTGGACGTGGATAAAGAAGGTCTTGATTATATGGACCGTAAATTACTGTTAGCCATTATTGAAACATTCATGGGGGGTCCTGTGGGGCTGGATAATTTAGCGGCAGCTATAGGGGAAGAAAGGGAAACTATCGAAGATGTGATTGAGCCATTTTTGATCCAGCAAGGTTTTTTACAGCGCACTCCAAGGGGGCGTATTGCCTCACAACGTGCTTTTTTGCACTTTGGTAAAGATTTCTCACCTGAGTAATTATTTTGAGAGGTTGCGCGCTAAAATTCAGAAAAAAAAAGCCCACATATTAAATGTGGGCCAAACAACTAGTGTTAAAGGAAATAAATCCAGGGAACATGTCAAATAAACTAGTTACCGCATCATCTAACTTCAAACAGATAAACAACGTGCAGTTCAAAGAACAATAAGAATTCTAGTCAGATTATTGAAATACACAATTGAATTAAATTAATCTTCGGATTATAAAAACTAATGCATGTTGTTATAAAATCTAGAATAATCTAAATTCTTATTAATTTTTGTTTATAACACGATATATTATATAGATATTTTCAAGTGTTCTTTTTTTAAGCTATTACTATTTCTGATGCATGTTATCGTTTTGTTATCTAAATGTTAGTTTGACTTGTTTGAATGTCCATTCACTTCTAAAACATAAATAATATCTATATTGTTTTGGTTTTTTATTCCTAAGACTCTGAAAATATTAATTTTTAATTGGTTTCTAAAAAAATCAGTTTACGCTTACACATTGTTTGATAGCATAAAGATTCACGAGTTAAGTTATTTCATACCTTTAGCTAAGGTGTTAACAGTGCTTCCTATTTTAATAGTCACATAAAAAGTATTTAACCATGAGCAAACATAGTCATAATGTGCGAGTGTATTATGAAGACACAGACGCTGGAGGCATAGTATATTATGCTAACTATCTGAAGTTTTTAGAACGCGCCAGAACCGAGTGGTTGAGGCAAATGGGCACAGAACAAGATATTCTTTTGGAACGTTCCGTGGGTTTTGTCGTCAGAAGGGTTGAAATGGATAATCATGCGCCTGCTCGTTTCAATGAATTGTTGTGTATTCAGTCTGAAATAGTAGAATTAAAGCGTGCTAGTTTAATTTTCAAACAAATAATATTAAGTCCAAATGAACAGCGTTTGGTCAGTGCGTTAATCAAAGTAGCTTGTGTCAACTTATCCAATATGAAACCACAAGCTATTCCTGATAAAATTTTAGGGGAATTTTCACGTGTCATCTGAGATATCTTTCATAGATCTTATTTTAGACGCCAGTTTGCTGGTGCAACTGGTTATGTTGTTGTTGCTTGGGGCATCAGTTGCTTCCTGGGCATTTATTTTTGAACGCAGTAGGGCGCTAAACTTTGCACGTTCTGAAATGAAAAAGTTTGAAGATAAATTTTGGTCTGGTGTCGACCTTAATCGCTTTTATCAAGAATTGGCCGCTCGTCAATCTTTGGAAGGCATGGCCAGTATATTTTGTGCCGGTTTTAAAGAGTTTGTTCGCTCTCGAAAGAGTGTTTCTACTCCAGCCGAAGCAGTTATGGAAGGGGCTTCAAGAGCAATGCGGGTGTCTATGTCTCGTGAAATTGATCGTTTGGAAAGTCGTTTGCCGTTTTTAGCTACCACGGGTTCTATTAGCCCTTATATCGGTTTGTTTGGCACTGTGTGGGGGATAATGAATTCGTTTATCGCTTTAGGTGGTCAACAACAAGCTACGCTATCGATGGTTGCGCCAGGTATTGCTGAAGCATTAATCGCTACCGCAATGGGGTTGTTTGCCGCTATACCTGCTGTTATTGCCTATAACAGATTTAGCCATCAAGTAGAAAAGCTTGAAAATAGTTACGGTAATTTTATGGAGGAATTCTCCAGTATTTTACACAGACAGGCATTATCTTCAGGTGTGGATAATGCTCACTCAGCTCAAACGACTGTTTAGGCTGACTGATTATGTATGTGAGAAAACGCAGACGTCCTGTTTCAGAAATTAACGTGGTTCCTTATATTGACGTTATGTTGGTGCTACTGATTATTTTTATGGTAACCGCACCACTCGTTACGCAAGGCGTAAAAGTCGATTTACCTAAAGCTGAAGCTCAGCCTTTAGAGGAAGAGTCAAAACCTCCATTAGTTGCATCGGTTGATGCCAAGGGCCAATACTTTTTGAATGTAGGTGATAGCCAACAGGAACCCATGTCTGCAGTCGATTTGGCGACATTAGTGGCTGCACATCTTCAAGTTGAACCAGGCACCCCAGTTGTTGTTAAAGGTGATGGATCCGTTGCTTACAGTCAAGTGGTTCAGTTAATGGTTTTATTACAAAGAGCTGGTGCGCCATCTGTCGGCTTAATGACCACGCCACCTGAAGGTTAACTGTCAATATGACTAGGTTGCGTGTCGCACTTTCTATCTCGTTGTTTCTGCATATAGCTGTGATTGCTGCCTTGCTGATTAACGGGCATTTTTCTCAGTCCAAAGTGCCTCCTGAACAGTCTAACTTTGAGCCAATTATCGAAGCAACAGTCATTGATGAAAGTCAATTGCAGAAACAAGTGCAAAAAGTGAAAAATGAGCAACAAGCTAAACGTATAAAAGAAGAAAATCGGGTCAAAGAGCTTGAGCGTCGAGCTGCAAATGCAGAAAAGAAGCGGCAACAACAAGAGACAGAAGTCTCTAAGTTAAAAGAGCAAACTAAAACCCAACAACTAGAAAAGAAAAAAGCCGAGCAAGCGGCAGTGGCTGCACGAGAAAAACAAAAGCAAGAAAAGGCCAAAGCTAAGCAACTAGAAAATGATCGAAAGCGCAAAGAGTTAGAAAAGGAAAAAGCTGAAGAGCAAGCAAAGCAAGCTAAGGCAAAACGCGATAAGGAAGAAAAGGCTCTACAAGAAGCTGAGCGCAAGCGCCAAGATGAGAAGGATAAAGCCGAACAAGAAAAGATGCTTGAAGAACAGCTTCAGGCAGAGCAAGCCGTTCGGCAACAAAAAAGAAATAAACAAGTATTGACCGAGGTCCAAAAATATCAAGCACTCATCAAACAAACAATTCAACGAAACTTGATTGTTGATGATTCGATGAAAGGTAAATCTTGTCGTTTAAATATTCGTTTAGCATCGAATGGGTTAGTGACCCAAGTAAAAGAATTAGGTGGTAATACTATTTTATGTCGAGCAGCCAAGGCAGCGGTATTTAAATCAGATACATTGCCGGTGTCAAAAGAAGCCGATGTTTACCAACAATTACGTGAAATTAATTTAACCGTTGAGCCAGAATTATAATGTTTAAAACACTGTCCATAACTAAGCAACTATTGCTTACATTTTTTATTTTATCAGTCAGTCTTCGAAGTTTTGCAGCCCTTGAGATTGTTATCACTGAGGGTATCGATACCTCTAGGCCAATAGGTGTGGTGCCATTTCAATGGATTGGTGAAGGTGTGATGCCAGAAAAACTCACTAATGTGATTGCTGCTGACTTACGTCGTAGTGGTAAATTTAATCCTATTGATGCTAGCGACATGCCGCAATATCCCTCGAGCGACAAAGATGTGGATTACAGTGCTTGGGCTTCAAAAGGTATTGAAGCTGTGTTGGTAGGTAAAGTCGAACTGTCTGGTATTGATAGATACACAGTATCTTATGAATTAATTGATGTTTTGCGCGGACAGATTACCGGTGGTCAGTCGCAAGTGTTAAGTGGTGGTAAACTGATTGCCAGCAACGATCATGTATTAGCTGTGAGTAAAATGACTATTTCGGGCAATGATTTTAGACGACATTCTCATCGAATCAGCGATGTGGTGTACGAAAAACTAACCGGTGAAAGAGGTGCCTTTTTGACGCGTATCGCTTATGTCATTGTGCGTGACAGAGAAGTTCATGAATTACCTTTTCAGTTAGTTGTGGCAGATTATGACGGCGCCAACGAAACCACTTTGCTGCGTTCGCGTGAGCCGTTAATGTCTCCTTCTTGGTCTCCAGATGGTACAAAATTAGCTTACGTGAGTTTTGAAAATAAACGCCCACAAATATTTATTCAAGATATCTACACCATGAATAGAATCCAAATGACCAGTTTCTCAGGTATTAATGGTTCTCCCAAGTTCTCGCCTGATGGTAAGACCTTAGCTTTGGTTTTATCAAAAGATGGTAATCCTGAAATATACGTGATGAATATTGCGAGTAAGCAGCTGCGCAGAGTAACTAAAAACAGAGCAATTGATACTGAACCAAGTTGGACTCCAGATAGTCAGAGCTTAATATTTAGTTCAGAACGGGGTGGTAAACCTCAGATATATCGCGTAAATTTAGAATCAGGTAAAGTTCGTCGCTTGACTTTTGAAGGCGAAATGAACTTAGGGGGAACGATTACTCCAGATGGCAAACAGATGGTGATGGTCAATCGCACTCGTGGTAATTACCATATATCACGACAAGATTTGACAAACGGCAATCTACAGGTTTTAACTAAAACCTACTTAGATGAATCACCCAGTATTGCGCCTAACGGCAGTATGATTATTTACAGTACATTGCATCAAGGAAAGCAAGTTTTGTCTTTGGTGTCTTTGGATGGCAGATTTAAAGCACTTTTGCCAGCGGCCGATGGGCAAGTGAAAGCTCCGACTTGGTCACCATTTTTGCGTTAAACTTTATATTTTAAATTAAATTCGATAGAACAGGATAAAAAAATGCAACTAAATAAAATTTTTAAAGGGTTGGTTATTGCTCTTCCAGTTTTGACTATGATGGCATGTTCATCAACTGATGAAACGGCCGCAAAAGCAGCTTCAGAAGAATTAAGAATTGCCCAAGAGCAAGCACAAGCAGATCGTAAAGCGCAAGAAGCGCGTGATTCTATGGTTGAAACCGGTACTGTTAATCCTGTTATGACCCCAGCAGAAGAAATGCAGCAACAGTTAAATGCGTTAGAAAATAATCAGTTAGTTTATTTTGATTTTGATCGCGCCAGCATCAGCTCTGATTTTTATAACATTTTAGATCAACACGCAGCGTTTTTGGCGAAAAATAGCGGCCAGTCAATTGTGATTGAAGGTCACTGTGATAGCCGTGGCACACCCGAATATAATATTGCATTAGGTGAGTCTCGTGCTAAATCAGTGCAAACTTATTTATTAAATGCAGGTGTGAGTGCATCACAAATGTCTGTTGTGTCCTACGGTGAAGAAAAGCCTGTTAACAATGACTCATCTGAAGCGGCTTTTGCTGAAAACCGCCGCGGTGTTTTGGTTTACCAATAATAGAAGCTTAATATGATAAAACGCACCTTAGCGATAAGTTTGCTAGGGCTATATGGAGCTGTTGTGAATGCGGCTCCTGCGCCTGTGACAGATGTAACCAGCGGTAGTAGTGATCAACGTATCAGTGAATTGGAAAGAAAGTTTTCAAGCCGCACTGAAGCTCAACATCGTCAGCAAGAACAGCTGGATACGATGCAAAACGAGGTCAATCAACTTCGTGGTTCAATTGAAGTGCAAAACTATCAATTAGAAAAAATTCTGGAACGACAAAGAGAGCTTTATCTCGAAATAGATAAGCGTATCCAAACGTTTAGGACTGACTCTTCGACCATGCAAACAACAGGGGTTCATCCCCCTGTTACGACTCAAGAGGCGCCGTTATCAGAAAATGAAAACGAAGCTTATGATAAAGCTGTGAATCTGATCCTCAAAGATCGGTTGTATGAACAGGCTATTCCCGAGTTTCAAACCTTTTTACAAAACTTCCCAAATTCTAGTTATGTGCCAAATGCGCATTATTGGTTAGGGCAGTTATTGTTTAATAAACAAGATTGGGCTGGTGCAGGTGAACAATTTCAGTCGTTAATCACAAATTATCCTGATTCGAGTAAAAGAGCAGATGCTACTTTGAAGTTAGGTATAAGTGAGATGGAACGTTCAAATGCTGCTCGAGCTAAACAACTTTGGGAGCAAGTTGTTGCTGAATTTCCTGACTCGTCCTCAGCTAAACTAGCTGAAAAGCGACTCAAAGGGCTTTAAATAATGATATGCCTGTATGATTTTCATGCTGTTGCTAAAACATAAATGAGATTTATACAGGCCATTTATGTGTATTTATTCAATCTTCATGCTTTATTGAATCCACTATCGTTCGGTTTTTCAGCAAACAGTTTGAATTATCGAAATAATAATGGCATTTGGGTTGCGCTGAAGTCTCAATTGAGTATTATATGCCGCCTTCGCAGTGAGGCGGAAAGAAAAATGAAAAGTGGGTCGTTAGCTCAGCTGGTAGAGCAGTTGACTTTTAATCAATTGGTCGCTGGTTCGAATCCAGCACGACCCACCATTTTCCTTAATTCACAGGTATAGTGAAACCACATAAAGTGTAATCGATGGGTCGTTAGCTCAGCTGGTAGAGCAGTTGACTTTTAATCAATTGGTCGCTGGTTCGAATCCAGCACGACCCACCATCATTTATGTGAATTGAGTTCAGTTCAGTTTAAGTCGTATTACTTCGCAGGTATCGTGAAAATCACATAAAGTATAAACGATGGGTCGTTAGCTCAGCTGGTAGAGCAGTTGACTTTTAATCAATTGGTCGCTGGTTCGAATCCAGCACGACCCACCATCTTTATCTAAATTCAGTTCCATACATGTTTACTTCACTGGTAACCTTCATAGCAGTCAAATACTCATTATTGATAATGAAAACGCCGTATTGTATGGCTTGATAGGCGTTTTAAGTGAGCTTAACAGTGTTCCTACAGCATCTTATCTGAGTTTTGATGATAAGTGCTGGACTACATTAGATTGCGAAAATTAATCTATCTGAGCACTATCATAAATAACCCTATTACTTTCCTTGGGTTGCTAAAACTATATTTTTATAAATTACATGTGATTCAGCATGAAGTGAAATCGATCATAGATTACACTAATGACAACGGACTATTAGGTGAATCAGTTTCATGAATGTACGCGACTATGCAGTAAACGCTGGTGATGTTTTTGTGTTACCTGAAGCGGTGATAAAAATTAAACAGTTAATTGATGATGATGCAACTTCTATTGATGAGATTGGAGAAGTGATTCATTATGATCCTGCCGTTATGTCACAGGTATTGAAGATTTCTAATAGTGCCTTGTATAAATTTCCGAACACTATTTCAACAGTAACCAAAGCTATTCAGGTAATTGGCACGCGTTCAATCTATGACCTGGTGTTGGCTTATGGCGTCGCAAGTGCTTTTAAGGACATTGATCCTGAAGTTATCGATTTAGATAAGTTTTGGGAACAAAGTGTAAGTTGTGCTCTGTTATGTAAATATTTAGCAGAGGAAGTCGGACTAAAAGAGCCTGAAAAGATGTTTGTGTGTGGTTTGTTGCACAATCTTGGTGAACTGGTTTTGGTACAATTAAATCCAAAAGATGCGAATAAATGTACATCTATCTCTAGCGAAGAGACACCTTTAGCATTACAAAAAAAGCATCTGGGTTTTTCATATGCCGATATCTCATTTGAATTGTTAAAACTCTGGGGTATACCCTTAGATATTTCGCTAATAGTTTCAAAAGCCCATGCAAGTGAACATACTGCCCAAAGCAAAGAAGAAAAGATCATTCAACTTGCTTACTTATTAGCCCTCAATAACATTAACCGTGATCTGTACGAAACTCATGCAGGCATAACAGAGCAGATGTACGAAAGTCTAGAAATCGATTTAGAGTGTGTCAATAATTCACTCGATTTTAGTAATTTACAGTTAATGAGTGCATTAAATTTATTCAGCCCATCGACATTCGCGTTGTTCTAAAGCCGTATTCATATACTATGTTTGATGTTTTAGCCTCGAGATCAGGCAAATACTGCTACCACCTGGCTGCCTAGTTTATGCTTGATAAGCAAACCAATCAGCTCCTGAAGTTTTTTTTGATGTGGATGGATAAATTCTAAATTCCAACTCATAGTATTGGCCATAACTACCTGTTATGGTTGGAAAAAATCAACAATTTAGCTTGTATCTACTAGGTTTGCAGCAGTAACATAAGTCTATAATAAAAGGCATTTCTTAGGATTGGCAGATGGCAAGTGATGACACAAAATGTAGTGAATCCGTAGAAGCTCCTCCAGCGTATCGAATGGCTATCGAAATTATGTATTGTTCGTATTAACCCTGTTTTATGCATTTAATTTTATTGATCGTCAAATAATTGGTATTTTGTCACCTTTTATAAAGGCTGATTTGGGGTTAGATGATGCGCAGTTAAGCTGGCTCAAAGGCATATATTTTGCGTTGTTATATACTGTACTCGGAATCCCAATCGCTTGGCTCGCAGACCGCTTCAGTCGAGTCAACATAGTCGCTATCTCTCTTACTCTCTGGAGTGGCTTTACCGCTGCATCAGGGTTAGCTGGCAATTTCACGCAATTTCTCATTATATTAGGCGTCATAAATGGTACTGCATACGCTGGCGGTGTATTGGTCGACAAATGGGGTAAAACTAACAGAAGAGCTTATGGGTTAGTACCCGCATTAGCCTTAGTTGTGGGCGCCCCTGCTTATTACTTTTCATTACAAGTCGAATCTCTTGAACTTTCAATCGCTTTAGTGACTATTTTATTGTTTACCAGTGGGTTTTATTTAGGCTGTAAGGCATTTGATTCAATTGATTAGAAGTTAGCGTGTGGTGTCAGTTGTTCATACGATGGTTTGCGCGTCCTTGCAAACCAACCGCACTTATTTTAACTCGCATCCAAAGGTTGGCAGAGCATGATGCCCGCAAAAACAGACCCAAGCTAAATACGCGCCTATGTATGCCCGCATTTCAACCCAAACAACAGGTTTAATATGACGATACCAACAAAAATCAAGCTTCACTTTGCTCATGCTAATGGGTTTCCTGCCCCCAGTTATCAGCAACTGTTCAAGTATTTTCCTGATGACTTTGAGTTACATGCATTAACTAAGTTTGCACACTCAGAGCGCTATCCAGTTAATGCAAACTTAAGCAATCAAGTTGCAGAGCTAATCGATCATTTAACCCACAAGGCGGCGGAACCTATTTATGTAGTGGGGCATTCAATGGGTGCTGTAATTTCTTTTATCGCAGCCTGTGAAAGGCCTGATCTCATCAAAGGGGTTATAATGCTTGATCCTCCCATTGCTTCTGGTCTGTCTAGGATCGTATTCAGACTCCTCAAATATTCTCCATTAATTGATAAGTTTTCACCAGCGGGTAAAGCCAAAGTACGATGCCAAAGCTGGCCTTTAGGCACTGACTTAGTCGCTTATTTTAAAGCCAAGGCGTTATTTAAAAACTTTCAATTGGAATGTATCCAAGATTACGTGTCAGCAGCCATTGATGAGCTGGATGGAAAATTACAACTTAATTTTAATGCGCAGATTGAAGCCAGTATTTATCGCAATGTGCCGCATAATATCAATCAATACTACAATCGCCTGTCGGTGCCTGGTTTGTTGGTTACGGGGAGTCGAAGTGATGTATGTATTCCATCGCTTTTGGGTACCTTTGTTAAAAAGAGTAATATTGAGCATCAAATCATCGAAGACGCTGGGCATATGTTCCCTTTGGAAAGGCCAAAGCAAGTAGCAAAAATTATTACTGACAGAATACGACTATGGGAAAAGCCCAGCACCAAACAATAAAAAGCCGCGGTTTAAGCGGCTCTATAATAACTAGGCAGTTTTTTGATATCTAGTAGCCTACTTTTAGCCCTAACATCTCTCGTGTAACTAACACTACGCCCTTTTCTGTGACTCTGAAACCTCTAGCTAAGTCATCTTCGCGACTATGGCCTATAATTGTGCCTTCGGGGATCACACAGCCTCGGTCAATAATCGCTTTACGTATGCGGCAATTACGTTCAACCTCAACGTCTGGCAATAATACAGAGTCCTCTACTTCGCTGTATGAGTGCACCCTAACATTAGAAAAACATAAACTACGGCGTAAGGTTGCCCCAGAAATAATACAGCCACCTGAAACTACTGAGTTAATCGCTGTACCCCTGCGATTATCTTCTTCCCATACAAACTTTGCGGGAGGTAATTGTTCTTGATAAGTCCAAATAGGCCACTTTTTATCATATAAGTTGAGTGCAGGAATTGGCGCCACTAATTCCATATTGGCTTGCCAGAATGAATCTAAGGTACCTACATCACGCCAATAGGCCTCGGTTTCATCATCACTTTTAAATTCGTACGCATACACTGCTCCTTCTTTAATAATGGAAGGAATAATGTCTTTGCCAAAGTCTCGTTCTGATCCAGATGTTTCGGAATCTGTTTTTAACTGCTCAAACAAAAAATCTGTATCGAATACATAATTACCCATAGAAGCGAGACATTTTGTTGGGTCATTAGGCAAAGGGGTAGGGTTCTCAGGCTTTTCTTCAAAGCCAATAATTTTTAAATTCTCATCGACTGACATAACGCCAAATTGCCCAGCTGCTTCTTCCAATGGCACTGGCATGCAGCTGACTGTCATTTTAGCTCCCGACTCGACATGTTGCGCAATTAAATTACCGTAGTCCATTCGATAGATATGGTCACCTGATAACACCAATACATACTTAGGCAATTCGTCACGAATAATATCGATGTTTTGAAAGACTGCATCTGCTGTACCTTCATACCAATTATCTGAAAAGCGTTGTGATGCAGGAAGAATTTCAACTGACTCGCCTAGTTCTTTCTTGAAATGTCCCCAGCCTCTGACTAAATGTCTAATGAGTGAGTGAGATTTGTACTGGGTCACTACCCCAACATTGCGGATCCCTGAATTAATACAATTAGATAATGGGAAGTCGATAATACGAAATTTACCGCCAAAATATAATGCTGGTTTTGCTCGCCAATTAGTCAGTTCATAAAGTCTTGAACCTCTACCACCAGCTAAAATTAGTGCGTAAGTTTCGCGTGTTAAATTACTGATATAACGAGACGGTTGGTTCGCCATACATCCTTACTCCTGTCCAGTTAACATAACGTTAGATTGTCTTTGATTTTACTCGTCACCTGATCGAGTTTACACGACGGGTAAGTAAATTCAATCAGCACTATTTGAAGACACATATATACATATAAATTGATGAAAATAATAATAAGTTGAAGGCAGTAAGATTTAATCATATCTAAAATTACTATTTTGCTTTTGATTAAAACTTTATGTTTGAATTTGTTTGTGCCATTGATCTTTATGCTCTCCTCCAAATTTATACTTCACTCTGAATATAAAGGCCTTTTTCAAATACACGTGTCCTATATTGATAATACTGATATTTACTCAATAGTTGGCTCAAAATGTCAGTTTCGATGATGGCCTCTCTTAGAGGTTTAATAACAATATATATGCGGCTTTGATGTAAGCTAATATTGGCATAAGTGTAAGATTAATTCATAGGATATATTAAATATACTTGTTTGATGACGAGTAAAATAATTTACTAAGTCACTTGAATTATTTGCCGTTTATGAGTTAAATATAATGGTGGTGGTAGCAATTTCATCGGTCATAAAAATCATAAGAAATGAGTAGATGTTGTTAAGGATGGTGAAATGGGAAATTTTACAGTGCATGGAAGTCTTGATTTACATGTTGAAGATAGAATTCTATTGATTGAAGGTTGTGGACCTTGGAATTTAGAAGCAGTTAAAGATGCGTATGAGTGTTTTAAGCCTTTCGTAAAAACATTATATGGTAGTCCTTGGGCAGTGTTAATTATACTACACGGTGACCCTATTTATGTACCAGATGCTGCTAACTATATAGTAGAAAAAATCAAAAATGAGCGCCGCAATGGCAGTGTTGCTAGTGCCATTTTAGTTGGCGAGTCTAACTTACCAGAGTTTGCTAAACGCCACTTGGGTGAGATACATACCAAAGCGGGTGACACTTACCGTTTTTTCTCCGATAAAAAAGAAGCAACTTGGTGGTTAGAACAAAAACTCAGCGCCGCCCAAATTCGGTAAAATCCTAACTTACAAGCGATATCCGCCATCTTAAGTTTTTTGATGTTAGTCAAAAGTGATATGCAAAATAAAGCTTAACAATTAATTTGTTGCTGCTTAAACTTAAAACTCAAGCACGGAGGGCCTAAAGTGCATTTCTGGTAGGTCTTCAAACGTAGAGTAAAGCATAAAAAGTGTATACCCATTCATCTGCAGATAATGAATGGGTAATGCTGCAACTTAACTACGGCTTTTCTTCCAAGCTTGTAACAACAGAATTATGCCGACCACAAAAAACGGAATACTCAAAGCTTGTCCGGTATTTAACCAAAACTCACCCGTGTATGCGGCTTGTTTTACTTTTATGAATTCAATACCGAACCTTGCGGTAAATACCATACATAAGAACGCGCCAAATAGAGCGCCTACTTGATTTTTGATGTTTGAAAAGCGATATAGCAATATTAACGCTATAAATATGCTTAAGTAAGACAGGGACTCATAAAGCTGAGCTGGATGCCTCGGCAGTAGGTCAATCCTTGCAAAAACCACAGCCCAAGGCACATTAGTCTGAATACCAATAATCTCGGAATTCATAAAATTAGCAAAACGGACAAAGAAACCAAATAATGCAGTCGCAATGGCGAGCCTGTCTAATAACCACAAGTATCCAACTTTATATTTTCTTTGGAAAAAATAGACCGCCAATATCACCCCTAAACCCCCACCATGACTGGCAAGACCACCCTCCCATATTGCCAATATCTTCAATGGATTACTGAGGTAAAATTCTGGGTCATAAAATAAACAATGACCGAGTCTGGCACCTACAATAATGCCGAAAACACAATACATAAGAAGTGAATCAAGTAATTCTAGTTTGATTTTTTCTTGTTGGAATATCCATTTCATGACTTGCAAACCGGCTAAAATAGCCGTCGCAAATAAGGCGCCGTACCAATGTATTTTTAATCCTAAAAACTCAATTAATACTGGGTTTACGTCCCAAGTGAAAAATTCCATTCAACCTACCTTACTGCTATTTGTGTTACTTTAAAAGATACTTATATTGTACCCGAATGATTTTTCAAACAGGTGCTAGTTTATTGTTTTATCACTTTTTTTATCACGCTTTTTCATGGAAAGGCGCGGTGGGTGACCACTGATAACCACGTAGTAAGCTAAACAACAGAGCATCGAAAAGATGATCATGCTGATAGAAACACTGCGCCAACCATCAAAAAATAAGGTGTAAAGCAACATGCCCACCACCAACAGAGTAGGTGATGCGGTTAATGCAATCATCACTCTTACATTTGCAGGTAGTCGGGGACGAGATGCGTTTTGTTGAGTCAAAAAACTTTCCTTATGCTGTTATGGTCAGAGCTACCTTGGAGTTTGATTGTCTACCTAAGACTTGCATCATGTTGAATCCAGCATGAGTAAGCTTTTTAAGATCAATGCCCGTTTCGATGTTCATACCATCAAGCATATAGATTAAATCTTCTGTGGCGACATTGCCAGAAGCACCTTTTGCATAAGGACAACCACCTAAACCCGAGACTGCACTATCTACCACCGATATACCTTGTTGCAGAGCAATCAATATATTCGCCAACGCTTGACCGTAGGTATCATGAAAATGTACCGCTAGTTTATTTTCTGGGATATTGCTTAATACAGCTTCTAACATCTGTTGGGTTTTTACTGGAGTGCCAGTACCAATAGTATCGCCTAGGGATATTTCATAGCAGCCCATAGCTATTAACTTTTGACTCACTTGTGCCACTTTTTGAGGAGCAATATAGCCCTCATAAGGGCAACCTAAGACACAAGATACATAACCTCGAACCGGAAGTTGATGTTTTTGTGCTAACTCCATGACAGGCATAAAGCGCTCAAGACTTTCGGTGATAGAGCAGTTGATATTCTTTTGCGAGAAGGTTTCTGATGCGGCACCAAAAATAGCCACTTCGTCAACTTGTGCCTCGATTGCGGCCTCTAAACCACGTAAATTTGGGGTTAGCGCGGTATAACGAACCTTAGTTTTCCGTTTTATTTGTTGAAACACGGCAGCGCTATCAGCCATTTGTGGCACCCACTTAGGCGAGACAAAACTACCGGTTTCTATTACGCTACAACCTGCGTCAGCTAACTGTTCGACCAACGCAACTTTAGCCGCAAGGGGCACTATCCCTGACTCATTTTGTAGGCCGTCTCTTGGGCCTACTTCGACTACTTTGACTGACTTAGGTAACATTTTAAGCTGACTCATTTTTAGTTTGGTTAGGTTGAACAGCTTGAAAAGCCAGTAATTCGGTACCGCCATCTACTAATTCACCTGCTTTGAAATAAAATTCACTGACGCTACCAGCGGCAGGGGCTTTTAGACTGTGTTCCATTTTCATGGCTTCCATCACCATTAAGGTTTGACCTAGCTCAACTTGCTCGCCTGGTTCAACTAAAATAGCGACCACGGTGCCGTTCATAGGCGCGATAAACCCCGTGTCTGCGTTATTGTCTTGAGTATTACCTAAGTCAGCCTGTAATGACCTAAAACGCATGACCTTACCATTACAAAATACTGAGTGGCCATCTTGATGGTCGTTAACATTCGCGATAGTTTTGTGACCATTGATGGTGGATATGAGCTGGTTTTTTTCAATCACACCTGCGCACTGATAGTCTTGCTGGTCGACTTTGATATGGAACACAGTTTGGGCTCCAGCTTTTAATTGGCTGACGGCTCTTGACTGGCTGACGGCTCTTGACTGGCTGACGG
>Ga0307492_10000159_pt1 | contig 30295 bp, 21 predicted proteins | sample SI3LmetaG_FD_202365 | JGI IMG/M metagenome (GOLD analysis project Ga0307492, IMG submission 202365) | Sea-ice brine microbial communities from Beaufort Sea near Barrow, Alaska, United States - SI3L | ecosystem: Environmental > Aquatic > Marine > Coastal | place: USA: Alaska | collected 2017-05-06 | reverse complement strand
AATGACGTGAGCAAAGAGAAAAAATATTTCGGCACCGATGGTATTCGGGGCGAGGTGGGTCAGGGTGTGATTACTCCGCAGTTTATCCTGAAGTTGGGCTGGGCGGCAGGTCGGGTCTTCTCCCGTGCAGGCAAGGGAAAGATCTTAATAGGTAAAGATACCCGGATTTCAGGTTATATGTTTGAGTCGGCACTCGAATCTGGACTGGCCGCCGCCGGCTGTGACAGCCTTTTGGTGGGGCCTATGCCGACACCGGCGGTTGCCTATCTAGCGCGGGCGTTTCACGCCGATGCCGGTATAGTGATCTCTGCATCGCACAATCCTTTTTATGATAATGGCATCAAATTTTTCGCGGCGAACGGCACCAAGTTGCCCGATGCGATCGAATTCGCGATCGAAGCTGAGCTGGAGGAGGTGCTGCAAACCGTGCCCAGTTCCGAGCTGGGTAAGGCCCGCCGGATTGAAGATGCAAGCGGACGCTATATTGAATTTTGCAAGTCAACCTCCGGATATCTGAATCTAGAGGGCATGACTATCGTGTTGGATTGCGCGCACGGCGCTACCTACGATGTGGCGCCCAAGGTGTTTCGTGAGCTGGGTGCGACGGTCCATGTTATCGGTGCATCCCCTGATGGTTTGAATATTAACGAACAGGTCGGATCAACGCACCCGGCTGCTCTGCAAAAGGCGGTTCTTGAACAGAGCGCTCATCTGGGTATCGCCTTCGATGGCGATGGCGATCGTTTGCTAATGGTCGATCAGGAAGGGCAGGCAGTTGATGGCGATGAGTTGCTCTTTATTCTTGCTAAGTATTTGAAGGGCAAGGGTGTCATCCAGCAGGGTATAGTCGGCACGCTGATGACCAATCTGGGTCTGGAAGTGGCGCTCAGGAAACTCGATCTTGAGTTGATCCGGGCTAATGTGGGCGATCGCTATGTGATGGAGCAGTTGGACGCCCGCGGTTGGCCGCTCGGTGGTGAAAATTCCGGTCACCTTGTCTGCAAGCACGTCACCACGACCGGGGACGGCATAGTTGCCGCATTGCAGGTTCTTTGTGCGTTGCGCGATAGTGATCAGACCCTGTCACAAGCTAAATCGGGTATGCGTAAATATCCTCAAGTTATGATTAATGTCAAGCTTGCCCAGCGGGTGGATGTGTTAGCTTTGCCGGCGGTGCAGAGCGCAATAGCGATAGCCGAGCGGGAGCTGGCCGAAACCGGCCGAGTATTATTGCGAGCCTCTGGTACTGAACCGGTGGTGCGGGTCATGGTCGAGGGTGAGGACATAACCATGGTAAAAGTGGTATGTAATAACCTGGCCTTGGCGGTAACCAGCGCCGTGGCCGATCTTTGACCTAGCCAGTTGATTTAATAGCATATTTTTTTCAATTTGAGAGTATTATTCAGGTGCTGCCCTTGCTAGGTCGCGGCAAACTGAGTACACTCTGCGCCCGCTCGAAGGAGGCAGGTATAATGCGACGTTTATTAATAGCAGCAAACTGGAAGATGAATGGCGACACGAGCTCAAATGCAGCTCTGTTGGCGGCGTTTAAGTCAGGCTTTAATGGCTCTGCAGATACAGCTATTTTTCCACCGGCTGTATATATCCCGCAGTTGGCTGAAAGCTTGCAAGGTTCCGTTATTGCATACGGCGTGCAAAACATCCACTCCGAAGAAAAGGGTGCCTTTACTGGCGAGATCAGTTTGGCAATGGCCAAAGATTTTGGTTGCCAGTATATTCTCGTAGGGCATTCTGAGCGGCGCGAACTTTTTGGTGATAGCAATGCTGTCGTTGCGCAGAAAGTTGTTGCGGTTTTGGCAGCAGGCTTGATCCCTATGTTATGTGTCGGCGAAACGCTGGAGCAGCGCGAAGCTGGTGTAACGGAACAGATCTGCAAAGAACAACTTGATGCCGTACTGACGCAAGTGGGTATCGAAGCGTTTGAAAAAATAGTGATCGCCTACGAACCTGTTTGGGCTATTGGAACCGGTAAAACCGCTTCCCCAGAGCAGGCGCAGGACGTACACTTCTTTATTCGTCAACTGCTGGCCGCTGAAGATGCAGCGGTTGCCTCCAAGACACGAATTCTATACGGTGGCAGCGTCAAAGCGTCCAGTGCTGTGGCTTTGTTTGGCCAGCCTGATATAGATGGCGGTTTGGTGGGTGGCGCGTCATTGATGGCCGAAGAGTTTGTAGCGATTTGCAACGCTACTCAAGGGTAAGTTTAAATGATTTATGAAAATCTAATATTGTTGATCCATGTGCTGTTGGCAATTGGTGTTGTTGTATTTGTCTTGATTCAGCGCGGAAAGGGTGCCGAGGCAGGGGCTTCGTTTGGTGGCGGTGCGTCGCAAACGGTGTTTGGTTCCTCTGGTAGTGGTAATTTCTTAACCCGTACTACCGCGCTATTGGTGGCCTGTTTTTTTATAACCAGTTTAGGTTTGGCGTTTATCGCCAAGCAAAAGGCAGCAGATTCGTCGAACATAAATGTTCCGTCTGCAGTGGAAGTGTCGCCAGTAGGATCTGATGTGCCGGTTTCGGCAACGGATGTACCGATTAGCGCACTACCAGCCGAGTAAAGTTTACGCCGACGTGGTGAAATTGGTAGACACGCCACCTTGAGGGGGTGGTGGGCTTCGGCCCATGCTAGTTCGAGTCTAGTCGTCGGCACCAATCTAAAAGGCCTGTTTGATGCAGGCTTAATTCTAAAGGCAGTGGGCCCTTGCAACAACTAGCCCCTGTCCGTATAATTCGCGCGGTGTTGAAGCCAGTGAATGGGATGTTTTAATGCGGGGTGGAGCAGTCTGGTAGCTCGTCGGGCTCATAACCCGAAGGTCGTCGGTTCAAATCCGGCCCCCGCTACCAATTAGGTTTTGGCGTAAAACCCATAACCAGGCGAAAGAATCGGCTGTGCCGATCCAGGTCGTCGCCGAGCGCGGACCGTTTCAAATCCGGCCCCCGCTACCAATTAGGTTTTGGCGTAAAACCCATAACCAGGCGAAAGAATCGGCTGTGCCGATCCAGGTCGTCGCCGAGCGCGGACAGTTTCAAATCCGAGCCGGTTGCAACTTCAGAATGATAGCTGAAGTTGGAAGAATGCAACGCTTTGAAAGTTCGAGTCGTTGCACGATTAAGCAGAAAGCAGGCTATGAGATGCTTGATGGTTAATTGAGGTGGTTGCTGTGAAGCACCCGCTGAAATACCTGGGGGTGTTTCGTAAACAGGATGTACTTAAGGCCCCTCATGTAGGGGTTTTTTAGTTTTTAAGCCGTCCTTTTTTGGATCGCTTGCTGTGGATGGGCCTCTGGCGATGCAACGAAACCTGTTGCAGTGCCGCAGTTGCCCTTTTTTTGTCACTCTGAGATTCACCAGAGTGATGTTACAAGGTAAGAATAGGCGTTATTCGTGGCAAAAAACGATGAAATACAGGCTTTGATTGAGCCTGTGATAGTAGGTATGGGCTTTACCCTGTGGGGTATCGAATACTTGCGTAATGGCAAATTTTCAACGCTGAGGATCTTTATTGACCATGAACAAGGCATTCATGTTGATCATTGTGCTGAAGTAAGTCGGCAAGTCGGAGCGATATTGGACGTTGAAGATCCGATTACTGGGAATTACAGTCTGGAGGTTTCGTCTCCTGGCATGGACCGTTCACTTTTCACCATCGAGCAGTACGCTGCCTATGCTGGCGAGTGGGTCGAGATTAAGTTACGCCATGCCTTTGAAGGTCGGAAGAATTTTAAAGGTGTGCTGGCCGGCGTAGAAGATGAAAATGTAGTTGTTTCTGTCGAAGGTGTTGAATTTCTATTGCCTATCGAAAGTGTCGACAGAGGTCGGGTGATCCCGAACTTCAAGTAATTAACAGTTAATGATGATTTTAAATTCAACGAGCGGTGACGCTCAAGCGAAAGGAAGGGGCTGAAACGATGAGTAAAGAAATTCTCCTAGTCGTAGATGCAGTTGCAAATGAGAAGGGCGTTTCGCGCGAAATAATTTTTGATGCGATGGAGTTGGCCTTGGCAACCGCTGCTAAAAAGCGTTTGAATGACGAAGGAGAACCCGATATTTACGTCGTTATTGACCGTAAGACTGGTGAGTATGAAACCTTTCGTCGTTGGTTAGTAATGGATAATATCGTAGTCCCTACCCTTGGTTCTGAGTGGACGACACAGGAAGCACATGAGGTTGATTCGACTTTACAGCCGGGCGACGTCTATCAAGAAAAGATCGTCGGCGAAGGTTTTGGGCGAATCAGCGCGCAAGCGGCAAAGCAGATTATTGTGCAGAAAGTACGGGATGCCGAGCGCGCCCGTATCGTTGACGCTTATCGTAACCGGGTGGGCGAGATGGTTTCCGGAACGGTCAAGAAAGTGTCACGTGAAGGTCTGATCGTCGATTTAGGCAATAATGCGGAAGCCGTTTTGCCCAGAGAGCAGATGATTGGTCGAGAAAACTTCCGCATGGCCGACCGAGTGCGAGCCGTTCTACACAGCATTAAGCCAGAAGGTCGAGGCCCACAGCTTGAGCTAAGCCGGTCCAGTAATGCGATGCTGATTGAATTGTTCCGCATCGAAGTTCCGGAGATTCAGGAAGAGTTGTTGGAAATTCGTGCCTGCGCCCGAGATCCAGGATTGCGGGCAAAAATAGCAGTTAAAACCAATGATAAACGTATCGACCCGGTCGGTGCTTGTGTTGGTATGCGCGGATCACGGGTGCAGGCTGTATCGAACGAGTTGGGTAATGAGCGGGTTGATATTATTCTATGGGATGATAATCCAGCGCAATTGGTTATTAATGCCATGGCACCTGCAGAAGTCGCATCCATTGTCATGGATGAAGAAACCAACTCAATGCAAGTTGCTGTTGCCGCTGAGAACTTGGCGATGGCCATCGGCCGGAGCGGACAGAACGTGCGTCTGGCCAGTGAGCTGACAGGCTGGACTATTAACGTCATGACCGAAGATGAGGCAGGTGCCAGGCAAGAACAGGAAGTAGGAGAGCTCGTGGGCCATTTTGTTAGCAAGATGGACATTGACGAAGAGATCGCCATTGCTTTGGTCGAAGAAGGCTTCACCACGCTAGAAGAGGTGGCCTATGTGCCGCTTAGCGAGATGCTGGAAATTGACGGCTTTGATGAAGACTTGGTTAACGAGTTACGCCAGCGGGCCAAAGACGTACTGCTCACGCAGGAATTGGCCTCTGAAGAAGAACTCGAATCTGCGCAGCCCCATGCGGATTTGTTGGCCCTTGAAGGCATGAATGAACACTTGGCGCTTGTATTAGCAAGTAAAGGCATTGTTTCCATGGAAGATGTCGCAGAGTTAAGCATTGATGAGTTTATGGAAGCTACGGGTCTGGAAGAAGAACAATCCGGAAAACTCATTATGGCTGCTCGCGCACCATGGTTTGAAAACGAATAGGCGGTAAGGAGAGCTCTATGTCAGAAGTTACGGTAAAACAGTTAGCCGAGTCCGTCGGCACGCCCGTGGAAAAACTGCTCACTCAGATGAGTGCAGCCGGCTTACCACATCAGCAAGAATTAGATTCTGTGAATGACGACCAGAAGCAAAAGCTTTTGTCGCATCTAAAGAGCAGTCATGGCGAAAGCAGTGATGTGCCCAATAAGATCACGCTGAAGCGAAAAATCACCACGACGTTGAAATCGGGTGGCGGTTCTAAGTCTAAAACCGTCAGTATCGAAGTTCGCAAGAAGCGAACCTATGTCAAGCGGGATGCCGTCGATGGCCCAGAAGTCGAAAACGCGGGTGTCGCGCCGGTCAAGGTTGAAGCCGATCGGGCCAGCAGGCGAGCCGAAGAAGATGCCAAGCTCGACGCAGCACGTTTAAAGGCCTCGATAGAGAAAAAGGCCAAAGAAGAACAAGTCAATCAAAAAGCAGAAGTTAAGCCCAGCAACCCAGCAAAAAGCAGCGAATCTGGTGCCACCGGCAAACCAAGTGCGAACCCAGCACCGGGCGATTTAGCGGGTGCCGAGGCCAAAGCGGGCAAAGAGGATCGCACCAGCGAGAAGAAGAAGCATCCGAAGGAGCGTGAGCCTGCTCGACGCACTGAAGAGGGTGGTTCTGCTGATGGTGTGCGTAAAGCAGGTCATAAGAAAGGCGGTAAGAAAACCGAAGTGCAACGTGCTGCAACCCATCGTTCCGGTAACAAACATCAGCAGATGTTGACCGCGCTCGACGAAGACAGCTTCAGTGCCCGTCGCCGTAAGGCCAAGAAAGCCAAGAAAAACCTCGAGCACCAGTTTGAAAAACCAACGGCTCCAGTTATTCGTATGGTTGAAATGGGTGAAAACATCACCGTTGCCGATCTGGCACAACAGATGTCGGTTAAGTCTGCTGATGTTGTCAAAATATTGTTTAAAATGGGCGTGATGGCGACGGTTAATCAGCCGCTGGATCAAGATACGGCCATTTTAATCACCGAAGAAATGGGTCATAAATACGTTATTGTGAATGACAACCTGCTCGAAGACACCATGATGGAAGTTTCCTACAGTGGTGAAATCGGTCCTCGAGCACCAGTTGTCACGGTAATGGGCCATGTCGATCACGGTAAAACGAGCCTGCTCGATTATATTCGAAAGTCTCGGGTTACCGCCGGTGAATCAGGTGGTATTACCCAGCATATTGGTGCCTATCACGTAGAATCATCACGCGGCATGATTACCTTTCTAGATACACCTGGTCACGCAGCCTTTACCGCCATGCGGGCCCGTGGCGCCAAAGCGACCGATGTGATTATTTTGGTTGTTGCTGCTGATGATGGTGTTATGCCACAGACAATTGAAGCAGTCGCCCACGCTCGAGCTGCGAATGTGCCGATTGTCGTGGCCATCAACAAGATGGATAAAGAAAGTGCCGATCCGGAACGGGTAATTAACGAATTATCGCAACACGGTGTTATTCAAGAATCATGGGGCGGCGATACGCAGTTTATCCAGGTGTCTGCGCATTCGGGTTTAGGTATCGATGAATTGCTTGAAGCGATTTCACTACAGGCTGAATTGCTCGAACTGAAGGCGCACCACAGTGGTCCTGGTAAGGGCGTGGTAATTGAGTCCAGTCTGGACAAGGGTCGTGGCGCAGTTGCCACCGTCCTGGTGCAGTCCGGTCTACTGAAGCGCGGCGATGTTGTCTTGGCCGGTTCGTTTTACGGCCGGGTACGCGCCCTGCTCGATGAAACCGGTAAGCCTACTGGTCAGGCCGGACCCTCGATTCCGGTAGAAATATTGGGCTTGAACGGTACACCGAACGCCGGTGATGAGTTTGTGGTCGCCGAGAACGAACGAGCGGCCCGTGATGTTGCTGACCTGCGCTATTCGCGCACCAAGGGTGCGATTCAGTCATTGCAGCAAGCCGCAAAACTCGATGCTCTGTTTGCCAATATGGACGGATCTGAGCGAAAGGTACTCAATGTTGTACTGAAGGCGGATGTGCGCGGATCACTGGAAGCCATTACCGGTTCGTTGCTTAAGTTGGGTAACGACGAGGTCAAGGTTAATATAGTGTCCAGTGGCGTCGGTGCGATTTCCGAGTCGGATGCCAATCTGGCTATTACCGCCCACGCGGTGGTATTTGGTTTTAATGTTCGGGCAACCGGCAATGCGCGCGAAGCAATCGAACGCGGTGGCCTGGATTTACGCTACTACAACGTAATCTATGATCTTATCGATGATGTGCGTGCCGCACTAAACGGTATGTTGTCACCGGAATTGCGCGAAGAGTTTGTCGGTCTGGCGGTTGTACGCGACATCTTTAATTCGCCAAAATATGGCCAGATAGCCGGTTGTATGGTTATTGATGGCACTGTACATCGTAATAAGCAAATTCGAGTGTTGCGTGAAGAGGTCGTGATTTACCAAGGCGAACTGGAATCGCTGCGTCGCTTTAAAGATGATGTCCAAGACGTTCGTCAAGGGATGGAATGTGGTATCGGTGTGAAGAACTATACCGACGTCCAGGTTGACGACAAGATTGAAGTCTTTGATGTTCGTGAAGTCGCGCGTACCATCGACTAATTGCTGTAACAAACAGAAACCGGCCAGGCCTCGCGGCTGGCCGGTTTTTTTCGTTTTAGAGAGGTGTGATATGGCCAGTAATATGAGCCGCATTCGAAAAATTGGCGATCAAATACAACGCGATCTGTCAAAAATAATTCAGCAAGAAGTGAAGGACCCCCGGGTTGGCATGGTGACCGTCAATGACGTCAAGGTGTCTACCGACCTGTCCTACGCCGAGGTCTATTTTACCTGCATGGCCTTTGGTCCACAGGCAGATGAGGAGGCCCAGGGCAAGGTCCGCAGCGAGCAGCAGAAAGTGCTTAATAATGCTGCTGGCTTTATGCGTACCCGCTTGGCCCAGGGGCTCGCCCTTAGGGTCATTCCGATGCTCAGATTCCATTATGATGCGGTCATCGACTCTGGCTCTAAGGTGTCTGCGCTGATCGACCGCGCCGTCTCGGAAGATACCCTGCGCTCCCAGGCGTCCGAAGAGGAAGAGTAAAGATGGCACGACGCCGTAAAGGGCGGCCAATAAATGGCGTGCTCCTGGTCGATAAACCGCTAGGCTTTTCCTCGAACGCCCTTCTGCAAAAGGTGCGCTGGCTGTACCAGGCGCAAAAGGCCGGTCACACTGGAGCGCTCGACCCCTTGGCAACGGGCCTACTGCCGATCTGCTTTGGCGAGGCGACCAAGTTTACCCAGTTTTTGCTCGACGCCGACAAGCGCTATTTAACCACCGGTCTGCTCGGAATTGCCACCGATACGCTCGACGCAGAAGGCCAGGTCGTGGCAACTGCAGCGGTACCTGATCTCAGTGCGGTTGAGATTGAGGCGGTACTGGCGAGTCGCTTTGTCGGTCCGATCGAACAGATACCGCCGATGTATTCGGCGTTAAAACGCGATGGTAAAAAGCTCTACGAATTGGCTCGTGCCGGCGTTGAAATCGAATTAGCGGCACGTCCGGTGAGCATCTTTGAGAACCGCTTGACCGACTGGAGCAGCCCAGAACTCAGTATCGAGGTGCAGTGTTCCAAGGGCACCTATATTCGCACCTTGGTGGCGGATATTGGCGTCGCCTTGGGGACTGTGGCGCACGTCAAAGCCTTGCGGCGGACCGAACACGGCCAGTTCAATATTGCCCAGGCTATCACCCTTGAGGCCTTGATTGGTCTCCAGGAGCGCAACGCGGTCGATGAGATGGACGGTCTATTAATCTCGATCGATCAGTTATTGGTCGACCTGCCCGTTATTCAACTGACCCAGGATCGGGCCAAGTATTTTTCTAATGGCAACGACGTGCAGACCGAACATGAGCCGGGTCAGGCGCGCGTCTACGGACCCGACGAGACTTTTCTGGGTGTTGGCCAGGTCTCGGATCTGGGCCGTCTGCAGCCCGAACGGTTAATTGCCCGGCAGGATGCTTAAGGGCTTGGTTCAAGTTGCACCCTCAGGTATAATCGCCCGCGCTCACCAGTCTGGTCGATGGTAGCTGGAATGCAGCTGTCAATGTGCACGGCTTGCATTATCTACTTATGGCACATTATTGGAGTAACGAAACGATGGCATTAAGCGTCGAAAAGAAAGCAGAAATTGTTAAAGAATTCGGTCAAAGCGAAGGTGATTCAGGTTCTCCTGAAGTTCAGGTCGCTCTGTTAACGATCAACATCGAAACACTACAGTCTCATTTCAAGGAACATGCGAAGGATCACCATTCGCGTCGTGGCTTGATACGTATGGTAAACCAGCGCCGTAAGCTGTTGGATTACCTGAAGAGCAAAAATGTTGTACGTTATGCAACCTTGATCAAGCGTCTCGGCTTACGTCGATAAGACCGCGTATTCTAAAAAGGGCCCCCAGTGGGGCCTTTTGTCATTTCCGGCTGCCGACGACTCTGTTGACCGCTTTCGTTACGACTCCTATTCTGACTCCATCCATAAAAAACGGCACAACAACGATTACTGCCCAGTATTGCATTGGGGCTTCTATCACTGTGTTTGAACGTCTCATCCGATGTTCCAGTCTAGTGATAGAAGCATCGTTGTTACCGTACTTACGAGGAAATTACCGTGCTTGAATTGATCCCGAAAACCACAACCTTCAACTTTGGTGGTAAAAGCGTCACCCTGGAAACCGGTCGTATTGCCCGCCAAGCCACCGGCGCGGCACTCTGTACCATTGGCGATATCATCGTCTTGGCAACAGTGGTCGGCACTGACTCGGCCAAACCGGGCCAGGACTTCTTTCCCCTGTCCGTGCATTACCAAGAAAAACACTATGCTGTCGGTCGTATTCCCGGCGGTTATCTGAAGCGTGAAGGTCGGCCGTCCGAAAAAGAAACCCTGACCTCGCGTCTGATCGACCGTCCGATTCGGCCCCTGTTCCCTAAGGGCTTTATGAATGAGGTTCAGGTCGTTATTAACGTGCTGTCGGCCAACAAGACCGATGATCCGGATATCGCTGCCATGCTGGCGACCTCGGCGGCCCTGGCGATTTCCGGTATACCCTTCAGTGGTCCTATCGGCGCGGCGCGTGTTGCCTATACCGATGCCAATGGCTACCAGCTCAACCCGAGCTATGAAGAACTGCTTGGTTCGCGTTTGAACATGGTTGTTGCCGGAACCGCGGACGCGGTCTTGATGGTTGAATCCGAAGCCCAAGAGATGTCTGAAGATCAGATGTTGGGCGCCGTTCTGTTTGCCCATGAAGAATTCCAGGTCGCGATCAGCGCAATCAAGGCTTTTGCTGCCGAAAATGGCAAGCCCGCCTGGGATTGGCAGCCTGCTGCCGAAAATACAGAGCTGAAAGCTAAGGTCGCCGATGCCTTTACCGCGCGCATCTCAGATGCTTACCAGGTTGCCGATAAGATGGTGCGTTACACCGCTCTGTCTGCCCTGCGTGCCGAGGCAATTGAAGCATTGGCCACGGCCGACGGTGAAACCTCGAAAGACTCGGTCAGTGCCATGTTTAGCAAAATCGAAAAATCAACCGTGCGTAAGCGCATTGTTGATGGCCAGCCGCGTATCGATGGCCGGGATGGCAAGACGGTTCGTCCGATCAAGGTAGAGGTCGATGTTCTGCCAGGTGCTCATGGTTCTGCTCTGTTTACTCGAGGCGAAACGCAGGCGTTAGTGACGGCGACCTTGGGTACATTGCGCGACGGCAAGATGGAAGATATGTTGGCCGGTACCGTTACCGATAACTTCATGCTGCATTACAACTTCCCGCCATTCAGTGTCGGAGAAGCCGGTCGTATGGGCGGCATTGGCCGACGTGAGATCGGTCACGGTCGTTTGGCCAAGCGTGGCGTTCTGGCCATGATGCCGTCGATTGACGATTTTCCGTACACAGTGCGTGTCGTCTCTGAGATCACTGAATCCAATGGTTCGTCTTCTATGGCTTCGGTCTGTGGCGCATCACTGGCCTTGATGGATGCCGGTGTGCCGGTTAAGTTCCCAGTAGCTGGTATTGCCATGGGGCTGGTCAAGGAGGGTGATCAGTTCACCGTCTTGACCGATATTCTCGGTGATGAAGATCATTTGGGCGACATGGACTTTAAGGTTGCCGGTACTGAGAACGGTATTACGGCCTTGCAGATGGACATTAAAATCCACGGGATTACCGAGCAAATCATGGAAATTGCCCTCGAGCAGGCCATGGAGGCGCGCCTGCATATCCTGCGTGAGATGGCCCAGGTTATCGGTTATGCCCGTCCAGAGCTGCCCGACAATGCGCCGACAATGCAGACTATGCGCGTCGATCAGGACAAGATTCGCGATGTGATCGGCAAGGGCGGTGCGATGATTCGTTCCATCGTTGAAGAAACCGGTGCCCAGGTCGACATTCAGGATGACGGTTCCATTCGTCTCTATGCACCGACTAAGGAAGCCGCCAACGCTGCCCGCGATCGTATCTTGGCGATCACCTCTGAGCCTGAGATCGGTACGGTCTACCTTGGTAAGGTTGCACGACTGGCTGACTTTGGTGCCTTTGTGACCTTCTTGCCGGGTAAAGACGGCCTGGTACACATTTCTCAAATTGCTGCAGAGCGTGTTGAGAAAGTGTCTGACAAGATCAAAGAAGGTGAAGAGGTCTACGTTAAGGTGCTGGACGTTGACGCCCGTGGTCGAGTTAAGCTGTCGATGAAAGAAGTGACTGACGAAGACAAGGCCAAAGTGACCGCTTAAAGCTCAGTTTTAGCGTTAAAAACCCGCCGAATGGCGGGTTTTTTTTGTCTGTAACTTGCCCAAAGAGGGCTTAGAACAGCATCTCTGGATCGTTATCGCCTTGGGTCTCAAAGATCGCCTGCGGCGGCCGTTGGTCAACACTGAAATCAATATTAAGGGTGGTGCTGGTAAAGGTGGTGGGGGCATTGTCGGCCTTAAAAAACTCAAAGCGCGCGTCCTCAGTGGCCGGTTTTGCCAGTAGGCCGGTCTGGGGGTCGATGCGCACTTGGACAATGCCAACCGGTTGCGACAGGTTATTGGTCGGTTTGTTGGCCAATGCCGCAGTCATGAATTCAACCCAGCCGGGCAATGCCGCCTTGCCGCCGAACTCATTATAACCGAGTGAGGTATTGGAATCGAAGCCGACCCAGGTCGACACCACATAATCACCATTGTAACCGGTGAACCAGGCATCGACCGCGTCGTTGGTCGTGCCAGTCTTGCCCGCGAGGTCTTTACGCGGCAGGGCACTGCGCGCAGCTCTGGCCGTCCCCAAAAGCACTACATCTTTTAGCATTGAGTCGATCAGGAAGGCGGTTTGGGGTGATAATACCTGGGGAGCGTAGCGTTTTACCTGTCTTGGCGCCGCAATGTCGCTGACCGGGCCGTCATCGATGTTGAGCGCCAGGGTTTGGATGTCGAGGGCAATGGTCTGGCTAGAGTCTGCTGGGGTAAAGGCATTGGGTGCATCTGGACAGCCGCGACAGACGATCGCCGGATTGGTCTGAAACACTATATTGCCATTGGAGTCTTCGATCCGGTCGATAAAATAAGGCTCAACCCGATAACCGCCGTTTGCGAAGACGGCATAACCGGTCGCTATCTCCATCGGCGACATAGCCGTGCTACCCAGAACGAGAGTCATGTTATTGGCCAAACGTGAGGGATCAAAACCGAATCGGCTGACGTAATCGCGCGCATATTGGACACCAATATCGTCTAGAACCCTTAAACTTGAAAGGTTGCGGGACTGGTACAGTGCTTGGCGCAAGGGAATTGGGCCGAGATAGCGATCGCCGGAATTTTTCGGTCTCCAGACGCCCTCCAGGGTGGAGTCGGAGCGTACGATGGGCGCGTCATTTACGATGGTGGCCGGGGTATAGCCCTTGTCTAAGGCCGCGCTGTAAATAAAGGGTTTGAAATTCGATCCCGGTTGTCGGTTGGACTGAACAGCACGGTTGAACTTTGACAGCTGGTAGTCAAAGCCGCCGACCAGAGCCTGGACGCTGCCGTCAAGGGGCGCGAGGGCTACCAGAGCGCCCTGAACGAACGGAATTTGAGCCAGTTGCCAGCCTTGTGCAGTTTGTTCCAAACGGACGATGTCACCCGGAATGGCGACATCCTCGGGCAGACTGATGGCGGGGCCGCGTTCATTGACCGTGATGCGCCTGCGCGCCCAGCTTAGATCGGCTATCGGTAACAGGACGGGTGTGGTCTCGCCCTTGGGAATCACATATAAACCCAGCTCGTCGCCGGGCACAACCAGGGCCGGAATCAGACCACCGAGCCGGTCGAGTTTGTTTAGGCCAGCGATATCGATTGCTTGGCTGGGATCCTGCTCGCCCAGATGCAGCTCCGGGCCAAGATAACCGTGGCGTCGAGAATAGTCGATAAGGGTCTTACGCACCCCTCGATTGGCGGCCTTTTGGAGGTCGCTGTTTACGGTGGTATATACGGTGTAACCATCGTCGTAGGCGGACAGGCCGAAGCGTTTCAGCATCTCGGCCCGAACCATTTCGGCCAGGTAGAAGGCCTCAAATTCCGGATTGTTACCGTGATAGTTACCGGTAATGTCCGCTTCAATAGCCGTTTGGTATTCGACATCGGTTATAAACCGATTGTCTCGCATCGCCAACAAGACAACATTGCGCCGTTTCTTAGCGCGTCGCTGATTGGCGATCGGGTTGGCGCTCGAGGGCGCTTGGTGGAGGCCTGCGATCATTGCTAACTGAGGCAGCGTCAAGTCGTTGATGTCTTTGCCGTAATAGACGGTTGCGGCTGCCTGAACGCCATAGGACCGGTAGCCGAGGAAATGCTTATTTATATACAGTTCGAAAATTTCCGGCTTAGACAGTTCGCTCTCCATTTTAAGGGCCAGCAAAATCTCAGTGAACTTGCGAGTAAAGGTCTTTTTCTGAGTGAGGAAATAGTTACGGGCCACCTGTTGGGTAAGGGTTGAGCCGCCCGCACCTTCTCGATCGCCCGTCATCAACAGATCCAATACCACGCGACCAAAGCGAATGGGGTCGACACCATAATGTTCCTCGAAACGCTTGTCCTCGATAGCGACTAAAGCTTGGATAAAGCGCGGTGGTATTTGTTTATAGGTCAAAGGTGCTCTACGCTTTTCACCATACTCAGCAATAAGTTGGCCGTCTGCACTGAGTACGCGCATAGGGGTCTGCAGTTTGAAGTCCTTTAGGGTCTGGACATCGGGCAGCGCCGGCGATAAATACAGATACATGCTGGCGGAAATGAGAACCAGGCCGCAAATTGAAGCAAAGAGGGCCCATAAGAGGAAACGAAATGATTTACCAATAAAGTTCATAATTTACCAAGAAAATTAATGAGTTACGCCAGATATTCGACACCAGAAGTGGATTATAAGCTTAATTAGCACTTTTTATACATTGCGGATTGGTCTAGAGTATATTGTAGTAGTTAATGTAAATACTAAAAAGCGCCCGTAAGTGCGTGCTGTGAAAGGGAAAGATCGGTGGCCTCCTTATTCAAAAAGAAACAAAAAAGGTTGCTTGGCATAGATATTAGCTCCACTTCGGTAAAGTTAATGGAGCTGAGTCGTTCAGGTGACGGATATCGCGTTGAAGCCTATGCTGTCGAACCGCTACCAGACAATGCTGTCGTTGAGAAAAATATCAATGATGAAACCAGTGTCGGCGAAGCTATTGAAAAGCTGAAGTCCAAGTCCCGTACCAAGCTAACCGACGCTGCCGTAGCGGTAGCCGGGTCGTCTGTTATCACGAAAATAATTGAAATGAGTGCCGAACTCAGTGATGAACAGATGGAAATAGACATTCAGGTGCAGGCAGATCAGTACATTCCCTATCCGCTCGATGAGGTCGCGATCGATTTTGAAGTTCAGGGTCCCTCATCCCAGGGCGATAAACAGGTTGAAGTGCTATTGGCGGCCTGTCGAAAAGAGAACGTGGAATACCGAGAGACAGCTCTGGGGATCGCCAACCTGACTTGTTTGGCGGTTGATGTTGAAGCCTTTGCTTTGGAACGGGCTTACTCACTACTGGTACCGCAGCTCGAACAAAGTGCAGACGGAATCACCGTCGCCATCGTCGACGTCGGTCACACCATGACGACCCTGAGCGTATTGAATGACAGTAAAACCATCTACACGCGTGAACAGCTCTTCGGTGGTAAGCAGTTAACCGAAGAAATTATGCGCCGTTATGGCATGACTCAAGCTGAGGCTGGTTTGGCCAAGAAGCAGGGCGGCTTGCCGGATGACTATCCGAGCGAAGTGCTGGAGCCTTTCAAGGAAGCCGTGGTGCAACAGGTCAGTCGATCGTTGCAGTTTTTCTTTGCCGCTTCTCAGTACAATGATGTCGATTATATTATTTTGGCTGGCGGTACCGCATCGATCCCGGGTTTATCGCAGCGCGTGCAAGAAAAAATTGGCACCCATACGATCGTAGCAAATCCCTTTGCCAATATGACGCTGTCCAACAAGGTCAATGCCGCGAATTTGACCGATGATGCGCCCGCCCTGATGATTGCTTGTGGTCTGGCCCTAAGGAGCTTTCAAGATGGCAAATATTGATCTACGACCCTGGCGTGAAGAACGGCGAAAGGCGCGGCAGAGTCAGTTCGTGACCGTATTGGCCGGCTTCGCCGTCGCGGCCGCCGCCGTCGGTTGGTATTGGAATCAAACGATCCAAGAACAGATCAACTTCCAAAATACCCGCAACTCTTACCTGGAAGGTCGAATACAGGAGCTGGATAGCAAGATCCAGGAAATTCAAACCCTACGCCAGCAACGCGAGCAGCTCATCGAGCGCATGAATGTTATTCAAAGCTTGCAAGGCGACCGTCCGCTTATTGTACATGTTTTTGAAGAACTGGTTAACGCGACGCCCGAGGGCGTTTTCTTCCTAAATCTAACATCGACCGGCAATACCATTACCGTCGCCGCCCAAGCCGATAAGACGGTCAGTATTTCTGATTTTTTACGTAACTTGGATACCTCGCCCTGGTTTGACACCGCCTTTATGATGGGTATGGAATCGATCAAAGATGGCCAGGAAGTCATAGGTCACAAGTTCAACCTACGCGTCAACCGGGTTAATCCTTTGGCAGTTGAGGAGGGCCAGCCATGAATATGACGGAGTTTTTTGACGGCTTTAAACAAGAGAATTTTGATTACCAAAATCCAGACTTTAACAATATGGGGTCTTGGCCACTGGCCATCAAAGTGGCCACCCTAGTCTTGATTAGTGTGCTGATTGTCTTTGGTTTTTACTGGTTTGCGGTGAAGGACTCTAAGGTTCGTTACCAAAGTAGCATGGCCAAGGAGCCGACACTTAAGCAGCAATACCAGAATAAATCGTTTCAGGTTGCAAACTTGGATGCCTATAAATTGCAATTGATTGAAATGGAGGAAAGCTTCGGCGCATTGCTAGCTCAGCTACCCGATGATTCCGAAATGCCGGGTCTTCTGGATGATATCAGTACGACTGGGACCCAGAGTGGTCTGGAAATCGACAAAATCACGCCAAGCGCAGATATGGCTCAAGAATTCTATATCGAAACGCCGATTGGCATTACGGTGCGCGGATCCTTTCATGAAATGGGCAACTTTGTCAGCTCTATGTCGGCCATTCCGCGTATCGTGACCCTGCACGATTTTAGCATCAAGGGGACCGGTAATAGGGTATCGGCCGAGTCGGAAGCTCCGCTAATTATGACCATCCAGGCCAAGACGTATCGCTACCAAGGGGATGAACGATGAATCCTTCTGTAAGCAGTCATGCAGTCCGTCTGATAGCGCTGCTGATGGCATCTGTCTTGGCTATATCCTGTGTGCGGACCGACCCATTGACCGACTTAAAGGCCTTTGTGCAGGCCCAAGATGCCAAGCCGAAGGGGACGATTGAACCGCCACCGGAATTTACCGCGGCTGACTTTGTCTCCTATACGGCCAGCAGTAAACGCTCACCTTTCGAGGTGCCGAGGCCGGTGGAGCTGGTGCAGGAAGAACGGGATACTCCCAGGAGTAATGTTAAGCCGAATCTGCAACGGGTGAAGGAATACTTGGAATCATTTCGAATAGAGAGTATTGCCATGGTCGGTACTATCTCTGGTTATACCGAAGACGTAACACTTTGGGCTCTGGTTAGAGACGGACAGGGTGAAGTGCATAGGGTCAAGGACGGCAATTATCTGGGTCGTAACTTCGGCCGAATAATAGAAATAAGTGAAACTCAAATCGATCTAATGGAAATAGTGCCAACTGGAAATGAAAACTGGGTCGAGCGCCCAAGAGTTTTGCTTCTGGTCGGGTTAGATCAATAAAACGGAGTTGTGAGGTGATCATTGTGAAGGTACAACAAAAAATGAAGCAGATTTTAGTTTTCTTCGCCGTACTACTCGCGACCAATACATTCGCGGTCAATTTAACCGATTTTGAGGCCTTGTCGCTATCGGGGGATCGTACTCAAATCGTATTGACCTTCGACGGCCCAGGCCCGGAACCAGTGGGCTATAGCATTGACGATCCGGCCCGGATATCATTGGATTTTGCCGACACCAGAAGTTTGTTGACCGAAAAATATATTCAGATCGGTAGCGGCAATACCCGCAATGCAGCAATTCTGGATGTGGGAGGGCGGATTCGGGTGGTGTTTAGCCTGACTAAGCTGGTTAGCTATGCGTCAAGCGTTGACGGTAATGTGGTCTCAATCTTTCTCGGTGAAGGGGTTGAGGCCCTAGTGGAGCAAAAGCCCAAAGCATCCGGGAGCCAAGCTTTGAATCAGCAGAAAGCCGCCTCAGCGCTTAATCAGAGTACTGCATTAAAGGCGCTCAATGAAATCAAAAATGTTGATTTTCGTCGTACCCAGACCGGTGCCGGGCAGGTTATTGTCGAGTTTGCCAGTTCAGCGGCCAACGCCTCAGTGTTCGAACAGGGCGGCAATATTATGATCAAGGTAGAAGACTTTGAAGTGCCCGCGGAATTACGCCGACGGCTTGATGTTGTCGATTTTGCCACGGCAGTCCACTTTATTAGTGTCTATAACGAAGGCAATAGTGTCATGATCCGATTGGAAGTCGATGGTGCTTATGACTATCTGGCCTATCAGTCGGACAGCAGCATGACCGTCGAGGTCAATCAGCTGACCGTCGTCGAGGCCGAAGCTCGCCTGAAAGAAAAATTCCCCTACAATGGCGATAAATTATCGTTGAATTTCCAGGATATTGAAGTTCGGGATGTACTGCAGATTATTGCCAACTACGTTGGCATTAACCTAGTAGCGTCGGATTCCATTAGCGGCACCATTACCTTGCGGTTGAATAATGTACCCTGGGATCAAGCACTGGATATGGTATTAAAGACCAATGGCCTAGACAAACGCCAGAACGGCAATGTATTGCTGATTGCGCCGGCCGCAGAGCTGGCCGAACAAGAACGTTTGGAATTAACTGCGCGCGATCAGGCCGAACGACTGGCACCGCTGCGGACAGAATACGTGCAGATTAACTATGCCAAGGCGACCGATTTGGCTGAGATCATCCAGTCCAATGTCACTACCAACTCGGTTACCGAGTCCACCACCGGTGAAGATCCTGTGACCACGACGTCCAGCGCAAATGGCTTTTTATCACCACGCGGCTCAGTTGCCGTGGACGAGCGCACCAATACTCTCATTATTACCGATACCGGCGTGAACCTAGAAGGTATCCGCCAGGCCATTGCGATCTTTGACGTGCCCGTGCGGCAGGTCCTCATTGAAGCGCGCATCGTTACCGCTCGAACTTCGGTGGGTGAAGGTTTGGGTGTCCGCTGGGGTGGGGCGCTGACCCAAACTGCCCTGGGCTCTACTTTTGTTGCCTCAGGATCGCAAGATCAAAATGTTACTTCAGTCAACAGTGGCGGTGCGACCACTACGTTTCCGGATGCCCTGATGGTTAACCTACCATTGGAGCAGAACACCGGCTCACTGGCGGTCGGATTTATTCGCGGTTTGTTTAATCTGGATCTGGAAATCACTGCGTTAGAAAGCCTAGGACAAGCCGAAGTTATTTCTCAGCCTAAGGTTATTACCTCTGACGGTCAGATGGCGACGATCTTTTCCGGTCAAAACGTGGCCATTTTGGGTCAGCTGATCGAAGCAGGCTTAAAGCTTGAGGTGACACCACAAATTACCCCTGACAATCGGGTTGTGTTAAATTTGACGGTTAATCAGGATTCAATTTCGCCACCGGAAGCATCCGAGGGATTGGTTGCAATTGACACCAATACGGTCACCACTCAAGTTTTGGTGGAAAATGGTGCAACCTTGGTTCTCGGTGGGGTTTATCGGGTTGAAAAAAGTACCAGTACTCAAAAAACACCGATATTGGGTGATCTGCCGTTTATCGGTAATCTGTTTAAACGAACTATTACTTCCGATGAGAAATCCGAACTGCTAATCTTTATCACCCCCAGACTGGTTGAAGAGGGCCTTGTCTCTAATTGATGGTATTAACACAGCATATAATCCTTATTGGACCGATGGGTGCAGGCAAAAGCACCATCGGTCGTTTATTATCTGAGCAGTTGGCGATGGCCTTTGTCGATTTGGATCGACTGATCGAAGAGCGTGCCGGTGCCTCCATTCCCTGGATCTTCGATATAGAAGGGGAGGAAGGGTTTCGTGAACGGGAAACCCAGTCATTGGAATTTATTCTCAATAGTCCGGCGCAGGTTATTGCTACGGGTGGTGGTTGTATTCTCCGACCTGAAAATCGGCAATATCTGCTAATGTCCGATCTAGTTGTCTATTTGGAAACGTCGATAGAACAGCAGTTGGAGCGGACGTCAAAAGACAAAAATCGGCCCCTGTTACAGAACGAGAATCCCGGCGGTGTATTGCGGGCAATGGCCGAGCTGCGAAATCCTCTATATCACCAGAGCGCTCGTTTAACGGTTGACACCAACGGCAAACCGCCCAAACTGGTTACCCACGAAATTCTCCATTTCCTAGATGAAATCCAAAATGAAAAGCTACCAAGTTGAACTCGGTGACCGGAGTTACCCAATCTATATCGGACCCTGTTTGTCTGACCAAAGCCTTTTACAGGCGACCCTAAGACACCAGGAGATCCTTATTGTCACTAATGACACCATAGCCCCGCTGTATCTGCAGCGCGTCATGGCGCCCCTGCGTGCCAACGGGAAAAAGGTCGCGGCGGTGATTCTGCCCGATGGTGAACAGTATAAAAACCTGGCGTCATTGAACCTTATTTTTGATGAGTTGTTGGCGCACAACTTCAGCCGCAAGGTCGTCTTAGTTGCTTTAGGTGGTGGTGTGGTCGGTGATATGACCGGTTTTGCTGCAGCGAGCTATCAACGCGGCGTCGATTTTGTACAGATTCCGACGACTCTACTGTCCCAGGTCGACTCATCGGTTGGTGGTAAGACCGGTGTTAATCACGCCTTGGGTAAGAACATGATCGGCGCCTTTAAGCAACCGCTCGCGGTGTTTATTGATCCCAGCACCCTGTTGACCCTACCTGAAAATGAGTTTGCGGCCGGCTTCGCGGAGGTTATCAAGCATGGCGTGATCCAGGGGGTCGATTATTTCACCCTGCTCGAGACACGGCTCGCGGAGATTTTCGCGCTCGACATGGTCGCGCTGACCGACGTTATATCCGGTTCCTGTGAGATTAAGGCTCACGTAGTGGCGCAAGATGAAACTGAGCAAGGGCTGCGCGCGATCTTGAATTTTGGCCATACCTTTGGCCATGCTATCGAAACTACCATGGGCTATGGTCAGTGGTTGCATGGTGAAGCGGTCGCCGTTGGTATGGTAATGGCGACCGACATGTCAGCGCGGCTCGGCTTGATCGAGCCAGCACTGGCCGAGCGTATCATCCGCCTGATCGAGCAGTCTGGACTGCCGATACGGGTCCCGGATGAGATGACCGTTGAGTCCTTTATGACCGCGATCTACCGCGATAAAAAGGTCGACGCGGGGACCCTTCGCTTAGTATTGGTGCGTGCATTGGGCGATGGTTTTTTGACTGCAGAATTTGATCCAGCCGTATTAAAAGACACTTTAGCCCGTTTTTGTGGCGCATAGTCGTCCACACGGCTAGACAGGGAGGTCTTTTCTCGCTTAAATGAACCGACGTGAACGTGAGGGTGTCAGTAGTGGATTCGTCGGAACAAACAGAACACATGCAGTCTATTTATCATCTGCAACATGACCCATTCGGTGCGCTTGTGGACGCCATGGTATTCAGTGGCGCGGGCGGCCGTTACGAGACGGCAGAAACCATTCGGCACCTGCTCACCTACAGCCATCAGGACAGCTTGGTCTTGGGGCCTGCCGGCACCGGCAAGCGGATGCTGGCGCAGCAGGTATTGAAAATGCTCGAAGAGCATTGGCGCGTGGCCTGGATCGATGGCTCAGAGACTGATTCTCTGGTTGAGTTATTACGCGAAATAGTGGGCCAACTGGGCCTCGGTTTGCGGCTCGATGCCGATCCTGATGAGCTGCTGCGTCGGGTGATTGAGATTACCTCGGAACGAACCCGCAATGACGAGTCGTTCTTGGTTGTTGTTCAGTTTGCTGATCGCCTTCCGGTCGAAATGTTAGCCAAGTTGCAAATGCTACGCGGCACCGGCGATGAATTGGAATCTCGGATACGTCAGCTGTGGTTGAGCAACAGTCTAGACGACTTGGTCGGACCTATTGATCAAGACGACTGGTATGTCCATCCACTTCAACCGCTGAGTGACCCGGAAGCCGAACAGTATATAAAAGACCGGCTGATCGCAGCTGGAGATGTCTCCGGCTTACCCATACCGATAAAGGACGTTCACCGACTGAACTATATGGCGGGGGGGTTGCCGGATCGGCTCAACGAACTAGCGCGCGATTACCTGATAAGCGCCACCTTTAAAACCTCGGAAGCGGGTAGATCCTTCCCACTGACCCATGTTATGGCCGGTTTGGCCGCATTGGTGCTGGTGGTGATTGCCTTTGTTTATAATGAAACTGTCAGCCAACCTGAGGCTGTCTCCGCAGTGGCGGAGCCATTGCAATCCATGTCGGCGGTAGAAAAGAGACTGGCCGAGGCGGTGGCTAACGTTGAGGCCAAGCAGCAGGTCTTGGCTCAGGACGACGAAACCACTAACCCGGCTGAATCACCCTCTGGTTCGGACGAATCGTTGCCCGCTCCAGTCGATCCAGCCGATCCAGCCGATCCAGCCGTTGCCTCGGTATTCAAGGTATCGCCTCAATCTCTTGCTATTCCCCCAGTCGCAGCCGCGCCAGCCCAAACCAAACAACGGCTGTTATTGAGCGGTGCTCCCGAGGCTTTCACCCAGCAATTAATCGGCGTACGGGATAAGGCTACGCTTGAACAGCTGGTACTCCAGTTCAAGGTCCCAGAGTCGGTCGATATCGTCGAGTCGGTACACAAGGGTAAAGCCTGGTTTATTTTAATCCATGGCCAATTTGCCACCAAGGAGGCGGCCTTGAGCGCCGTAGGGGATCTGCCCTCCGCCTTTAAGGGCCAGACGCCTTGGGTTCGAACCTTCAAAGCCATTCGAACCGAAGCGGCGCGCTAACGCAGGGTGTCTAGTTTGCCGCCCTATAGTTTGCCGCCCTATAGTTTGCGTGCCCTATAGTTTGCGTGCCCTATAGCTTGCGCGCCGTTTTAGCCTAAGAGTTGGCATGTTTCGCCTCGCCCGAAGGGCTAGAATAGTCAGGTCAAGCCCCTCGCTGGCTCGGAAGAGCCCTTATGGGGCGGGCCCTTGTTAGATAAACCCTCTTATTATACCGTTAAAGTTATTTTTCGACCTGAGTCACTATTAGACTCCGAGGAATGAATCTAATAATGCTTAACCGTATTGGGCGAGCTGCCTATCGCTCGCGCCAACGGCTCTAGGTGTTAAACCGGGTAAAGAGAGGGTCGATATGAGTCAAGGTCTATATAATCCGGCGGAGTTTCGCGACAACTGTGGCTTTGGCCTGATTGCCCACATGCAGGGTGAGGCCAGCCATCACCTGTTGCAAACCGCCATTGAGTCGCTTACCTGCATGACCCATCGGGGCGGCATTGCCGCCGATGGTAAAACCGGGGACGGCTGCGGTTTGCTGATCCAGATGCCCAAAAGCTTCTTCAAGGAGAAAGCCTGGCAACTGCATGAGGCGGACCTAGGCGAACATTTTGCCGTGGGTATGGTGTTCTTGAGTCAGGATGCCAGCAAAAATGTAGCTGGCAAACAAGCCTTGGAAGCAGCCTTGGAGGCCCAACAGTTGAACGTGGTGGGCTGGCGCGCGGTACCGATCGATACTCGGGTGTGCGGACCCATGGCCATCGACTGCCTGCCTGATATTCAACAGGTCTTTGTGACCGGCACTAGCCAAGAAGAGTTACCTGTTAAGCTCTACACCGCTCGACGTAAGGCTGAACAGGCGATGGTCGCGGACCCAGAATTCTATATCTGCTCGCTCTCGCACACCGTAGTGTCCTATAAGGGTTTGGTGATGCCAGTTGATCTGCCGGTCTTTTATCAGGACTTGGCCGACGAAAAGCTGGAAACCGGTATCTGTGTGTTTCATCAGCGCTTTTCCACCAATACCCTGCCCAAGTGGCCATTGGCGCAACCCTTTCGGCTGCTGGCGCACAATGGTGAAATCAATACCATTTCTGGTAACCGCAATTGGGCCCGGGCGCGCGCCAGCAAGTTCGCCAATGACAACATTCCGCATCTTGAGGAATTACAGCCGCTGATCAATACCACCGGTTCGGATTCCTCCAGTATGGACAACATGCTGGAACTGATGCTGCTCGGCGGTATGGATCTGTTCCGCGCCTGTCGAACCATGATTCCGCCGGCCTGGCATAATGTTGAGCATATGGACGCGGAGCTCAAAGCTTTCTACGAATTTAACTCCATGCACATGGAACCCTGGGATGGCCCTGCCGGCGTGGTATTGACCGATGGGCGTTATGCCGTCTGTTTACTCGATCGCAACGGCCTGCGTCCGGCCCGCTGGGTCATTACTAAGAATGGCTATATTACCCTGGCCTCGGAAGTGGGCACCTTTGCCTACAAGCCGGAAGATGTCGTCGCCAAGGGTCGAGTCGGCCCAGGCCGAATTCTGGCTATTGATACACTCACCGGTGAGTTTCTCGAAACCGACACCATCGACAATCGCCTCAAGAAGGCAGCACCCTATAAAGACTGGCTTAAGGATAACGCCGTGCGGCTGCGCAGCCGACTGGCATTGGCCGAGGAGGGTGATGGTGCCTCGCTCAATCCTGCGGAGATTCAGGCCTACCAGAAATTATTCCAGGTCAGCTATGAAGAACGCGACCAGGTGGTTCGACCGCTCGCCGAAACCGGTCAGGAAGCGGTCGGCTCGATGGGTGATGACACGCCAATGGCCGTGCTGTCGCATAAGATTCGACCGGTGACCGACTATTTCCGCCAGCAGTTTGCTCAAGTGACCAATCCGCCAATCGATTCGTTGCGTGAATCGATCGTGATGTCGTTGGAAACCTGTTTGGGGCCAGAGGCCAACCTCTTTAATCCACAGCCAGAAGACGCAACCCGGCTAATCCTGGCGTCGCCGGTGCTCTCACCACTAAAATTCCAAAGCATGAAACATCAGGAATCGCCGCAGTTTCGCCACCAGATCTTGAGCCTGGGCTATAGCGATGCCGAGGACTTGGAGCAGGTTCTGCGTCAGTTGGCGGATGCGGCCGAGTTGGCCAGTCGAGAGGGCGTGAAAATTTTGATTTTGTCCGATCGCCTATTGCAGGCCAATCAACGGGTGATACCGGCCGTGATGGCTACCGGCGCCGTGCACCACCGACTGATCAATAGCGGCCTTCGGTGCGACACCAACATAGTGCTGGACAGCGGTGCCATGCGCGACCCACATCAGTTTGCCGTGGCGATCGGTTTCGGTGCTACTGCGGTTTATCCTTACCTAGTCTATGAACTGATCGACGATATGATCCGAACCGGTGAACTGGTCGGCGATCGGCACATGTTGCATAAGAACTACCGTAAGGGCATCAATAAGGGTCTGTTGAAAATCATGTCCAAGATGGGCATTTCAACCATAGCCTCATATCGGGGCGCGCAATTGTTTGAAGCGGTTGGCCTGGCCGATGAAATAGTAGATTTCTGCTTCAGCGGTGTCGCCAGTCGAATTCAGGGCGCTCAGTTCAAACATTTCCAAGCGGAAATCGACCTGCTGGCCAAGCTGGCCTGGCTGCCGCGCAAACGGATCGATCAGGGTGGCAAGTACAAATATATTCATGAGGGTGAATACCACGCCTTTAATCCTGATGTCATTACCACCATTCAGAAGGCGGTCCAGGTCGGCGATTCGGCCAGCTATCGGGAGTTTGCCGCCCTAGTCAATGAACGGGAACCGGCCACCTTACGCGACCTGTTCAACCTGGAGAGTGCTCGTCCCCCGATTCCATTGGACCAGGTCGAACCGGTTGAGGCCCTCTATACCCGTTTTGACTCAGCGGCCATGTCACTCGGCGCGCTCTCACCGGAGGCGCATGAGTCCTTAGCGGTGGCGATGAACGAACTCGGCGGTCGCTCTAATTCCGGCGAAGGCGGTGAAGACCCTAAGCGCCACGGCACCATTCGCCGCTCGAAAATAAAGCAGGTGGCGTCCGGCCGTTTCGGTGTCACGCCGGCCTATCTGATGAGTGCCGAGGTGCTGCAAATCAAGGTCGCCCAGGGCGCTAAGCCAGGAGAAGGCGGCCAGTTACCCGGTGGTAAGGTCAATAGCCTGATTGCCGAGCTGCGTTATGCCGTGCCCGGCGTCACGCTGATTTCGCCACCACCGCATCACGATATCTATTCGATCGAGGATCTCGCGCAACTGATTTTTGACCTCAAGGAAATTAATCCCAAGGCGCTGGTGTCGGTTAAATTGGTCTCCGAACCGGGGGTTGGCACCATCGCCGCTGGGGTTACCAAGGCCTACGCCGACCTAATAACCATCTCCGGCTATGACGGCGGCACCGCCGCCAGTCCGCTGACCTCGATTAAGCATGCCGGCTCACCGTGGGAATTGGGTTTGGCCGAGGTCCAGCAAACCTTGCGTGGCAATATGTTGCGTGACCGGGTGCGCCTGCAAACCGATGGCGGTTTAAAGACCGGTCTGGATGTGATTAAGGCGGCCATCCTGGGGGCAGAAAGTTTCGGCTTTGGCACCACACCGATGGTTGCTCTCGGTTGTAAATATTTGCGCATCTGCCATCTGAATAACTGCGCCACCGGTGTTGCGACTCAGGATGCGACCCTGCGTGAGCAGTATTTCCGGGGCACCGTTGATATGGTGAAACACTATTTCCGCTTTGTCGCTGAGGAGGTCCGTGAGCTGCTCGCGCAACTGGGCTATGCTAGCCTGCGCGAGCTGGTCGGGCAAACCCAGCTATTGAAGGTGCGCAGCGATTTGACCGGTAAACGTCAAAATCTCGATCTGTCGCATCTCTTGCACAGCGACCAGGTCCCAGCGGACCGCCCGCAGACCTGCCAGGTCGAGCGCAATGCCCCGTTCGACAAGGGCACCAAGCAGCGCGAAATATATGCCGCGGTGCAGTCGGCGATCGAACACAAGACTGGCGGCGAATTCAGTTTCACCATTGGCAACTGCGATCGCTCCCTGGGCGCACTGTTGTCCGGTGCCATTGCCGAAAAATATGGCAACCTGGGCATGAGTGATCGACCCATTACGCTCAAACTGTCGGGCGTCGCCGGGCAGAGCTTTGGCGTCTGGAACGCGGGCGGTTTGCATTTGATCCTCGATGGCGATGCTAACGACTATGTCGGTAAGGGCATGGCGGGCGGTAAAATTGTGATCCGACCGCCCAAGGGCAGCGCTTTTGAAACGCAAAAAACCTCGATCATGGGCAATACCTGCCTCTATGGTGCTACGGGCGGCAATGTCTATGCCGGCGGAGCGGCCGGAGAGCGTTTTGCCGTGCGTAATTCAGGTGCCCATGCAGTGATCGAAGGTGCCGGCGACCACTGTTGTGAATACATGACCGGTGGCATGGTCGCGGTCTTGGGTAAGGTGGGTGGCAACTTCGGCGCTGGTATGACCGGTGGCTTCGCCTATGTTCTGGATCTGGAGAATAACTTTGCCGACAAATATAACCGCGAACTGGTGGACATTCACCGCGTCAGTACCGAACAGATGGAAGGCTATCGCGATCACCTCCATCAGGTGACTGAAACCTTTGTTGCGGAAACCCATAGCGCCTGGGGTGCTGAATTGCTCGATAACTTTGATGACTATGTGTCCAAGTTTTGGCTGGTCAAACCCAAGGCTGCCAGCTTGTCAGATCTATTGTCCAGTACCCGGGCACGCCCAGAATAATCGACGGAGAGCACAAGATGACCAATCGTTTAAATAATGACTTTCAGTTTCTGGATGTCGGCCGTCGAGAACCGGCGAAAAAAGAGTTAGCGGTACGACAAGAGCAATTTGTCGAGATTTATGAGCCCATGGGTCAGCGTCAGGCCGCTGAGCAGTCGCATCGTTGCCTGGAATGTGGCACGCCCTATTGTGATTGGAAATGCCCGGTCCATAACTATATTCCCAACTGGCTCAAGTTGGTCAGCGAAGGCAATATATTGGAGGCTGTTGAACTCAGTCACCAAACCAACTCCTTACCCGAGGTGTGCGGCCGCGTTTGCCCGCAGGATCGTCTGTGCGAGGGCGCCTGTACCCTGAACGATGAATTCGGCGCCGTAACCATTGGCAATACCGAGAAATACATCACCGATACAGCCCTGGCCATGGGCTGGAAGCCGGACATGTCGCAGGTCGTGATGACCGGTAAGAAAGTCGCCATCGTCGGTGCCGGACCGGCCGGTATTGGCGCGGCCGATATCCTAATCCGCAACGGCGTCAAGCCGGTGGTGTTCGATAAAAATCCGGAAGTGGGTGGCCTGCTCACCTTCGGCATACCCGAATTTAAATTGGAAAAATCGGTACTGTCTCGGCGCCGGGAAATCTTCACCGAAATGGGCATCGAATTTCGCCTCAACACCGAAATCGGTGTCGATATTGATTTCCAGACCCTGGTCGATGAGTACGATGCGGTATTTTTGGGCATGGGCACCTACACGGCGATGAAGGGGGATTTTCCCGGTGAGGACTTGCCCGGCGTCCATGAGGCTTTGCCGTTCCTAGTCGCCAACGTTAATCACAACCAGGGTTGGGAAAAAAATCCGGCCGACTTTATCGACCTGGCCGGTCAGCGGGTGGTGGTCTTGGGCGGTGGCGACACCGCGATGGACTGTAACCGCAGCGCCATACGTCAACAAGCGGCCGACGTAACCTGCGTCTATCGGCGTGACGAAGAAAACATGCCCGGCTCGCGCAAAGAGGTCGCCAATGCCAAGGAGGAGGGTGTGGAGTTCCGGTTTAACCGGCAACCGGTCGCCATCATCGGCGAGACCAAGGTTGAGGGCATTAAGGTGGTTTCTACCCGTCTGGGCGAAGCCGATGCCGCTGGCCGCCGTCGCCCGGAAGTCATTGCCGGGAGCGAAGAGATTATCCCCGCCGACGCGGTACTGATCGCCTTTGGTTTTCAGCCCAGTCCGGCGCCCTGGTTTGGCAATTTCGGCATCGAGTTGGATGCCCGGCAGCGGGTCTTGGCACCCGCAAAGGCAGAATATAAATTCCAGACCAGCAATGCCAAGGTGTTTGCCGGCGGCGATATGGTGCGTGGATCGGATCTGGTGGTAACGGCCATCCATGAGGGTCGTCAGGCGGCGGAAGGGATGCTCGACTATTTAGGCGTTTAATGGCGCTTGAGCGAAATTCGCTAATACGAAAAAGGCCCGCCTCGGCGGGCTTTTTTCGTTGGACTCGGCTTGCAGTTGGCGCTTAACGGCCGTGCTCTGACTTCTGCTGCCGGCTCAGCCAGCGTAAAGTAAAGGCCTCAGGACCTTCACCATCGGTCACTAAATGCTGTAACCGCTGCTCGGCCTCTTCGACACTCGGGCGATGCCCTTCAGGCACCCACCACATTACCTGATGGGCGCTGCCCAGCTTATGAAACCACTCGCGCTTGCGCTGTAAAAAATGCACATGCAGCGTATCGTATACGAACGCCTTGAAATGCTCGGCCGTGAGCCAGACCGACATGTTGATGAGTGCATCGGGTGCCGAGGCAAAGCGAAAGGCGGTGGCGTCGTTGTCTGCATCCATGAGTCGCCAGACGAACCCTGCGCTGTTGTCGGCCAGAGCATTTATGGTCTCCAGGTTGGCGACGAACTCTGCCAATTGTGGACTGTCGAGGGCCGCTAGGGGCTGGGCTAGATTGAGTTGTGCAAGGTGCATTTAGTGCTCCCCAATGGAGTTGTTTTTTTCGTCCAACAGTGTGTCTAGCAAATGTTCGATATAACTGTCCAAGGTGTCGGCAAAGCGGGTGGTCTGTTGCACGGCCACCAGGCTGTGCTCGACCATCGGATTGTCGAAGCGAATACGCTTGGCCATGCCGGACAACGCTTGGCGAATTCCGGTCGGGCTGGCATAGCTGACAAACCAATCCTGCTGGGCCATCCAAAACAGCGTCCGTTCAAAGCGCGGCGACCAGGCGAGTTCATCGAAGCGCCGCAATTGCTGATAACAGTTCTGCGCAAACACTGGCAGGGCCAAGGCGTGGTAGTGTGACCAATGCTGCGCCAGATGGTGATCCAACATCATGTCGATTACGATCGGTGTGGTCTTGCGAAATACCGGGCGCAGCTCGGCGCGCAGCGGCTCGAGCAGTCCATGCTGATCGGTGGTCTTATCGATCCACTGGTGTCGATCAA
>Ga0307492_10000158_pt1 | contig 30450 bp, 20 predicted proteins | sample SI3LmetaG_FD_202365 | JGI IMG/M metagenome (GOLD analysis project Ga0307492, IMG submission 202365) | Sea-ice brine microbial communities from Beaufort Sea near Barrow, Alaska, United States - SI3L | ecosystem: Environmental > Aquatic > Marine > Coastal | place: USA: Alaska | collected 2017-05-06 | reverse complement strand
CTTGTAAGTGACTTTGATTAGGAGAAAATGATGGATAAAAAACGATTTGAACTTGGCCTTAAACAACGAAAAGCGACACTAGGCGCTGAATATGTTGAAAAAAATCTTGCGGCTGCCGATGATTTCACCCGACCTTTTCAGGAAATGATGACAGAATATTGCTGGGGTTTTGGATGGGGAGATGACACCATCGATGCAAAAACTCGCTCTATGATGAACCTTTCTATGATTGGAGCCCTGGGTAAAATGCATGAGTGGGAATTACATTGCAAGGGGGCGATAAACAATGGTGTTACAAAAGAAGAAATCCGGGCTATCATCCATACAATAGCCATCTATTGTGGAGTCCCTCAGTCTCTGGAATGTTTTAGGGTGGCCAGAAAAGTATTAGAAGAACTTGGTCAACTTTAAGTCTGTATTAACATTTTTTATTGGTATTTATGGTGGTATTTTTTAGTGACTGCAGGTGCCGCTTTCTCTTGGATTATTTCCATTTATCCTCTGATTGTAGCTAGTTGTAATGTAGATAACGTTATTTTCACAAATAACGTTATCTACATTAGATTTAATCTAAAAAAATAGCTCAATAAACTAAGAGTGAGTTTTAATATTTTCTGGATCATACATCGCACCATAACCAACAGATTCAAGCTTCATAGTATAAATCTCATCCATATAGTCCATATTAAATTCGCGACCTAGCTCACAATACTTATGGGGAATAAATGCCAAGGCAATGTTCTTGCCAATGCTTGGGCCGTATTCGATACTGGTAGTGTATGATCGTCGACCTATAGAATCTATTAGCACTTCATTTGTTTCTGGGTCAATAATAGGACAATTGCCTAAAGGATAGCGCTTTACACCCTCAGCATCTGTGTTGTCAATCATGCTTAAGGTACAGAGGTAAGCGGGTTGATGTTCGCGTTCACGTATCGCTAGATAGGCTTCTTTACCGTAGAAATCAGCTGCTTTAACGAGTTTGCGAGCTAGGTCAACTTCTAAGAGATTGTACTCAGTAAGAATATCAGTGTTTTGAATACGTAAACTCTTTTCTACTCGACGGCTACTAGCGTAAGTTTCTATACCTACTGGTAGTACACCTTCAGCATATAAGGCATCCCAAACAGCTAGACCATCAGCATAATCAAAATGAAGTTCCCAACCTTGTTCGCCCACATATGAAATACGGAAAGCTGAAATTGTTTTGCCAGCAATTTCGATATCTTTTACAGCTACAAAGGGGAAGTTTTCATTACTGAGCTGCTCTGGATTTGGCACCAGCTTTTCTAGTGTGGTTCGTGCATTAGGACCCCATAAACCGATACAACCAATGTCCTGTGAAAGATCTTGTATTTTGATATCGGTATAACCATGATCTGCTGACAAACGTTTCATCCAAACGAAGTCGCGGTTACCGTTGTAACCACCGTCTATAAGGCGGAAGTGATTATCATCCAAGCGCAATACGGTTAAATCCGCTCTTACACCACCAGTATGATCTAAGAAATGCGTGTAGATACCTTTGCCTGTTGGTGTATTACCAGCGACCTTTGCAACACAGAGGAACTCCATAAAGTCTGCGGCTTGTTCACCAGTGACATCATAAACAGCGAAGTGGCAAAGATTGATCATGCCGACGTTTTCAGACATTTCTAAATGTTCAGCATTAGATACTCGCCAGAAATGACGACTTTCCCATTCAACCTCACGCACTGGCACTTTGTCTGCCCACTTTTCAAGTAAGTGATCATTTGAGGAATAACCATGTGCTCTCTCCCAACCAGCAGCTTCCATGAAGTGACCACCGAGTTCTTTTTCGCGTTCCCAGAATGGACTGCGACGGAAATCACGTGCTGCAGTGTAGGGTTCGCGGTTATGCACAGGTGGGTTATAAATTTTAAACGCTGTTTCGTAACAACGATCTTCAATATATTGTTCTTCACATTGGAAAGGATAGTAACGTGCAACATCGATGCTAGAGTGATCAAATTCAGTGACACCATCGGTCATCCAATCTGCAACTATTTTACCTGTGCCAGGGCCGTCTTTAATCCAAACAGATTCTACATACCACAGACCACGAACGTTTTCAGATTCGCCTATCGAAGGTCCGCCATCAGCAGTCACTTGAAGTAGGCCGTTGAAGGAATATTTTTCGTCATAACCGAGTTCAGCTAGAATGGGTGTGAGTTCCATGGCACGTTCTAACGGTTCGATAACTTCTTCTAAATCTAGGTCGCGTTGAGATGGAGAAAGGCGTGCTTCTTCTTTTTCTAAAATATCGCGAGGATGACACATACGCGGAGCTTTTTCTTCGTAGTAACCCCATTCTATTTGTCCACCTTCTGCTGTTTTCGGATCACCAGTGTCACGTAAATAAGCTGAGTTACCTTGATCACGAAGCAACGGATAACCAATGTGTTTTCCAGTATCTGCAAATTCATCAAAACCACCAAAGAAAGTCAGAGGATGATCAACTGGCATTATCGGTAAATCTTCCCCAGCCATTTCAGCGATCAGCCGGCCCCATAAACCTGCACAACAAACAACATATTCGGCTTCGATATAACCGCGAGTGGTTTCAACACCCTTAATACGTCCATCTATTATTTTTAGGCCTGTACAGGATGTATTAGCAAATGCTTGCAGCTTGCCAGATTCAACGGCTCCATCTACTAGTTCACCAGCAACAGTTTGCGAGCGGGGAACAACTAAGCCAGCATCAGGATCCCATAAAGCGCCCTGAATCATATCTTCATCAAGGTGTGGAAATTTTTCCTTTGCTTCTGCAGGGCTGATCATCTGAACACGGTTACCGAAAGCTTTGCCTGACGTTACGCGGCGCTTTAATTCGATCATTCGTTCATCATCACCGACGCGAGCGACTTCAAGACCGCCAATTCTTTCATAACGGCCCATCTTCTCGAAAAAGTCGATACTGTATTTAGTGGTATGCATGGTCATTTGATCGTGCATTGTGTTAAAACAAAAATCAGAGGCATGGGCCGTTGATCCAATGTCCGTAGGGATTGCTGATTTGTCAATGCCGACAATATCTTCCCAGCCACGTGCTATAAGATGATGGGCTACAGACGAGCCAGTAATACCACCAAGACCAATAATGACTGCTTTTGCTTTTTTAGGAAATTTTGCCAAGTTATAACTCTCCAGAGCGAAACTAATAATATAGTACGTTTGTGTTAGTAACAGTTGTGATCAAAAGAATAATTTTGCCCTAAAGTAGATTGTTGTTCTTATACGTATACGCAAGTTTTAGTTACTTTTGCGTCCTAAGGTAATTGTATGACCGTCTCTATTACGTCAACTTGTGTCAACAAACCATGACGCTTAAATATCGAATAAGGTCGCATTTAGTGCCGCATAGATATGAGGCATAATTGATAATAATGCTTGGTCCCTTGGTCGTTTTATATCTGGAGAAAATGAATGCCTACTACTCGTCGAAACCGTCGTTCGAATCGTAAACCTAGAAATGCTGATGAGTCTGTTGTTCAAGCTCCAGCTTATATTACACGTAAAATTCCAGAGTATGAAATTTTAGATGAAGAAGGCTTATCAATCATAGAGGCCAACGCCGAAACAATTCTAGAAGAAATTGGGATTAATTTCACTGATTATCCATCCGCCTTAGAACTCTGGCGAAAAGCAGGCGCTACAGTCGATGGAGAAAGAGTAAGATTTCCTAAAGGACTATGCCGTAAATTGGTAACAGATAGCGCTCCAAAACAGTTTACTCAACATGCTAGAAATCCGCTTAAAAGTGTTGAGATTGGTGGCAAAAATACAGTTTTAGTTCCCGCCTATGGCAGCCCTTTTGTGCGTGATTTAGATGGTGGTAGGCGTTATGCCACGATTGAAGATTTTAGAAATTTCGTCAAGTTAGCCTACATGACTCCACACTTACATCATTCAGGTGGAACAGTCTGCGAGCCGGTCGATATACCCGTCAATAAACGTCATTTTGATATGGTTTATAGCCACATTAAATATTCAGACAAACCCTTTATGGGTTCGGTAACCGCACCAGAGCGCGCTCAAGATACTGTTGATATGTGTAAGATATTATTTGGTGACGGTTATATTGATGAAGCGACAGGCAGGCCTAAAACAGTACTCACCAGCCTAATTAACGCAAATTCACCGATGACTTTTGATGGCACTATGCTCGGTGCATTAACCGTTTATGCTACCAATAATCAAGCCACTATTGTTTCTCCTTTTATTCTTGCCGGTGCTATGTCGCCGGTTTCCATTGCTGGTACCGCCACCCAAGCATTAGCCGAAGCTTTGGCGGGCATGGCATACGCACAGCTAGTTAATCCCGGCGCACCAGTTATATTTGGCACCTTTGCTAGTTCGCTTTCAATGTCAACAGGAGCACCTACTTTTGGAACCCCAGAGCCGGCCTTAGTATTGAATGTAATGGCTGCTTTAGCGCGAAGAGTTGGCGTCCCGTTCAGGTCGGGAGGTGGATTTAACAACGCTAAGATCACTGATGCCCATGCAGGCTATGAATCAGCCAATTCGCTAATGCCAGCGATTAACGCAGGTGTAAACTTCATGTTGCACACTGCTGGTTGGTTGGAAGGTGGCTTGGTGATGAGTTATGAAAAGTTTGTGATGGATTGTGACCAAGCAGGCATGTTAGCCGTTTTTGCAAAGGGCGTTGATATGTCTGAAAATGGTCAAGCATTAAGTGCCATTAGAGAGGTAGGTCCTGGTAGTCACTATCTAGGATGTCAACATACTCAAGATAACTTTAGAAACGCTTTTTATATGTCCCCTATTGTAGATAATAATAATTTTGAGCAATGGGAAGAGGACGGAGAACATGACTTAACTCAATTAGCCAATAAATATTTCAAGAAACAGCTACAGGAATATCAACCACCTGAACTTGACCCTGCTATTGACGAAGCATTATTGGAATTTATTAAAATGCGTAAGGACTCGTTCCCAGATTCGAATGTTTCTTAAGTAAGTAGACTGCTCTTTGCTAGTTATGAGGTCTAATAATGAGTAAGACTAAGTCCAACGTTGAATTACAGGATAATGGTTTGACGTGCCTCTTAGACTCAGGAAGAAGAGCTTACTTTAATTATTTTTGGCTAAGAGATAATTGCCCTACATCTTTCGACCCTACCACTCGGGAACGCATTTTCGATGTATTTTCACTCTCCAATCCTCCTAGGGCGGAGACAGCTCAAGTAATTGAGGACAAACTGCACATTGTATGGAAAGAGGGGGCACATAAGACCATACATTCGTTAGCATTTTTACAGGAATACAGCCGTGGTAAACCTAGAGCGGATGTCGCATCCATTGCCAGAGAGTTTTGGTATAGCAATTACTACCCTTCAATTCTTCGTTTTGATCATAACGAACTCAAAGAAAACCCTGAATTAGTTAAAGCATGGGCAGAGTGCGTGTTGAGAACTGGAATTTCCATAGTCACCAATATGCCAGCTACAAAATCTGGTTTGTTAGAAACAGCCGCTTTACTTGGCTACGTAAGACCGACTTTTTTCGATAAAACATTTGAAGTTAAAATTCATCTTAGTCCAGTTAATTTAGCCTACACCGCCAGTGCCCTTGAACTGCATACTGATTTACCCGCTGAAGAGCTAGCGCCGGGCATCCAATATCTGCACTGTTTAGCAAATTCTGTTGAAGGTGGAGACAGTATATTCATCGATGGTGCTGCGGTCGCGGAAGATTTTAGGCTGAGTAATCCTGACGATTTTGCTATATTATCGAAAATCTACATTCCATTCTGTTGCGGACATGATAACTTCGATATGCGCGCGCGCCAACGAGTAATTGAGTTAGATCAGAAGGGTAACGTCTCAGGCTTAACTATATCAGGACACCTTAAAGATATTTTTGATCATGACCAAGAACTGTTAGATGACTATTATCCTTCCCTCTGGCGTTTTGGTCAGTTGCTGAATAAGCCCAAATACGTTATGAAGTTTCGATTAAACGCAGGAGAATGTATCGTCTTTGATAATCATAGAATCGTCCATGGTAGAGAAGGATTTGTCAGTAACAGTGGTAAGAGACATTTAAGAGGTTGCTACACTGATACTGGAGAGTTACGCAGTACTTATCGTACCCTAGAAGCTAAACAAAGCAATAGTGTAAACTAGTATGCATACACCTAATAATTTACCGGAAAAAGAATTAACTCAACTACGTATTGATCTGGCAGCGGCTTTCCGATTAGCGGTAAAATTCGATTGGCATGAATCTGTAGGCAATCACTTTAGTGCCGCCGTATCAGCTGACGGCAAGCGTTTTTTATTGAATCCTAAATGGAAGCATTTTTCGGAAATCTGCGCGAGTGATTTATTACTACTAGATGCTGATGATTCAGCTCCAACGCTAGGTGATGACCAATCAAAAATCGTAGATAAGAGTGCTTGGTGTATTCATGGTGCAGTCCATAAAATCAATCCCAAGGCGCGTGTTGTTCTCCATTTACATCCTCCATATGCGACAGCTCTGGCCAGTTTGAAAGATCCTACGCTCTACCCTATAGATCAGAATACAGCACGATTCTTCGGTATGGGAGTTGACAATTCCTTTGGTGGAATGGCCGATAGTCCCGAAGAAGGCAGACGCATTGGAAAAGCACTTTTAGAGAGCAATACGCTTATTATGCGTAATCACGGTGTAACCATTATTGGTAAATCAGTAGCTGAAGCCTTCGAAGATATGTATTTCTTTGAGCGTGCAGCTAAGACTTTGATGTTAGCTTACGCTTCAGGGCAACCTCTGAGTATTATGTCGGACCAATTAGCTTCTGAAACGGCTAAATCATGGCATAGCTACCAAGGTGCAGCCTACAGTCATTTTGATTATCTAAAACGACAGCTTGATGCCACTGATGATACTTATAAATATTAACTGGCCAATCTTCTCTCTCTCCTAATAGCCTGTTGATTACATAAATTCTAATAGACAATGTCCCCATTTGAGACTAAACTTCAACGGAAATTCGTAATCTAATAGACGACTTTGGAGTTCTTAAGTCATTGAAAAAACAACTAATATCTACTATCAGTGAAGTTACGGATGTTGATAATTCAGCCTTAAATTTTAAGTTTCTGGTTTTACCTGGCTTTTCACTGGTGCCTTATGCTGCCGCTATCGATATTTTACGCCTAGCTAATCGTAACTCTGGCAAAACACTTTATACATGGCAAACACTTTCTCCCACCAAAGATATTGTTTACTCGAGTAGTGAGCTGGCGATTTATCCAGAATATATTTTTACTGGCAATGAAACGTGTGATATCTTTTTTGTTTGTGGAGGCATTAAAATCTCCTCTCAATGGGATGAATCTATTGGTACAAGACTTAGAGCTATTGAGGCAAAAGGTATCGATATTGGTGCAGTTTGTACTGGCACCTATATCTTGGCAATGGCCGGTTTATTAGATAATTACCGATGTACTATCCATTGGCAAAACCTGAGTGCTACTCGTGAGAAATTTCCGCTATTAAATCTAACTGATGACGTCTTTGAAGTTGATAGAAATAGGTACACCTGTGCTGGTGGAATAACCTCAATAGATCTCATGTTCCGTATTTTAGTTATTCAACAGAATCAAGAGCTGGCAGCATCGGTAATTGAAACAATTTTGGTTGAGCGAGTTCGCAGTATGAGTGATACACAAGTTATCCCGCTGCGCCAAAAACTAGGTACTAATCAACCTAAATTAGAAAGCGCCGTAAAGTTAATGGAAACCAATATTGAAGAGCCGTTAAACCCGAGCGATATTGCAAGACTTGTAAATATTTCTAGGCGTCAATTGGAGCGACTTTTTAATAACCACTTAAACAGTACTCCTACTCGATATTACCTTGAATTACGTCTAAAAAATGCTCGCAGGCTGCTATTACAAACAGGATTGCCAATCATAGAAATTTCATTAGTTTGTGGGTTTTCCTCTGCACCGCATTTTAGCAAATGCTATCGTGACTTATTCGAACGTTCACCGAGTGAAGAACGACGTCTATTTCTAGAGCCTCTAGAGCCTCTAGAATCTGTACTAGTACCACCAATGCTTTGACTTGGAATCTTGATAAGTTTTTCTAGATTTGTAAATTGATCGACCTTATGTGGAATAGCCATCGCATTAACAAAATAATCTATGAAATCAGGCTCTATAGCAGTTTCAATTTTTTCTAATTTTAAAACTTCTGATTCAATTTCGCGACGTGCATTTGTGCAAGATAGTGCAATTTGAGCGCCCGTTCCAGCAGCATTACCTACCGAGGTAACTGCATCTAGTGGACAGTCAGGTATCATACCTAATAACATTGCATAAAGAGGATCAATATGAGCGCCAAAGGCTCCAGCAAAACAAATACGATCTAGTTTATCCACATTGATTTTAGCCATCAATAATTTTACACTAGCATAGAGAGTGGCTTTTGCTAGTTGGATAGCCCTAACATCATTTTGAGTAATCAAAACGCTGGCATTTTTCCCATAGCGATCATCAACTAACCGATACGCCCAAGTTTTACCATTTTTAACTACCCTCTCTGAACTCAGCGATTTTTCACCATCAATAAGTCCATCGGACTTGATCACTCCAGCTAAAAACAAACAGGCAATTGCTTCAATAATCCCTGAACCACAAATGCCAGTGATAGGTGTTTTTTCTATTGATAACTCAAAGCCTGGCTCATCGGACCAACTATCTACACCAATAATTTTAATTTTAGGTTCTAAAGTAATGGGATCGATTCTTACTCGATCTATTGCACCAGGAGCAGCCCGTTGACCATTTTCGATCTGAGCACCCTCAAAAGCAGGTCCAGTTGGAGAAGATGCCGCGACCAATTTGTCTTTATTACCAAGAATGATTTCTGCATTAGTGCCAACATCAATAATTAATGTGATTTTATCTTGTTGATAAGGTGCCTCTGATAAAACAACAGCAGCAGCATCAGCACCCACATGACCTGCAATACAAGGCGGCATGTAAACCTGTGCACCTTCGGCTAGATTTAATCCTAGATAACTTGCCGGTAACGAAACAGCAGATTGAGTTGCAAGAGCAAAAGGAGCACCACCTAATTCGATTGGATCAATGCCCAAAAACAAATGGTGCATGATAGGGTTACCAACAAAAACAGCGTCCAATAATTTATCTCTATCGACCTCTGCTACTTCTAATAATTTGTCAACCATGCTAGCAATCCCTTCACGAACCGCTTTAGTCATTATTTTATCACCACCGGGATTCATCATCACATAGGAAACCCGACTCATTAAGTCTTCACCATATTTAATCTGTGGATTCATCAAACCATGACTGGCTAACACTTTGCCAGTCATTAAATCGCATAAATGCCCAGCAATAGTCGTTGATCCAATGTCAACGGCTAAACCATAAACTTCGGTTTGCTTACCTGGCCAAATGGCAATTATTTTAGATTTCTCATAAACGGCGACGGTTACTCGCCAATTTTCTTTTCTTAAGGTTTTTTGAAGACTTGTTACAATACAAGGCTCTGTTGTTAAACCTGATAATCCACTGGCTATATCTACACTGTGTAATAAGCGTTCTAAATCACCTGTTGGGGAATCCAATTGTGGTTCTTCTACCAGCACTTCGATTAATTCAATGGATGACAATGCACTAGTAATAAAGTTACTGTTTAAAACTGATGCAGCTTTGCGAATAACTTGATCGTGGATTTGGCTCTCTATGGGTACATCAACAACAATATCGTTTAGTATTTTAGCTCTACAGGCTAAACGGTAGCCATCATCCAAGTCCGATTTAGAAAGTCGTTTGTGTTCGGTTTCAGTAAAGCCAGAAAGATGTTCTTGTTTAGAAGTAATATTATGCTTTGCAAACTCACCGCTGCTAATTTGGATTTTACAACGAGCACATTGGCCATTCCCACCGCATAAAGTTGCAATGTCGGCACCTAGTTCGATTGCGGCAGTCATGATGTCCGTGTTTTTTTCTACTTCGCCCTGAATACCGGAGGGAGTAAAGACGATTTTAACTTTGCTCATGCTAGCACGATCCTTAATTTGGATTTATTTTGTTTTAAACATCGATTGAAGGGATTTCAAAGTAATCACTGGCGTTATCTACTAAAATATTATCAATCGTTTTAAGGCCAGTGGGATGATCGAGAGTGCCAGCCATTATCGAAATTTCGTTACTCTCGACTTCGTTCCAGAATAAATTGCCACCGCATTGATTACAAAAACCCCGAAATACATCAGGGGATGATTCAAACCAACTCAACGAGCTTTGGCCAATAAGTTCAAAGTCAGCTTTGCTAACTCGAGTTGCGGCAACATAATGTCCACTTGTTCTACGACATTGCTCACAAAAGCAATTGATTATATTACGAGCAGTCCCTTTTATTTGATACTTTACCTTTGAACAAAGACAACTTCCTTTTAAATCTATTAACGTTCCATTTTTTTCAGTTGATGACAACTTTTCGTTCATGCTTTACGTCGTCGCGTCCGACGCCCAGGTCGGCCTCCAACACCCGGTTCACTGGGTTCTCTATAACTTGCTAACCATTTAGAACAGTCGGGATCGTGTCCCATAATCACATCTGAGGCTTTCACTGCTTGAACTACTTCACTATGTAGAGGATTAACAATAGCTGAGGTCATACCTGCACCAATTGCCATGCTGATAAAAGAAGCATTCATACCATTACGATTTGGGATACCAAAACTAAAATTTGACGCTCCACAGATGGTGTTTACTTTAAGCTCATTGCGCAATCGACCAAGTAATTCTAAAACCTGCTTGCCGGCGTCATTAATTGCACCAACGGGCATTACCAATGGATCAACAATAACGTCCTGAGGGCTAATTCCATAGTCCTGCGCTCGTTCAACGATTTTTTTCGCTACCAAATAACGAACATTCGGATCTTGAGATATCCCTGTTTCATCATTGGAAATAGCAACAACAGCAGCATCATATTTTTTTACCAATGGCAAAACTCTATCTAAACTCTCATCTTCTCCTGTAACCGAATTAACTAATGCTCTGCCTTGATAAACAGACAGTCCTGCTTCTAGTGCATCAATAATTGATGAATCTATACAAAGCGGTAAATTACTAATGGACTGGACTAGTCGGATTGTTTCGGCCAATATTCTTGGTTCATCCGCTAGCGGTATTCCTGCATTAATATCTAGCATGTGTGCACCGGCCTCAACTTGAGCAATGGTATCTAACTCAACTCGACTATAATCACCATTTTTCATTTCCTCAGCAAGAAGCTTTCTCCCTGTTGGATTAATTCGCTCACCAATAATGACGAATGGTTGATCAAAACCGATAATTATTTCTTTACTATGTGAGCTTAAATGAGTTTGAGTTATCATAGTTTGTCCTTTTTGATGCTGTCTTTGTTCTTCATTAATGATGTAACAGACAGGTATTAGTTATTTCTTAATAATTTATGTTGTTAACTCGTTAATCACCAGGTTGCCAAGGCTTTCGATCTCCTAATACTCCTGATCGAATAACAATATCCTTAACGGTTTCTTCCTGTTTGAAAGCCATTAAGTGAATGCCCGACACTCCTTCAATTTCTTTAAGTTGTTGCATTATTTCTACGCAAATATCTCCACCTTCTTTCTTAGGATTATCTGAGTCTTTCAGGCGTTTAATCACCCAGTCTGGTATATTAATTCCTGGTATATTCTTTCTTATCCATAATGCTGATTGAGCCGAAGGCATCGTACCGACGCCAGCTAATATGAATACTTTTTCAGCTAAACCCAGATCTACAACACGCTTCATATATCCTTTAAAGATATCAAGATCAAAACAGTATTGTGTTTGTATAAACTGCGCTCCCGCAACGATTTTCTTAGCTAATCTGTGGGCTCTGTAATCGATAGGCTCGGCAAAGGGATTAGCAGCTGCACCTAGAAATACATTAGGTGCCTCAGTGATTTTTCGGCCACTCATAAATTCGCTTTTATCACGCATATTACTAATTACTTGAAGTAGCGTCATAGAGTCTAAATCAAATACTGGTTTAGCTTCCGGATGGTCACCAGTGGCAACACCGTCACCACTCAAACAAAGCATATTAGCAACGTTCATTGCAGCAGCACCTAAAACATCACCCTGGATTGCAATTCGATTTTTATCTCGACATGAAATCTGCATAATCATGGAGTAGCCCTTTCGGGTTAGCAACGAGCACACTCCCATACTCGACATATGACAATTTGCACCTGAGCCATCGGTTGCGTTAATAGCATCTACAGCACCATCAAACATTGCTGCTCGGTGATAAACTGCTTCAGGATCAGCAGAATCAGGTGGTGCTATTTCTGCGGTTACAGCAAAGTCACCTCGGCGCAGTACACGTTCAAATCGGCCATTTGAAGAGTGTCCAGGCAAACTGGGTAAACTTTCACCGGCCATTACATCTATGTCTTTAGTTTTCATGAGACATGCTCAATTAGATTCATTTTGTTTAACTTGCAGAATAACTTTGTATTTTTTATGCCAAGATGATTGGCCTTTTAACGCTTGATTAACCGGCTCGAGGATCTCTAGATCGGGAATAATAGTTGTGTGTGGGTCCAGTTTTTTTGCACCACGCCAAGCTTCAATCCAGACGCAGCGCATGTCTGGTTTAACTTCACAGTTACCGTTATCTCTTACCCCTCCGCAAGGACCGTTTCTAATTTGCTTTGGGCAATTCATTGGACAGGACATACCTGTTTTATCTAAAACACAATCGCCGCACATTTGGCAATCGAACAACAATCCTTTAATTTTCTTTTCGGTAAACGCTAAGGTTTTTTCGACTCTCAGCTCGCCTAACTTGTTCAATAACGGTTCCAGTTTGACTAATAAACCTTCTAATGCATGATAAATATACTCAGCTTTTTTAGCCTGAGTGACCATTAATTTACGCATGAAGTACATCTTAAGCAGCCTTTATGACGCGTAGAGTTTCGGTTGAATCTGAACTATTGGGATCTCACCTGCATTAAAATTATTGAGCGATTTTTCCAAATCGCCATAGCCGGTATAGATACGTTCAAACTTTAGATTTAATCGGTTGGCACAAGTCTCTGCAAGTTTAGTCAGTTTTTCATTGTTAGTTTGGGCTAAGAAGACAAGTCTTTTATAATTGGAAAAATAGAGTTCGAGTAACTCGGGATTTTTATCAAGTCCTAAGGATTTCCACACATAACTTTCAAATTGGTTGACTAGAAAGTCGGTTAGGTAAAAAGAACCTATCTCTTCCTCTTGTATGTCAATAAAGGCCTGCTGTCCTGCGAAGAATTGATAACAATGTGCTCCGGGAAGCCGTTCTACAAGATTTTCTTGTAAGAGATTATGCTTTTCTATCACGGCATCTAATAAACCACCCGTGCCGCAGTCACCATAGGCTATTAGTATTTTCCCATCATTACGTGATTTAATGAGCTCTATTTTTTTATCGACAGCATCTGGAATAAGCTTCGGCGTATTATGATATCGTGCTGGTAAGCAACTTATATTTATCTGCTGCAAATGATTGAGTGATTTTAAAGCTATCAGCTCTTTGGCTAGAGCGCCACAAGCAATAATATTAAGTGTTGGAAATGGTATAATTGTCGCTGTCGAATTATCCATTTTTTAACTGACTGCGGCTTGTCGTAGTGCCATTTGTTCTTTAGCTATGTCTACGGTCGAAGCTGCATCTCTACAATATGCGTCGGCACCAACTGCAGCACCAAATTCTTCATTTAACGGCGCGCCACCTACTAACACGATAAAATCATCGCGAATACCTTTCGCTACCATTTCATCGATAACGACTTTCATGTAAGGCATGGTTGTCGTTAATAAAGCTGACATTCCGACAATATCAGGTTTGTACTCTTCAATTGCCGCAAAAAAGTCTCCAACTGATTGATTAATTCCAAGATCAATCACCTCAAAACCTCCGCCTTCCATCATCATCTTAACGAGGTTTTTTCCAATGTCGTGTATGTCACCCTTAACGGTTCCGATAACCATTTTTCCAGCACTTACATTATCGGTTGCAGAAAGCAACGGTCGAAGAATTTCCATCCCGCCTTTCATTGCATTAGCCGACAAAAGGACTTCTGGAACAAATAAAATACCATCTCGAAAATCGACTCCGACAATAGTCATGCCGCCAACCAGCGCGTCTTTTAATATCACAGCTGGTTTCCAATTACGTTTAAGTAATATCTGCGTTCCCTCAATAACTTCATCGCGTAGACCATCATAAAGATCGTCTTGCATCTGCTCTACTAACTCATCGTCAGGTAGTGCATTTAAGTCAACAACATCGTCATAATCACTCTCGTCAGACATGCATATTCCTCTACAGATTATTAATAATTCTAAAAGTTAATCATAGGCTAAAGACCAGAAGGCGAGCTACTTACAACGACTTTGACTTGTCTATTGACGACAAATCAACGTTGTTGTTTCTAAACTAGTCTCTTTTACCAGCGTCAACGAGCCAGCGCCAAAAATAATCGCTAAAACTTCGTCTAATCACCACTGAAAAGTTCTCATTAGACGTTCTCCATAAGATCACCTGAGTCTTTGCGAAAACGGTGGTCACTACTTTGCCTAAACTTAAGATAAAGGGATGAATATCGTAAGGCGTCGATTTTTTTAAGATAGATTCTGCGCGACTTCCAGAAATTTCTACCACAGTTTGACCGGAAGTAACGTTAACAATCGCGTAATGGCTTTTGTCATCTATCATCTCAGCGCGTAATAACGTTTCTACTTTAAATTCAGTATTTTCGGGACAAATGAGTAAAAATTCATCCGGTGAGATCCAGTGGATTGTATAATCTTCATTCGAGGTAGATTGCAAAGGCTTTGTGGGTAATAGCAATTGAGTGATTGTTGTTATTGCCTGAGCAAAGATGGCATTGTCAGCAGCAACTCGCAACACCAGCTGTCCATAATTTTTCTCGACAGCTGAGTATTCCTCATTTGAACATGGAGTCTCTAGCATCACGTGGTACAGAGATGTTCGTTGTTTTATAACGGAGTTCTCTAAAGTCTGGTCATAATTGTTATACATTGCTTCAGACGACATTTTGACGTTCCCCCTTTGGATCATAAAATACCGGACTGCAAATCTCAGCTTCAATGGTTTCGCCATTTACAAGAGGTACATATACAGTGCTTCCCATCTTACTTAAACCACCCTTAACGACAGCCATGGCAATACTTTTATTCAGATTAACACTAAAATAACTTGATGTAATATGTCCAACCATCGTCATAGGGATGGATTGATGAGGGTCTAACACTAATTGAGAGCCCTCCGGTATAACTTTAGCGCTATCTATCGTTTTCAAACCTACAAGTTCTTTTCTATTACTACGAACACAGTCTTCTCTTGCCATTCCGCGTTGTCCGACAAAACTAAAGGCTTTATTTTGAGAAACTGCCCATTGCATTCCAAGGTCATTAGGAGTCATTGAACCGTCGGTATCTTGACCAACAATAATAAAGCCTTTTTCGGCGCGTAATACGTGCATTGTCTCTGTACCATAAGGTGTTAATTGATATTTTTCGCCGTGTTCAACTAACTTCTCCATGACTTCAATTGCATAGTTAGCGGGTACATTAATTTCGTAAGACTGCTCTCCAGTAAAGGATATTCTGAATACACGTGCAGGTACACTAGCAACATTTCCTTCTCGCCAATCCATAAATTTAAATTCTTCAGGATCGAGATTAATATCGCTTAATTCCCCTAACAATAGTTTTGCCTTTGGCCCTGAAATTGTCATTGTCGCCCAGTGATCAGTAACACTATTAAAATACACATCGAGCTCTGGCCATTCTGTTTGATGCCATAATTCTAACCACTGAAATACATGGGCAGCTCCACCGGTAGTTGTGGTCATTAAGAAATGGTTTTCGGCTAGACAGGCAGTAACACCATCATCAAAAACCATTCCATCCTCACCACACATTAGGCCATACCGACAGCGTCCTACAGGAAGCTTGCTCCAAGCATTTGTGTAAATTCGGTTGAGAAATTCTCTAGCATCAGGACCTTGTATATCAATTTTTCCTAAGGTGGAAGCGTCTAAAACACCAACCCCCTTTCTTGTTGCAAGGCATTCTCGATTAACCGCCTCGTCCATTGATTCGCCTTTTTTCGGATAATACCAAGGGCGTTTCCATTGTCCAACATCTTCAAATTTGGCACCGGCTTGTTCGTGCCAACGTTGCAATGCTGAATATCGTTCAACATCAAAAAACTCATTAACATTACGTCCCGCAATTGCGCCAAAAGTTACCGGCGTGTAGTTGGGTCTAAATACAGTTGTTCCAGTTTCCGCTATGGTTTTATTGAGTTTACTAGCAACAATTGCCATACCATTAATGTTGCCCATTTTCCCTTGATCTGTACCAAAGCCTAAAGCGGTATAACGCTTAACATGCTCAATGGATTGATAACCCTCTTGAACCGCAAGCTCAATACCCGCAGCAGTCACATCCAATTGGAAATCAACAAACTGCTTAGGTGCTAAATGTGTTTTGCGTGTGTGTGGAATATGATAAATAGCTTGGGCTGGTGATTCTTGTTGCTGATCAGAACTTGGACAAGTTACCGCAGATATCTTTTTAGATGATGTGCTTACAAATCCTGAATTATTTATTGCCAGTAGACCTGCCTCTGCAGCGTCTTTAAAGATATCGTCTAGGTAATAGTTACCTTTGACTGCACCTGTGCAAATCATATTCTTATTAAATTGGTCGGCGACAAAACCGCTAATTTGTTCGTTCCAAATTGGGCGGCCACCGGTATGACAAGAAAGATGAACCACTGGATTCCAACCACCAGAAGTGGCGATAGTGTCGCAGCTAATGGTTTGAACAGGACCACTAATGGCACTTGTGTCAGAATTAATGGGTGCGATCAAAGCTGCCTTCACCCGGCTATTTAACAGACCTCGTTTTGCTTCAATCACAGCACTTTGATAAATAACGTTGATGCCAAAGGCTTCAACCTTTGTATTGACGATACTTTTTTTGTAGGGTCGAGTATCAACAACTGCGCAGACTTTTCTTCCTGCATTATGCCAGTCGATAGCCGCGTTATAGCCACTGTCATTAGCTGTCATTATGACAATTTCATGACCAGCAACCACGCTATATCGATTGATATAAGTAGAAACAGAAGAGGCTAACATACAGCCAGGTAAATCATTATTGGCATAAACTAATGGTCGTTCCAATGCACCAGTCGCTAAGATAACCTGCTTAGCTCGTACATGATGCATGCGTTGTCGTACCGAACCTGTGACAGCTTGATCGGAATAGTGGTCACTACAGCCTTGATGAATAGTTAGAAAATCATGGTCATGATAACCATTAACAGTCGCATTGGTTAACAGCACCACTGTGCCTTTTACTTGATATTCTTTTAATTCGGCAACAACGTTGTTTATCCAATCTTGACTTGGGCTATTATCAATACTGATGTTAGAGCCTAGTAGATTGCCTCCAAACTCATACTGCTCATCAGCTAAAATGATTCGCGCGCCTGTTCGAGCAGCACTTAAAGCCGACATTAAACCCGCAGGGCCAGCACCAACAACAAGTAAATCAGCGTGTTGGTTAATTACCTCATAAATATCTGCATCGGGCACTTCAGGTGAACGCCCTAGTCCAGCACCTTTACGGATCCATTTTTCGTAGAACAGCCAAAGCTTAGGTGGAGCTATAAAAATCTTATAATAAAATCCCGGTGATAGAACGCGACCAAAGAAGAACCCTATTATGCCCATAAAATGATAGTTAAGATTAGGCCAACCGCTAGTGCTATGACATTCAAGACCATCAAAAATAAGTTGCTCAGTGGCACGAACATTAGGTGTTTGAGTTGCACTTGTTTTACCCAATTGTAAAATAGCGTTGGGTTCATCCGTTCCCGCTGTAACTATGCCTCTTGGACGTCCATATTTAAAACTTCTAGAAACAACAGTAACGCCATTTGCCAAAAGAGCTGAGGCAATCGTATCTCCTAAATAACCCGTATATTTTTCATCGTTAAAATAAAAATTAACTTTCTTACTGCTATCTATTCGAGGCTGGGTAGATTTGTCATTATTTGACGTGTTATTAATTCGGTTGGTTTGGTTCATATTGGACCGCCAGAATCATTATTTTCAATCGCATCATTGAGTAAATAAGTATTATAAATTTCATATGTTTCTGTATTACGTTTTATATAAAAATATTTCCTACAACCAACGGTGTGTTGCCATAATTCTCGATAAATACCTCGGGGATTATTTCTAAAAAATAAATATTCACCCCATTCTTTATCGCTAGTGGCATTCGGTTCATCAGGTCTTTTTATATGACCCTCGCCCGCAGGATGAAATTCGTCTTCGCTGCGTTGTTCATTACAATTAGGACAGTGTATTAAAAACATTAGTGTGCAACCCCTGCAGCGCCGTGTTCATCAATAAGAGAGCCATCATAAAAGCGATCCATGGAAAATGGTTTGGCTAGCGGGTGCATTTCACCTTTAGCTAAGGAGGCTGCAAAAACTTGTCCGGACCCAGGTGTTGCCTTAAAGCCTCCCGTACCCCAACCACAATTAAAATACAGGTTTTCCACTGGCGTTTTGCTGATGATCGGGCAGGCATCAGGACAGGTATCAACAATCCCTCCCCATTGTCTATTCATTCGTACACGACTAAAATTAGGGAACAGTTCCAAGATTGATGACACTGCATGTTCGATGGTGGGGTAAGAACCTCTTTGTCCATAGCCGTTATAGCCATCGATACCAGCACCAATCACAATATCACCTTTGTCAGACTGGCTAATATAGCCATGCACATGGTTAGACATAACAACAGTATCAAGGACCGGTTTAATAGGTTCAGAAACGAAGGCTTGCAACGGATGTGATTCGATTGGTAATTTAAAACCCGCCATAGCTGCAACAACACTTGAATTACCGGCGACAACACAGCCAACTTTTTCTGACCTAATGGTCCCATGAGTTGATGTCTTCACTCCAGTCACAGCACCATCTTCCATTTCAAAACCAGTGACCTGACATTGTTGTATTAAGTCCACGCCTAGTGCACTCGCAGCTCGCGCATAACCCCATGCCACTGCATCGTGTCTAGCAACTCCACCTCTTGGTTGCCAAGAGGCACCAAGTACTGGATATCGTCGGTTAGCCGTACAATTCATAGCAGGTACTATTTCTTGGATCTGCTGTGGGTCAAGTATTTCGCCATCGATCCCATTTAATCGATTGGCATTGACTCTTCTCGAGATGTCGCGCATATCTTGTAATGAATGACCCAAGTTAAGAACACCACGCTGAGAAAACATCACATTAAAATTAAGCTCTTGAGATAGGCCCTCCCATAACTTAAGTGAATGTTCATACAAATGCGCTGATTCATCCCAAAGATAATTCGATCGCACGATAGTGGTGTTTCTAGCTGTATTTCCGCCTCCAAGATAACCTTTTTCAATAACGGCGACATTGCTCACACCGAACTCTTTGGCTAAATAGTAGGCGGTGGCTAAACCGTGTCCCCCCCCACCAACGATGATCACATCGTAATGAGATTTAGGCTTAGGATTACGCCAAACTTGTTGCCAATTTTTATGGTGGCTTAGGCTGTGTTTAAATAAACTTAACGCTGAATAAGGCTGCATGGGCACACTATCGATAATATAAGTAAGTTCTGAGCAGAATATTTGCTCATCGGTAGTCTATATTACTTGATTAATTGATAATTTATATGTCATCAGAACGACATTATCTTTTTTAATTTAACTATTTCCAGTTTGCATGCGAGTTTTTCTGTCTTGAACATGAATTAACGGCATTCGATTTCAGTTTGAAGATTAGTATAAATACATTACAAGTCATTATATTATTGAGTATTATTAATCGATAGATAATGACAGTCTATTTACGCTATTATTATCACTATCGAAAAGCTCAGAAACATAGCTTTTTATAAACATCTACTATGCGAAATTTTAGACCAACATTGCCTATTCAGCCTATCTTGAAAAATTTGAGAAAAGGAAATTATTAATTGTTGTATAAATTAAATGGCTATTCGTTCTATCTGTTAGCAATCTGTACCGGCGGTACTCTATCAGCCGACGATATAGATAAGAATGAAAATGTTGATGATGATAGCTCTGAAATTGTTGTTGTTTCAGCCTACAGAGAACCGTTTTTATCTGAAACGCCAAACTCTATCGCTGCTATTAATATTACTATTGATGACTCAATGACTACCTCACAATCATTATTAGGTATGATAGGTAATACGCTGGGAGTTTCAGCTAATGGTCAAGGCGGCTTATTTCAAAGCTACTCTATTCGTGGTAGTGCAAAGCATCGTGTACGTACTTTAGTTGAAGGTATTCCGGTGGTTACTGAACGTCGCGCTGGTGTTTCGGCATCCTTTATTGATCCATCTCTGTATCAATCAATTGATGTGATCAGGGGGCCTGTTTCAACTTTCTATGGCTCTGGTGCACTGGGTGGTGCTGTTAATATATTTATTTCAAATGCTGCACAGACAAAAGCATCTTTCGGTTTTCAAAATCAGAGCCATGACTTTTATAGTTCATATATCTATGGCGATGAAGACCTTATTCTTGGTTTTAGCCATAGGGATATTGGTAAAACGGAAGCCGCCAATGGTGACAAATTGAACGATGCTTATAATTTAACTAATTTTTATTATCGACAAATATGGCAGACTGATACCACAGAGTATCAACTTTTATGGCTAGAAACTGATGCCAAGGACATTGGTAAATCTAATAAACGTTTCAACATTAGCCGTAATACTATTTATCCAGTTGAAACTCATCGAATAATAAAGTTGTCCGCTCAGGATGAAGCGGGTTGGTTAGCATCATTTTATGTACACCCCAATGAACTCAAAACACAAAACGATAATCTTGCTGGTAATCTGATCCGTAGTCAAAATGAAAGTTTTGATTTTGGCGGAACATGGCAACAGAGTATCGATAGAGAAAATTCTAAAGATGAACCTGAGCAAACGGTTATTAATAGTCAATGGGGTATCGATTGGTTTTCCCGTCGCAATGTTGAAGCTAATGAAATTAAATTTGACCCACAGCGCTTATTAACTGACAGCAACAACATTATTGATGGGGGTGAATTGGATGACTTAGCTTTTTTTATGTCAATGAATATTAATGTTGAGCAACTCGAATGGCACCTGGGTGCTCGATATAATCTACAAAAAAGTTCAGTGTATTCCAGTGAGAAAATTACTGACAAAGTATTCAGTAGTTTTGTTGGTTTTAAATGGCAAATCGTAGAAAATTGGCAATTTTTTGGTAACCTTGCCACTGGATTTAGATTTCCGACTATCTCAGAAAGATTCTTTACTGGTAACACTGCAAGGGGAGAGATTATCGGGGCAGTTGATTTAGAGACAGAACGTTCATTAAACTTAGATCTGGGTCTGCAATGGTCACAAGAGCAATCTTCAGTGACCTTGCAATCTTTTCATATGAATGTTGATGACTTTATTGAGCGCATTACTCTTGAGTCTGGACAACAATCCTACGCCAATTTAGACAGAGGAACCATTAAAGGCATTGAGTTAGCATATCAATTTAATGATCAAGCACATCAGTTTGACATTACCTATTCCAATTACACAGGTAAGGATAACAATAACAACTGGCTAGCTGATATTCCTGCAAATATTGTGAACCTCGGTTACCAGTTCGAAATACAACAATGGAAGTTGAGTCTTAATTGGCAACATCGTCAGAGTAAATCTGATGTTGGAGATAGCGAAAGTACATCCGATGCTTATGATAATGTATCGTTAAAATTGGTTTATACAATTTCAAATAATTGGTCAGTTGACTTAGCACTATCCAATGCCTTTGATGCACTTTATGTTGCATCAAACGATGATCTGGATGCCTTTGCCACAGGTCGCATGTTTGCTCTGGCCTTTCATTGGAATCAATAGAGCGATCGTAGATTAGAGTGTAATTGATGTCGCAATTGTGAATGTTATGATATGTGTATAATAAATGAGCAGGTATGCGTTGTCATTTGTCAAAGCCTTTATTTGCGAGGCCTGTGCAATATAAGAATCGTCGGTCAGACGGTATTGTTGACCCAAAACAAGGAGTGATAAAGAGTTTTCTCTACTTATGCGCCATTTTTTGAATATTAATTGCAAAATTTTTAATATACAACTATCTTTAGTTGCTTGAGCGATATGTCTTTTTTTTATTGATATATGCTCCTTAAATAAACTAACCCAAGGCTGACATATCTAGCAAGGAGCACATAGATGACTATTGCTACTATCACGGTTAAATTTTCTTATCGATTACTCATTACTTTAGTGTTGGGATTCTTGATGACCGGGTCACATGCTATCGCTCAGGACTTCGTTAGTCCTGGCGTCAACACTAATATTATTGGTGTTACACCCGATGATAACGTTCCTGATTACGGCCACAAACAACAGCAGGAACCGTCCTGCATCGTCCGGCCATCCAACGACTCCTACATCTTCTGCGCATTTAACGATCTTCGTGCATCTGACAAACCTCTAATCCAGGGCGATGCCTGGATCGGTTATTCCATGTCGAGTGACAAAGGACAAACTTGGCGCAGTGGCCTTGTACCTGGTTACAAAGGACACCCCAATTCATTGGATATGGGATTCGGCGCAGATGCGAGTCTCGTCGCCATTCCTGGTTCAGACCCCACAGTAGTGAGGGGAAATAATACTAAACAATCACCCGGACTGGCAGTACTGAATTATATCGGCGGTTATCGTGACAGCAACGTCGGCGTACTGGCGATTCAGCGATTTGTCGAGAACGAACAAGAGGACCAGTTATCTTGGCTACCGGAAAACGAGATTCACATTGTTGCCGATGGCACTTCGGGTCGCTTTATCGATAAACCTTCATTTCTGTTCATCCCCGACGATCCGGGTTCACAGGGTACTATAAGCCAGAACATTATGGTTGAAGGCCAAACCGCTCCGGTTACCGTAAGCACTCCAACGGGCACATTGATGGTTGCCTACGCGGTGTTCACCGGTAGCAACAGTGTCAAGGTGATGGTTCAGGAATCTAAAGACCATGGTCGCACCTGGAATAATGCAAGCAAGCTCTCTGAAAGCCTGAACGAAGTCACCGGTGTCACCCTGACTGCAATAGGGCAGGGTGTGGTTGCCATCTGGCGTCAAAGGGCAGACGGCAATAATGGCGACGCCATTATGAGCGCCTATTCCAGTAATGCTGGCAAGAAATGGACCAAGAGTGAATTGATGTTTGACCTCTGCCCGTTTGATCAACCGGCGACAGGCGTCACTTTTCGCACCTTTGCCTTCCCTTGGTCTGCCAATGATGGCAAGCGGTTTTGGACCTTTGCCACAGATCGCCGTTACAAGAATGATGGCAGCGATATAACAGGTTGTAACGTTGTTGCCGGAGCGCCGCCGGGAATTTACGAAGGTGTGCCCCGTATCGTAGGCATGTCGTCGGCAGACGGCATTAATTGGGTCGGCACAACAGCTGACTCGAGTAAACCGTTTGTTCTTGACCCGAATATGCCCGGTGGCAAGCCAAGAGGCTTGCAAGTAATGCCTAGCGCATTTGGCAGCAAGGGTCGCATCGATATAGCCTGGTATGACACTCGCCGCGAAGAAGGAACAGTTGGCCTACCAGGTAATAATCCGCTACCGTTGATTAATGACTACTGGGCCGCTGAAGTAGCAGTAGACGAAGACGGCGTCGAGAAAATTACTTCACTGGCGATGGTCGTCCGTAAGGCTGATGTCTGGATGAATCGTTTGACTGCCAATTGCGGTTCTAGCGGCGGCTGCGACCCTATTATGTCGGGACCATCGGTAAGAGTATCGCGTTACCCAGTGGCCTTTTTTAGTGATGGAGAAGGTGGCACAACTGCTTTTGAAACGGAAGCCCACCTGCCCAACCACAAACTTTATGCCAGCGGTACACTCGCCTTTAAGGGTGACTATATTTCAGTCGCCAGTCCTGCATTGCGTAAAAATGCAGACCGTGAGTGGATCTCTAACCGGGCTGCATGCGGTGCGAGTGACATTGCCGGAGAATGCATCAATAAAGAAGATATCTTTGTCGCCTGGGGTGACAATCGTGATGTAAGGCTCGATTACAATTATCTGACGGGCACTGACGGTGAACAGGTTCCTTTCACACCGCCAGCGTATGAGTCTGCGGCGCTCGGATTCAAAATGGGCGAGAAGAAGTCTGGTTCCAGCGAACCCCTAGTTCCAATAAAACCCAAAATGGCAGCTGTCACGGAATCTGATGATTCCTTTGACCAGGCGGTTCAAGACAGCGAGATCCTTGTGTGTAGTCCGGGTAGCGCGACTTTCAACCGCAGCCGTGACGCCAACGTATATGGATCATTAATAGCCGATGCACCGAGTCTGGTGGCACCAACACCCAGCAAACCGCTTGGCAGTATACAGAGAACATTTCCGCTGCAATTAAACAACCCCGATCTCACTAATGCGAAAAACTTCTGCCTGGTCGTTGAAAGTCAACCGACTGCAGGACGGGCATCCTTCCTTCAATTACCTGCCAGTGCTATTTCCAATGTACCGGCATTATCGCGCTTGCCTGTAACAGTTCCACCAGGTTCGTCGGCTTCGCGGGCCCTTTATGTCGTTGCCCCTGAAGGCTCTAGTGTCAGGATCCAGGCCTATGAAGATAGCGGAAACAACCAAGCTGAGCTCTGTTTTAATGATGACAATAATTATTCAGGAACATTACAAGACATCATTGTTATTTCGGATGGCAACTTATTTAATTCAGAGTATTGCAGTAACACTGATAATGCTGCCAAGCCTGCTTGCCTACCACCAGTGGTTGGCATTGACGAAGAAGAGACCCACAATATAACGTTGGCACTCGCTAATCTTCAATCGCCAGTACTCAAGGCACCAGTAACCCAAGCACTGAGTTTTGAGAATCTCAATCTGCAGGCACCAGACTTGGCAGCGTTAAATTTTCAGAATCTAAATTTCCAGAATTTGAATTTCCAGAATCTCAACCTGCAGAATCTTAACTTCCAGAATTTGAATTTCCAGAACTTGAATTTCCAGAACCTGAACTTCCAGAATCTAAATTTCCAGAACCTGAACTTCCAGAATCTAAATTTCCAGAATCTGAGTTTCCAGAACTTGAATTTCCAGAACTTGAACTTTCAGAATCTCAACCTACAGAATTTGAATTTCCAGAACCTGAATTTTCAGAATGATAGTTTCGAGAACCTGAATTTCCAGAACCTGAATTTTCAAAATTTGAATTTCCAAAACTTGAATTTTCAGAACCTGAACCTGCAGGCACCGACACTCGGTGGCGGAGATGAAGGAGATACCGGTGAAGTCGCCATTGCCTCAGCCGTTCAATCTAATGATGTTTGGTACCAGGATGTCAATTACATTGTTGAAACAGACGCTAACGTAACGACCACTTATACTGCGGATATTGCTCTGAACCTAGATACGCTTAAGAATAGTCCAGAGGATGACAACGAGGCGGTGGTTCAACTAATCGCCTGGACGCCAAACGAGCACACAGACGCAACAGATGACTGCGGTTCTACCACAAGGTTTGACGCAAAAGTGATCTCTGCCGTGACATTAAAATCATCAAACCTGGCTGATATAAATCTGCCGACGACCTATTCTGACGATAACCAGAACCCCTATGAGGGTGCGGTTTCATTTACGGGAAAACCCGGCCAGCCGGTAGTGATCACGGTCCGTATTTGGGCTACTGGTGTGGCAAAAAGCAAACTGGAAACCCTCTATGATGACTGGGAAGTCTGCGCGAAAAACGCCATTCTTGGGTGTGAAGCTAAGGGTCTTGGCGGTCTCATCTCCTTTGGTGCAAGTGCCCAGAGTTGTAAAACGAGCGACGCTGTTAATCCCGATGGCACTACCGATTGTCTGGACAATGGTAATGAGAAGATCTTCCAGGATAGAACACCACCGGTCGTCACGCCTATAAACCCACCGGACGGATTTACGCCTAATGAGCTGCCTTACGATCTTGAGGCCTCTGCTAGCGAGTTATTAGTCACATGGCCAATAACAGGTACCGATACAGATCCAGAAAATCTGACCTTCGAGTGCACAATAGATGATATCGGACCATACTACCCCGATGGTCCCCCCATTCTTAACGGGGACAATTTCGAGGTAACATTTACCTATTCGTTCCCTGCTGGAACGACACCGGTTAGTTGTGCGATAACAGATGGTAACGGCAATACAACGACAGCGACATTTGAGGTTACGGTCAACGACGTCACCGGTCCGGATTTTGGAACGGCGTTACCGCCTCCAAATACCGTAGATGACATAGAAGCAACAGGACCTAGTGGAGCGATCGTTGAATGGGCAACCATATACGCAATTGATGTTGTCGATGGCACTGAAGACCCCATCACCGCATCGTGCGCATCAGATACGGAACCGGAATTTACTTCGGGAAGCACCTTCCCAATGGGCAGCACGCAAGTGTTCTGTACTGCGACGGATAGCACTGGCAATACCAGTAGCGACAGTTTCTGGATTACAGTGAGCGACAACACAATACCGCTGATCGAACTTAACGGTGCTGCAGATATCAGACTAGAAGTTGGTGTCGATACGTACACCGAACTCGGTGCCTCGGTTAACGATGCAGGTGATCCATTGCTGGTGTCTGCCACAGTGGGTGGTAACACGGTAGATGCCAACGTAGTTAACGTCTATGTGGTGACCTATGATGCAACTGATGCTTCCGGTAACGTCGCAGTTCAGGTGAAACGTACTGTTAGGGTTGAAGATGGCACTAAACCGTTGATCACGCTCAATGGTGATCAAGAGATTAGACTAGAAGTTGGCGTCGATACCTACACCGAACTCGGTGCCTTGGTTAGCGATGTGGGTGATCCATTACTTGTGTCTGTTAATATCAGTGGTGACACGGTAAATGCTAACGTAGTTAATGTGTATGTGGTGACCTATAACGCAACCGACGCTTCGGGCAACGCCGCTATCCAGGTAACACGTACCGTTAAGGTTGAAGACGGCACGAAACCGTTGATCACACTTAAAGGCCTCGCTACAATGATAATCGAGGCAAACATTGGTGGTTATACCGAACCCGGCGCAACCGTGACTGATGCCGGTAATCCATCAACGGTCGTGGTTATTACCGGTAGCGTTGACACCACTAAAGTGGGTACTTACTACAAGTATTACGACGCCACAGATGGTTACAACGCAGCCGATCAGATAACCCGTACGATAATCGTAGTCGACTTAACCGCACCGACGATAACCTTTAAGCAGAATCCTTTGATGATCAAAACCGATGCGGATGGTGGATTGAAAGCCACTGTTCTCAACCTCAGTTCGGTGCTGAATGAGAATGTCACTGCGACAGATAACGTCGATTCTTCGACCAATCTAACGGTTGATTGCTCGCTTGCTGGTCAAGTGAGTCCCTTGTCAATCGGATCATATCCAGTGAGTTGCATCGTCTCAGATATGACAGGCAACAGCGCGACGGGGTCGTTTAATCTTGAGGTTAGCTACCGGTACATCTTTAACCTGATTAAACCAAAAGGCAATATTCGCGCTGGTAGTGTTGTACCACTGGATTGGTATTACACTGATCCAGCAAACAATAACGCCAATGTAGATAGTTCCCAGTTCAATGTTTATGCTGAATGGTCTGGAGTCTTCTCTTTAAATAACTGCGGAGGGGCTAGTGACGGTAAGGGTGATGGAACGTCTACATATGATGCAGGTTCCAGTCAATTCCGCTACTCGAGCTCAAATCAAACTTGGCAATACAGCTGGCAAACTCCACAGGAGTCAGGATCTTACCTGTTGACGATAACCCCACCAAGTAGCCTTGCATCAACGACCTGTATTACCTTGAGATAGGATTAATAGAAAGTAGCCATATAAAAACGGCCCCAATCGGGGCCGTTTTTTTGTTATCTGATTTAAAACCATAAAGAAAGGGTAAGGTAGCTATTCCGGAAGCCTTTTTTTAACATCTTTAGCTAGCGGTCCACCGTTCGGTCTTAACAATAAAAATTCACGATAATGTTCAGCCGAGGCTGCAGTCATACCCAATCCCTCTTCAGCTCGACCACGCCAATAGCGTAACTCAGCCAAATAACGATAGGTAGGTACATCATCCAGAAAAACAGCGGTGGCTTCGCCGTTACGATCTTCAGCACAAAGACGAAACTCATCGTTTGCCTCAGCAAAAAAACCGCCATTAAAGTATGCCTGCCCAAGTTGATAACGAACCATCCACATGTCTGCCATCTCCATCGCTGCGCGTAGCTTGTCAAGCGCCGCGATATGCTCGCCTTTTTGCCCCAACAGGATGCCCTCAATCATCAGGCCATAGGCGCGACTTTGTGGCTGTAGTTCATTGCTGAGAGAATCGCTCACCTCGCGGGCGATTGATGGCTCTGCGGCAGCAATTGCGAGCAGCGCTGTCGACACTTTTTGTGATGTTCTGGTTGCAGCGTCTAAGGCCCTGCGAGCCGTCTTACCTGCCTCTTTATTGTTGCCTTCACCGATGTAGGACTGGCCGACAAGAATCAACTTGGTTGACGCAATAGCAAGATGGTTTTTGGCAAAATCATCTTCAATTCCCCGGTTCGCTAGTTCACGAGCCTTGGCAAAATTACCTAGGTATAACTCAACGTCAGCCAATCCAAGAATGCCCATAGATTCATCGTATTCACTCTTCGTTGCGGTCAGCATGTCGTTGTAAGCGTCTCGCGCCAAATCATACTCTCCCCGCGACATCGCTGCCGATGCAATGACCAGGTAAGATACTGCGTAATCGGGATCCTCCGCAACCAACTGCTTTGCCGCTGCATCAGCTGCCTCAAACTCTCCTGAGTATGTCGCTAACAATGCGAAATTAGAACGATAAAGGGCACTCTGAGGGTAAAGTTTGAGTAACACTTTTCCTTCATCGGCAGCACGTTGGAAATCCAGCGTCATAAAAGACACCACCTGCAGGTTGTTACGGGCGGCCGCATCACTCGGATACTTGGTAACCAGTTCGCTAAAACTCTCTTTTGCCTTACTAAAGTTCTGAGTGACGACCGCATAATAGAGGCCGAGTGTTCTCAACCTTTCTCTTTCGGTCATCGTATTCATCAAGGTGAGCGCCTTTTTCCATAACGCATCTGCTTCATCTTTCTTGCCGAGTTTAGTGGCACTCAGGGCCCAGCCCGAGTAGGCCCTCCCAAAGTTGGGATCTTTTTCGGTTGCGGCCTTGAAGAATTCCATCGCTTCGGCATGCTTGCCGAGGTATGAAAGGTCGAGTGCCGTAACATAGTCGCGTGCTGCTTTTAATGAGGCGGCTGTGAAGTTTTCTACAGTAGCACCGTCATTATCCTTGAATGACTCGTCACCGAGTGCTTCACGAACTTTTTCCGACAAGGTACCAACGGCTACTAACACGTCGCTCCTAGATTTAGCCGTGACAGAAACTTCGAATGCCTGCTCGTCACTGACAGAATCAAAGGCTCTCATTTCTAGGTCAAATCCGCTACCATCGGCGCTGATTGTTCCCGCTAGAACCATTTGTATACCCTCACGCACAGCAATTAATTGAGCCGCGGCTTTATCCAGTACGTTGGCAGCCTCTGGGTTGAGCGTTTTATATAATTGTTGCGCACTGGTTCGTTGATAGGCGGCTACATTAGGAGCCGATTCAACGCCAATGGTTAATGCCTGTTCCAACAGACCAGTAAACATGGCATCCCCGGTCTGGTTATCGAAATCTGCGATCAGTACCGACACCGGTGCTAACTTTTCTTCCACCAGAGGGTCATCGTTCATATTCAAGTAAATAGATATAATGAGAGCTACAGCTAGGACACCGATAACGATAAAATCCGTTTGCCGACCACCGACCAACGTCTCAGGCGGGCCCACTTTCTCAGACTCAGTAAGCACACCCTCTTCGGTGATGTCGTAAAACCAAGCGAGTATAAGTGCAACTGGGAAGCCAACAAAGGCAACAATGACAATCAGTTTGAATACCCAAGGGGCAACGTCGAAGGTTGGTAAAATAATGCTGCTCACCTCGATCAGGATCCAGGCAATACCAACGTACAAACCGCCGGTACGAAATACCTCGCGACGGCGTAATTCTTTTATGAATTTGTTCATTATTCTTATTTCACTCCCTGAAAAACACCTCGAAGTCTAGTACAGCACTTTGAGCCAACTTACATACAAACCCCTACGGATTCAGTTTCGCTGGTGATTCATTATGACCAATAGATAGC
>Ga0307492_10000157_pt1 | contig 30592 bp, 34 predicted proteins | sample SI3LmetaG_FD_202365 | JGI IMG/M metagenome (GOLD analysis project Ga0307492, IMG submission 202365) | Sea-ice brine microbial communities from Beaufort Sea near Barrow, Alaska, United States - SI3L | ecosystem: Environmental > Aquatic > Marine > Coastal | place: USA: Alaska | collected 2017-05-06 | reverse complement strand
TTACCACCAGTTCGAAGCCAAGCTCGACGCCCTCTTTACCGACGGCAAATAAGGGCGCTGATCAGTCAATCTACAATAAGAATTGTCACTTAACCTACAATAACAGTTGTCACTTAATCTTAAATAATAATGGTCACTTAACCTACAATAACAGTTGTCACTTAATCTTAAATAAGAACAGGAGCGACTGACATGGTCCAAAAATTCAACGATAGTCGAGGCTTACACGGGCAGGTGGCCGGAACCACCGCTCTGTGCACGGTGGGCGCATCGGGCAGTGGCCTGACTTATTGCGGTTACGATATTGCCGATTTAGCGGCACAGGCCAGTTTTGAGGAAGTCGCCTTTTTATTGCACACTGGTGAGTTGCCGTCTCAGACTGAATTGACCCGCTTTAAACAGCGCCTAGCCGAGTATCGCGCGCTGTCACCCCTGTTGTGTGAAATACTGGAGCGTATCCCCAAGCATGCCAATCCAATGGACGTGATGCGCAGCGGCTGCTCTGCCATGGGTGTGCTGGCACCGGAACAGAGCTTTGCCGACCAGGATCAACACGCGATTCGCATGCTAGCGCAGTTCCCGGCCATCTGCTGTTATTGGTATCACTTCTCCCATTTTGGCGTCCGTATCGCCACGGAATCTAAGGCCGATTCACTGGGTGGGCATTTTTTGACCCTGCTCAATCAGCGCGAACCTAGTGAAATCGAGGCTGCTGTGATGCAGGCCTCGCTGATCCTCTATGCCGAACACGAATTCAATGCCTCTACCTTTGCCGCGCGTGTTGCGGCCAGCACCCTGACCGATATCTACAGCGCCGTGACCGGCGCCATTGGTACCTTACGCGGCCCGTTGCACGGCGGCGCTAACGAAGCCGCTATGGCCCTGATCGACAGTTTCGCCTCGCCCGATGAAGCCGAAACCGGTCTGCTGGCAATGTTGGCGACGAAACAAAAGATCATGGGCTTTGGTCACGCCGTCTACCGTACCCGTGATCCGCGTAACGCGATTATTAAGGAGTGGTCCCGTAAGATTGGCACCGCAAAAAACAATATGAAACTCTTTGATATCTCCGAACGCTGCGAAAGCGTTATGTGGCAAGAGAAAAAACTCTTTGCCAATGCCGATTTCTACCATGCCTCGGCCTACCATCTGCTGGGTATTCCAACCGAACTCTTTACGCCGATATTCGTCATGTCGCGCGTCGCCGGGTGGACGGCGCACATTAAAGAACAGCGCGGCAACAATCGAATTATCCGCCCGGGCGCTGAATATATCGGCGCAGAACCGAGACCCTATACTTCCCTATCAATGCGTAACGGGTAGTCACCTATCGATGCGTAACCGGTAGTCATCTACCAAAAAGGATCACCATGAGTGCCAATGTAGAAACGAATGAACGGCCTGACTATGATGAGGTGATTCAAAAAATCGCCGACTACGTGCTGGACTATGAAGTCGTCAGCGAAACGGCCTGGCAAACGGCGCGTTTCTGTTTGATGGACACGCTCGGATGTGGGCTGCTGGCCTTACGGTTCCCCGAATGCACCAAGCACCTAGGCCCAATGGTGCCTGGCACCCTAGTACCGAACGGTGCCCGCGTGCCGGGTACCCAGTTTTGCCTGGACCCGGTTAAGGCGGCTTGGGATATCGGCGCGCTGGTGCGTTGGCTCGATTACAACGATACCTGGTTGGCGGCCGAGTGGGGTCATCCATCCGATAACCTGGGTGGCATCTTGGCCGTAGCGGACCATCTGTCCCAGGTTCGCGTGCAGCGCGGTGAAGCACCGCTATTGATGGTGGATGTCCTCGAAGCCATGATCAAGGCGCATGAAATTCAGGGCGTTTTGGCTTTAGACAACTCTTTCAATCGGGTCGGACTCGATCACGTCCTCTTGGTCAAGGTCGCCTCCACTGCTGTGGTGGCTAAGCTGATGGGCGCAACCCGCGAGCAGATGTTGAGCGCCATCTCGCATGCCTGGGTCGACGGTCAGGCGCTGCGCACCTATCGTCATGCCCCCAATGCCGGCTCGCGTAAAAGCTGGGCCGCCGGCGATGCCAGCAGCCGTGCCGTGCGCCTAGTCGATATGGCGTTACGGGGTGAAATGGGCATTCCGAGCGCCCTGACCGCGCCACAGTGGGGTTTTTATGATGTCCTGTTCAGCAAGACCAATAACGATCAACAATTGAAACCGGAGGCAGACCGTGCCTTCAGCTTCCAGCGCGAATTTGGCAGCTATGTGATGGAAAACGTGCTTTTTAAGATCAGTTTTCCAGCAGAGTTTCATGCCCAAACCGCCGCCGAAGCGGCGGTGACCTTGCATCCGCAGGTTAAAGATCGACTCCAGGAAATAATTCGTATCGAACTGACCACTCATGAATCGGCGATTCGGATTATCAGCAAGGTTGGTGCTCTGGCCAACTCAGCCGACCGAGACCACTGCCTGCAATATATGGTCGCTGTGCCCCTGTTAACGGGCCAGTTGCTGGCAGAGCAGTATGAAGATGACTTTCATGCCGGCCATCCCGAGATCGATAGGCTGCGCGAGCTGATGGTGGTCGCCGAGGATCCTCGCTATTCGGCTGAATACCACGAACCGGACAAACGCTCGATCGCCAATGCCATACAGGTGTTCTTTGCCGATGGCAGCTCAACCGAAAAGGTCATCGTGGAATACCCTATAGGTCATCGTCGTCGCCGGGAGCAGGGTATGCCATTGCTGGAAGCCAAGTTCCGAGCCAATTTGGGGACTCGATTCCCAGGTCAATGGAGTCAGGAGATCATGGCGTTGTGTAAAGATTCAGCTCAGCTGTCGGCCACCCCGGTACACCGCTTTATGGACCGTTTTGTGATCTAGCGCCGCTCGGGGTGCGGTTGCTGTTTGATAATGTGGTTACTGCACCCTGGTCTTTGCCTAAATTTCATTAATCCCCGGCTTTAAATCGGCTTGTCTTTTTTTCTCAGCAATATATCGTTTGCCCTATCGATATTAACCGCCACAAGAGTAGCCGTATCCGCGATGAAAACTTCTGCTGAAATTTTAGACCGCTTGAAAGCCGGTAATCAACGTTTTGTTGGCGAGCTGAGCGAACACCGCGAGCTGTCCAGTGAGCAGCGGCGTAATAGCCTGGTCGAAGGGCAGATGCCCTTTGCGGTCATACTGGGTTGCTCGGACTCTCGAGTCCCAGCTGAGATTGTGTTCGATCAGGGTTTGGGTGATCTGTTCGTTATTCGGGTCGCCGGCAATATTGTCGCGCCGTCGCAGGTCGGCAGTATTGAATTTGCTGTCGAAGCCTATGGTACGCCGCTCGTCGTGGTGCTTGGACATACCCATTGTGGTGCCATACAGGCGACTCTGGATGCGTTGAAAAACCCCCAGACCCAGCCGTCGTATAATCTAATGTCCATCGTATCCAGGATTCGGCCTTCTATCGAAACACTGGTCGAAACCGACTTGAAGCACAATGAAGAAGAGCTGGTCCGTTTTGCGGTTCGGGCCAATATCCGTGCCTCGGTGAGTCAGATTCAGTATTCGTCGCCGATCTTGGAAAAATATATTCAAAGCGGCAATCTCAAGGTGGTCGGTGCGCAGTATTCACTCGAAACCGGTATAGTCGACTTCCTGGATTAACCGTTTGGCATCGATCCTGAGGGTCCAACGGCCTAAAAAGTAGGCCGTTTTGTAGTTTAATTTCAGGTAATTGTTGATGTAAGGCAATAAAGCGGGTCAAATGACTTGACTTAGCGCGCTTTATTTGTAATTTTACCACCAAATTCAACCTTCATCACTCACCTAAAATAAGGGATTCGAATACCATGACTATCAAAGTAGGTATTAACGGTTTTGGCCGTATTGGTCGTTTTGTGTTTCGCGCAGCGGCTGAGCGTGACGATATTGAAGTAGTCGGCATCAATGACCTGATCGATGTGGATTATATGGCCTACATGTTGAAATATGACTCAACCCACGGTCGGTTTAACGGCACAGTGGAAGTTAACGATGGCAACCTGGTCGTTAATGGCAAAACCATTCGCGTAACGGCCGTGCGCAATCCAGAAGACTTAGCCTGGGGTGATATTGGCGTTGACGTCGTTGCCGAAGCTACCGGTCTATTCCTCGACGATGCCACCGCGCGCAAGCACATCACGGCTGGCGCTAAAAAAGTTGTTATGACCGGGCCATCTAAAGACACCACACCGATGTTTGTTATGGGTGTGAACCATGAGTCTTACGCCGGCCAGGACATCGTTTCCAACGCGTCTTGCACGACGAACTGTTTGGCGCCTATTGCCAAAATCCTCAATGACAAATGGGGTATTGTGAGCGGTCTGATGACGACTGTTCACGCGACCACGGCGACGCAAAAAACAGTCGATGGTCCATCCGTTAAGGATTGGCGCGGTGGTCGTGGCGCGTCACAAAACATCATTCCATCTTCTACCGGTGCGGCTAAAGCCGTCGGTGTGGTTATTCCGGAATTGAATGGCAAGCTGACCGGTATGTCATTACGTGTCCCGGTCGCTAACGTTTCAGTAGTTGACCTGACGGTAAACCTGGCTAAGTCTGCTACCTACGCAGAAATTTGTGCCGAAATGAAGCGTGCTGCGGGTGCGGAATACCAGGGTGTGCTCGGTTACACTGAAGATGCAGTGGTATCACAGGATTTCATTGGTGAAACCAGAACGTCTGTTTTCGACGCGGCCGCGGGTATCGCCTTAAACGACAAGTTCGTTAAGGTTGTCTCCTGGTATGACAACGAAATCGGCTACTCAAACAAAGTCTTGGACCTGGCTGCTCATATCACCAAGTAAGGCAGATATAGGGTCCCATTCGGGGCCTTATCAGATAAGGGTCTGGGGAGTCTGGCTACGGTCGACACCCCAGGCCTTTTTTAACGACTGATCGCTCGTCCCACCTTTTTCGATCTGATCGAACAGGATCTTTCGCAACACCCTCCCAGTTTGCTTAATGCGCTGCCTGCTGTGCATCTTAACTCAGTGTACGCCAACAGCCTTGTCCGCTAGCGCCTTTCCTGCTGCCCCTGAGCAGTAACGGCTAAAATATCTCGTCAAACAGCCAGAGGGTCACTGCTTCACCGACGGCCACTGATCCGCGCTCCTGTTCCAAGGCGATATAGCAGTTGGCATTGGCCAGACTGGTCAAAATATGCGAACCCTGCGCGCTGCGCGTAGGTGCAACACTGACGCCTGCAGTCGTCGCTTGCCAATAGCCACGCTGAAAATCCATTCGCCCCGGTGATTTCTTGATTGGCTGGGTCGTAATAGCGGTCAATTGGGCCATGGGTCGGTATCCCAGATGCTGATGCTGTCGAATCGCTTGGCTGGCGAGTAGGTGAAAGGTTACCAGGGCTGATACGGGGTTGCCGGGCAGGCCGATAAAATAGCTGTTAGGCAAATGACCAAAGGCAAAGGGTTTGCCCGGTTTAATGGCCAATTTCCAGAAATCAATAGTGCCCAGTTCCTGCAAAATATCCCGGGTATAGTCGGCTTCACCAACACTGACCCCGCCCGAGGTGAGCACAAAATCACATTCCCGATCGGCGCGGCTAAAAGTCTGACGGAACAGCTCAGGATCGTCCTGAAGAATGCCATAGTCGAGGATGTCGACATTCAGGTTGCTGAGCATCTGAACCAGGGCAGGGGCATTCGAGTTGTAAATATCACCATAGGTGAGCGCTTCACCGGGTGATTTTAGTTCATCACCGGTCGAAATTAGGCCTACGGTGGTTTTGCTATAGACCTTGACTGTGGCGCAGCCGACACTGGCCAATAGGGCCAGGTAGACCGCATTGAGCCGAGTATTGGCCGATATAACCTGACTGCCTTGCTGGATATCGTCGCCGGCCTTACGCACATTGCTGCCTAAGGGAGGGAGGTCGCTGAAACTGACCCGCTCGTCAGCGCCGTCGCGCCTGCTGTTTTCCTGCATAATGACGGTATCGGCACCGCGCGGCAGTGCCGCGCCGGTCATGATACGAACCACCCGATCGGCTTGCAGCCTTTGCTCGAAGACGGATCCGGCCAGAGCCCTACCCTGAACGCTGAACGTCTTACCCAGGGTCATATCGGCCGCACGCACGGCATAGCCATCCATCGCAGAATTGTCGAAGCCAGGCACCGCTGCCGGAGCGAATACAGGCTCAGCCAATACCCGGTTTGCCGCCGCAGTCAGTGGCACTGTTTCGCTGCGTCGTTGGCCCGATACGGCCGCCAGAAGCTTGCTGATGCCCTCGGCCAGCGGCATTAAGCCCGGTTGGTCACAACTGGCCATAGTGAACTCCTAAAATTCTTTGTTATGCTGGTGGGCAAAAATCGCCGCCTCTACCCGCGAGCGTAGGTTGAGTTTGGCGAGTACGCGTTTCACATGCACCTTGACGGTGCCTTCGGCGATGATTAATTTTTGGCCGATCTCCTTATTGCTGAGGCCGGACGCAATCTGGCGCAGAACCTCCTTTTCTCGTTCGGTCAGTTCACTCAATGCCGGGTGCATGTTTTCCGGTAAGCGCTGTTTCAACGCGCTGCGGACCACTTTCTCGATGCCTGGGCTGATCACCTGCTCGCCATCGACACAGAGCTTAATAGAGGACAGTAGCGTCATCGGATCGATGTCCTTGAGCAGATATCCATCGGCACCATTGTGAATGGCACGATGGATATCGGACTGATCGTCGGAGACGGTAAAGACGATGATGCGCGCATCGACTCCGGCATTGCGCAGTTGATTGAGGGTATTGAGTCCATCTTGTCCGGGCATGTTCAGATCGAGCAAAATCAGATCGGGTTCGTGTTCGAGTATTACTCTCAGGGCATCCTTGGCATGGCCCACCTCGGCGACCAGATGGAGATCATCTTCCAGTTCGAGCAGCTGTGCGATGCCCTTGCGTAACATAGGGTGGTCGTCGACGATAATGATGTCCGTCACAATGGCTGTTCTCCGTTTTGAGTCGAGTAGGGCCCAGCGGGCAGTGAACTTTGGTTAGTGGGCAGTGAACTTTGGTTAGTGGGCAGTGAACTTTGCTTAGCGGGCATCGAACTTTGGCTAGTAGGCAGTGGATTGAAGGTTAACATGACACTGGCACCACCCATCTGAAAACTGTTGTATTCAATCAGACCACCGATGCGCAAGGCTCGTTCAGCCATGATTTGTAACCCAAAGTGATCGTTTTTTGGCAGTTCACCGCCAAAGCCGATGCCATCATCATTGATACAAATTTCTAGACTGTTGGTCTTGTTCTTCAATGACACCAGCGCATTTTCGGCTTGGGCATGTTTAAGGACATTGGTTAGGGCTTCCCGAATGACATGTAAGCAATGAATTTCCTGACTCGGTGATAAGTCATCTGGCCAATCCTTATCGATATGGAGATGAATTTTAGTGCTTTGTGAGACCCGGTTGATTTCATCAGCCACAGCCTTGACCGATGGTAGCAGGCCGGGTTCATCGGTTTGACTGCGAAAGGTCACTAACAGCTCCCTGAGTTTGCGATAGGTCGAATTTAAGCCATCGCGCAACTCCAATACTATAGCGTCTAGGCTCGGGGCACTGGCATCGCGTGCGCGCAAGGTCATCCAACGTGCGACCTGTATCTTCAGATAACTCAAAGACTGTGCCAGGGAATCGTGTAATTCCCGGGCAATGGATGAGCGTTCATGGAGGAGCGCAATTCTATTGTCATTTTTATTCGCCTCCATGCGATTTATAGCGTTATCAAAAAGGCCTCCCACCGTGGTCAAGGTGTGTTTCTGCCAAGGTTCGAGTGGGCTGGTGATTTTGCAGACCAGATGTGAGCGATCCGATGCACATGTTATAACCACCGTAGCGGCGTCATCGTTCACCTCCTGGGCACTCCAGTAGATGGATGTGGCCTGGAAAATAGCCTGCAAATCCTCGGCGACCTGTTGTTTCAATGTTTGCACTGGCGGCCGCTCGGAACTGAGGGCCTGACTGAGATTGAAGAGAAATTCCAAGATCCTGTTGTTGCGCGATAAGTCTTCTGTTTGTTGGTGAATTTTGGATTCCAGGGATAGGTGAACTTCGGAAATTTCTTGCGCCATCTGGTTAAAGGTTCGGGACAGTTGACCGAATTCGCCGGCACCCTGACAGCCGGATACAACTTGCCGTTCACCGCGAGCGAGTTTCCCCACCGCGTCGAGCAATTGTTGGAGCGGTGAAATCACGCGTTTGATAATGATCAGGGCAAAGATAAGAGTGCATAGCAGGGTGAGTAGGCTAATCACAATCTGCTGCTGACGCACCTGGGATACCTTTTTTTCCGACCAGATTTCTAATAACGCTACCAGTTGGTCGATAGTGGCGACAAAGCCGTCAACCGACCTCAGATAGGCGGTGGTGTCGTGTAAGGCATAGCTTTGCATGGTCTTCGAGCGCAGTTGAATTCGGGCAAACTGTTCGTAGAGAACGGGCTGACTGATTGGCATTTGGGCGTTTAATTTAGGGGTGGCCAGGCGATCTGAAAAATCGCTGATGAGCTTTTTCCGCTCGCCAAGCGGGGCATCCTTTTCGATGGCGTGAGCAATGCGGTAGGCCTGCATCCGCAGGGAACCGGAGATATTGATAGCAGTCGCATCGCCAGCGAGCACGGAGGTTAAGCGGATATTCAGTAAGCCTGAGGCGAGCGAAAGGCCGGCCACCAATGCAAGACCCAGGATCAATGAAATGGCAATGGGATAACGGGCAAATTTTTTCATCTAGACAGTCTACTCGAAGTTAACCCAATTTTACTACGAATGCGGACTTGCTTGATGTTGAACAAGATGGATACCTCTATTTGGGTATGTATATGGGCTTAAACTAATCTAGGCTAGTTAATAATCAATGCAAACCCCTAACCCTACAAAAAATACCTTAAACAGCTCGGAGAATAACAGATGGTTGAACACCAGTCGGAAAAAAAGCATGAGCGGCGCGCGATCCTGTTTATAACGGTTTTCTTATTTCCGTTGCTGTCCATTGTATTGGTCGGTGGTTACGGTTTGGCCATTTGGATGTCGCAACTGGCGTTTGGTCCGAGCGCCTATTAGCGATGAGCCAGCCGGAAGGTTTTCTCTACACCACCTCGCGTCGCGGCCTGTTTAAGCGACTGCTGCACCCGGCAAGTTCGCAACCCGCGGTGCACTGCCGTCCGCCTGGCGCCCAATCCGAGGTCGCTTTTATCGATAACTGCAGCCGATGCGATGCCTGTGTCGTGGCGTGCCCGGCGCAAATTATTAGCCGCGGTGACGGCGGCTTCCCGGTCTTGGATTTTACCGGCACCGGCTGCACCGGCTGTGGTGACTGCATTAGGGTATGTCTGCCCAGGGCCCTGCGGCCTGCAGCGACTTCTTGGCCAATGGGGCAGGTCAGTTTGAATGACGACTGTTTGGCCAATAAGGGCGTTACCTGTCAGTCCTGTAAAGATGCCTGTGATTTTGAGGTCATTCGTTTCCCGGCCAGCGTGACAACGCCTAAACCGGAGTTTGATACCGATCGCTGTGTGGCCTGTGGTGAATGTGTGTCCGTCTGCCCGGTGAACAGCTTATCCATTAGCCCGCTGCCAACCTCTGTTGCTGGCCATAACCGTTAGGGTATAACCAAGATGAGAAATGCAGTCGCCATTGATACCGGCAAAGATGAAGAACACATAGTCAGCGTGATCCTGCACGGGCGGCCAGAGCACCGTACTGCTATTGAACGGGCAACGGACACCGCGCTAGGTGTCGAACGAGTGGTACAGGACGAACTGGGCAAATATATTCTGGTCATCAGCGCTCCGACGGCCCGTCAGGTGATGCAACAGATCGAGGCACTGCAGGCCGTCGAGGGCGTGCTCAGCGCCACCATGGTGGCCCATCACACCGAGGAGGCCGAATTCCTCAATCAGGAAGTTGAATTGTCGAGTCGGTTACTCGCTCAAACCGACCCCGACACAGCTAAAATCTGTTCAAGGAGCACAACATGAAACTGACTCGTCGAGACGTCATTAAGGCGCAAGCTGCGGCCGTCGCCGCCTCGGTCGCGGGCATAGCGATGCCAATCCACGCGACCAACTTGATTACCAGCAGTGCAGAAAATCAGATTCAATGGGATAAGGCACCCTGTCGTTTTTGTGGCACCGGCTGCTCCGTTTCGGTAGGCACCAAGGCCGGCAAGGTGGTTGCCACCCACGGCGATCAGTTATCACCGGTTAACCGGGGTCTGAACTGCATCAAAGGCTACTTTTTGGCCAAAATCATGTACGGCCGAGATCGCTTAACCCAACCGCTGTTGCGCAAAACCAATGGCGTGTACGACAAGAACGGGGCGTTCACGCCAGTGTCCTGGGATGAGGCGTTCGACGTCATGGCCGAGCAATGGAAAGCCACGCTCAAGGCTAAGGGTCCCGAGGCGATCGGCATGTTCGGTTCGGGTCAGTGGACCGTATGGGAAGGCTATGCGGCCTCCAAACTTATGAAAGCCGGTTTCCGCAGCAATAATCTGGAACCGAATGCCCGCCACTGCATGGCCTCGGCCGTGGCCGGCTTTATGCGCACCTTCGGGATCGATGAGCCGATGGGCTGCTATGACGACTTCGAACATGCCGATGCCTTTGTGTTATGGGGCTCGAATATGGCCGAAATGCATCCGATTCTGTGGACCCGAATCACCGATCGCCGTCTATCCCAGCCGCATGTCAAGGTTGTGGTGATGTCGACCTACCAGCATCGCAGTTTTGATCTGGCCGATATCCCGATGGTGTTCAAACCGCAGACCGATTTAATTATCGCCAATGCGCTCGCCAATTACCTAATTCAAAATAACAAGGTCAATAAGGACTTTGTTGCTAAACACGTCAACTTCCGCAAAGGGACCGACGATATAGGCTATGGCTTGCGGCCAGAACATCCATTGGAGCAGAAGGCGAAAAACGCAGCCCATGCCAACGATTCTGAAGGCATCGATTTTCAGGCCTACGCTGAGTTTGTTAAGCCCTACACCCTAGCCTATGCCGCTCAGGAATCGGGTGTCTCCGAACAGGCGTTACGCGAATTGGCCGAAATATATGCCGATCCCAAGACCAAGGTGATGTCCTTATGGACCATGGGCGTCAACCAGCACACCCGCGGGGTGTGGATGAACAATATGATCTACAACCTACATCTGCTAACCGGGAAAATTTCCGAACCGGGCAACAGCCCCTTCTCCCTAACCGGCCAACCCTCGGCCTGCGGTACGGCACGTGAAGTAGGGACCTTCGCGCATCGCCTCCCAGCGGACCTGGTGGTCACCAACCCAAAACATCGCCAGATAGCCGAAAAAATATGGCGCCTACCAGCCGGCACCATACCCGCCAAAGTGGGTGCACACGCTGCGTTACAAAACCGCCACCTTAAGGACGGTAAGATCAACTGCTACTGGGTACAGGTGAACAACAACATGCAGGCCGCCGCCAATATGATGGAGGAGACCTATCCCGGCTACCGCAATCCGGAGAACTTTATTGTGGTCTCCGATGCCTACCCAACCGTGACCTGCGAAGCGGCGGACTTGATTTTGCCGACCGCCATGTGGGTGGAAAAAGAAGGCGCCTATGGCAATGCCGAACGGCGCACCCAATTCTGGCACCAGTTGACCCAAGCACCGGGCGAATCGCGTTCCGATCTTTGGCAACTGATGGAGTTCGCCAAACGCTTCACGATGGAGGAGGTCTGGCCGGCCGAACTGCTGGACGAGAATCCAGACTATAGGGGGCGGTCGATGTTCGATGTGCTGTTTCGCAACGGCAATGTTGATCGCTATGGTATGGATCAGGTCGATACGAAATATGCCAATGATGAGGCCGACGCCTTCGGCTTCTATGTGCAGAAAGGGCTGTTTGAAGAATACGCCGAGTTCGGCCGCGGCCACGGTCACGACCTGGCACCCTTTGATCGCTATCACGAAGAGCGCGGTCTGCGCTGGCCGGTGGTGGCGGGCAAGGAAACCCAATGGCGCTTCCGTGAGGGCTACGATCCCTATGTTGAACCGGGTCGGGGCGTGCAGTTCTATGGCAAGCCAGACGGTCGGGCGATTATCTTTGCACTGCCCTATGAGCCGCCGGCTGAAAGTCCCGATGGCGAATACGACCTCTGGTTATCGACCGGTCGGGTACTGGAGCACTGGCATTCCGGTTCGATGACTCAGCGCGTGCCGGAGTTATACCAGGCCGTGCCCGATGCACTCTGCTATATGCACCCAGACGATGCCCGCAGTCGCGGTTTGCGCCGCGGTGATGAAATTACCGTGGCATCCAGGCGGGGCGAAATTCGCACGCGAGTGGAAACCCGAGGCCGCAATAAACCGCCGCTAGGGTTGATCTTTGTGCCTTGGTTCGATGCCAGTCAGTTGATTAATAAATGTACCCTCGATGCCGTCGATCCGATATCCAAACAGACTGACTATAAAAAATGTGCCGTTAAAGTGGCTAAGGTATAGGAGACCCCAATGAAAAAACGACTCGCCTTATACAGTCTTATCGCCCTAGTAACCTGTGCCCTGGCCGACAATCAGGTGGCCACGCTGCGCGGTGCCACGGAATTGCTCGACAATCAGGTGGCCACGCTGCGCGGTGCCACGGAATTGCTCGACAATGCCCCGGCACCCAGCATGGCCCGAGAGATTAACAACGATCAACGTCGGGTGCGCGATTACCCCATGGCAGCGCCGACCGTCCCGCATAAAATCGAGGGCTATCAAATCGATCTTGCGGCCAATAAATGCCTGTCTTGTCATAACCGCTTGCGGGTCGCCGACTCGCAGGCACCGATGATATCGGTGACCCACTTTATGAATCGGGATGGTAATTTTCTCGCCGATGTATCGCCCAATCGATATTTTTGTAGTCAATGCCACGCCTCACAACGGTCGGTTAAATTGTTAATTGAAAACGACTTTGTCAGCATGGACGAACTGTTCACCAAAGCCGGCACCAGCCATTAAGGAGAAGTGTATGTGGAGCCGATTAACGTCTCTGTTGCTCAATGGCTGGCGAGTGCTGGTTCGGCCCTCGGTTCATTATTCGCTGGGTTTTTTAACCTTGGGCGGCTTTGTCGCGGGTATTGTCTTTTGGGGTGGTTTTAATACCGCGCTCGAAGCGGCTAATGCCGAGGCATTTTGCATCAGCTGTCATGAGATGCGCACCAATGTGTATGTGGAATTACAAGAAACCATCCACTTCTCAAACCGTTCTGGGGTGCGGGCAACCTGTTCCGATTGCCATGTACCGCATGAATGGACCTATAAAATTGCTCGCAAGATCCAGGCCTCAAAAGAAGTCTGGGGCAAGATTTTTGGCACCATCAATACCCGCGAGAAGTTCGAAGATAAGCGCCGTGAGCTAGCAGAACACGAATGGGCCCGGTTTAAAGCCAATGACTCATTAGAATGCCGCAACTGTCACGAGTTCGCTGCGATGGACTTTACCCGCCAAAGTGACCGTGCGTCCGACCAGCACAGCACGGCCTTGGCCAGCGGCGATAAGACCTGTATCGATTGCCACAAAGGCATCGCCCATCATCTGCCCGATATGAGTGGGGTGCCCGGCTGGGAGTAGTGGCCCAGGGTGACCTATCCACCCACGCAGCCGGTAGATCAGGTTTCCGATAGGCAGATGGCAATGGCCGCGGTATAGTTCTTCCAGGTAATGGGAATGATATAGGAACGGGTGTTTTTCGGTAGGTGAATGGCCGCCGGTTGACCTTCGACGACAATCGGAATCGAGATCATAAAGGTTTCCCCCAAACTGCTGCGGGCATTACCCGCTATGGTATTGGCCACTTCGCCGACCAGATCGATCATATTTTCTTGGTGGGTTTGGGCTTCCCCGAGACTCAACAAAAGATGCTTCAATAGGATGCGCGGCGCCGAGAAATAGACACAGCCCCGGTTGGGTCCCGAGACCCCAATAATACCAGTCATGTCCAATGTCGGCATCGATTCCTTATCGGCAAGATAGGGCGTACCGACCTGCACTTTTTTGTCGGAGGTATGGGTGAAATAGCGTATTACACCGTCGATAAAAACTTGAATAGTATCTTCAGACATAGAGCCAGTCCGTCAGTTCCAGTAACGCGTGATTGAGTTCGGTTTCAGAAAAAGGTTTAAGCAGAAAGCCGCCGGCACCTTTTTCCAATGCCCGAATGCCAGTGGCCTTGTCCGATAGTGCAGACACCACAAGTATTAACAGCTTGGGGTTCATATGGATCAACTTCTCAATGCAGTCGATACCATCCATCTGCGGCATAGTGAGGTCCATAGTGACCACATCCGGGTGATGAACACGGAATTGAGCGAGTGCGTCGACGCCGCTACTGGCGCTGGTCACCCATTCGAACCGGCTACTGGTCACCGCCCGTGAAATCTTATTGCGGATGACGTTAGAGTCATCAACCACCATCAGTTTTAATTTGTCCATGGCTAGGCCGCCTCTACATCTACTATCGCCTCTGCATCTACTATCGCCTCTGCATCTACTATCGCCTCTGCATCTACTATGGCGCGGTCCGGGAAGGTCAGGGTGACGGTACAGCCTCGGTTGGAACGTGATGCAATATTGAGCTTGCCACGCAGGGTGCGGGTGATGTCGCAGACCACACTCATACCAACGCCACGACCGGCATCGATATCGACGGTGTTCGAGGTGCTAACCGCGGGCAAGAAAATAAGCTGCATAAGTTGCTTGTGATCGAGTCGTTCAGAGGCCTCCTGCGTGAGGTTGCCGGTGGCGATGGCGCGTTCTCGCAAACGCTCAAGATCCAGACCGCTGCCGTCATCCTGCACCCGCAAGCGCCATTCGCCTTTGCGGGTATGGGCCAGGCTGATTATGAGTTCACTGGTTTCGGGTTTCTGTAGGGCAATGCGATCGGGAATGGTTTCGATACCATGAGTGATCGCATTGCGGATCAGTTGGCTGCAGGTACTGTTGATAATGGACACCAGCATATCGGATAGGGGATAGTCGCTTAGGCCGGTCAACACCAGGTCAACTGACTTGTTTTGGCGCTTAGCGATGTCATCCGCCATCTGTTGCAGATGATGCCAATGGCTGGGCGCTGCGGCTCGACTCGGAGTCGCCGGCTCTGGGACCAATTGGGTCAGTTTGTGAATCAGCTGATCGGCCGATTCCAGTTGCTTGAGTAACTGGTTTAGCAGAATAGTGAGGCTCAAAAAATCATTTCCGGTTAGTTTGGGCAAGGCGCGCAGTTGGTCCAGGCGGTCTTCAAATTGGTGGGCGTAATCGGAAAAGATCGTCAGAGACAAAGCCGAGGCTTCGCCCTTGAAGCCGTGGATCAGGCGGAAGATCTGATGCACCTTTTCCATATATTGAACATGGGAGCGGCATTTTTGTTTGAGGATGGTGTTGATTCTGGTCATTACCGCCAAGCTGTTGTTGATAAACAGGGGCACCAGGTCGCCATTGGCTTGGACGATGGTGGACAACATTTCAAACTGTTGCTCGTTTTGATTGCGTACCTGCTGCAATTCTTCGGTCAGTTCAACCTGGCGACTAATATCCATGACCGTGGCCAGGATATGAACCATGTCCTGCGTATCACTGACCCGAGAAAAGTTGAACTTTAAATGCTTGGACTGGTATTGACCGTTGCAATCGGGCAGATGAATTTCGACCTGGTCGAGCGGATTGAGTTCGCCGATCAGGTTCTGATTAACATTAGGCTTGAACAGTAACTTAACAAAGCTATTCGCCGTGGCCAAATCTTTTTCAGCGACAAAGTCCTTTAAGAGCGCCTCAAACGATAAACCGGCGATCTGGTTTAGGCCGAAAATATCAAATAACTTGGCCGAATGTTGCTGGCCTATGACGAGATTGGCATCTAATAGAAACAGGCCCTCGTTAACGGTGGATAGAATTTCCTGGGTTTCTTGGCGTGCACTGTCAACTAAGCGATCGCTGGTTTTAAGTTGACGCAAAAAATGAAATAGAATAATCAAGAAATTGAGTACCGCCAGCGAAATCCCGATGGTCTGGATCAGCCGCAATCGGGTTGCCTTGGCGGATGCTTTCGATTCCAGATTCACGGTCAGATCATTCATTAATTTTAATAGTGCCAGGTTTTGCGCCTGGCCGTATTCAATCGCAGCGCTTAACGCCGGTGCAAACTGACCATTGTTGCGTCTGTTGCTTTCATTGAGTAAGGCCTGGATTGCGTCATGGAACGGATGCCACAGTTCGCCGCCTTGGGCAACTATTTTTTGTGCCGTGCTGGAGCTGACCTGCGGCAAATAATAGGGTAGACCATTGGCATCGTGAATCGGGCCGCCATTCTTAAAAGCGAGCAACGTGGTGTCAAACAGGGTCGTGGCCGTGGCCAGTTCCTGTAACGGTCGTTGTCGCTTTTCGATGTTGTCGATGGAATATTGAGTGTCCAGCAGGGACTTCATAATGCGTTGGCTGAGCATCCGCTGGCGACCGGCCAAATTCACGCCGGCCGCATCGGCACTGATCTGATAGGACATAACAAAATTGAGAACTAAGACGGAGCTGTCCAGCAGCAGAAACAGCGCCACTGAAATGAGAATGCCACGATATTTCCCGACATCGAGTTGAAACATATCAATTTCCTTTTGGATATGGTGTGTCAAATAAATAGCAAAGTATGTGCCAAGCAGTGCGACTGAATTTTGGTAGTTTTCGGCTTCTAGGCGCTTTCGAATGCACCCATTATAGTCGTTTGCCGTTTTGCGGGGCATTGGCTGAGCGGTTTTAGTGCGCCGAATCGAGTAGACTTTCAAAAGGATTAGTATAGTGTTCGGCTTGGCAACGGTGCTTGACAGGATGGCCGCTGCCCGGGGATTTTTTTGACGAATGGCCTCACCCAAAGTGAGGTTGTAGAGCGGAGTGACAGGCGATGGCAAAGGTATGTATTTTGATCGGTGGCTCGCACGGCCTGGGTAAGGCCCTGCACGACATCTATAAGTTGCAGGGCTTTACTCTGGTAGAGTTATCCCGTTCCGGCACGGGGGACGATCATCTCTATCTCGATATGGCTCGACGAGAAACGGCTATCGATACCGTCGATCAGGTTCTGGCTGATTTGGCGCGTACGGTCTGGGACGAGGTTCAGCTCATCGTCAATGGGGCGACAATTAGCCCCGTCGGACCCTTAGCCCTCAGTGAGCCCAAACAGTGGTGGCAACAGTTGGATGTAAACTTTACCGTGCCTATTTCAATTTTCGGGCGCTTCCAACATCATTTTGGTGCGCATGCGGGCAAAAAAATCGCCGCCTTTGTGTCCTCGGGTGCGGCGCACAGCCCTATGGATGGCTGGGGGCTGTACTGCGCCAGCAAAGCCGGGGTGAATCAGTTTATGCGTGTGATGGCGCTCGAGCAAAGCCGCCAAACACAGCCAATCCAGTGCGCCATACTGGATCCTGGAGTCATGGCGACGGACATGCAGGCCAGTCTGCGGCAGGCCTCAGAGGCCCAATTTAGCCAGGTTGAGCGCTTTATCCAGCTGCACCAAGAGGGTCAGTTGGCAGCGCCTGAAACGGTCGCACAGAACATCTACAGTCGCTTGGCCCAGCCCTTTAACGGCGCAGAGGTACTTGATGTGTCCGGCCATTAGGCTGATGACCCTTACCGTTCGGCCAGGGCCTGCTCAGACAAGGCCTGTCCGGCGACCCACTGTATCGCCGACAGTACCGCATCGGTTTGTTTAAAGGGGATAAAGTGATTGGCCTCTAGGTCATAGCGCATCTCATGGTGAGCATTCACCAACATTCGGTCCAGATAGAAGGCGTTTTGTGGCGCCACCAACCAATCCTTTTTGCCCTGCATAATAAGGGTGGGTGCCCTAATAGCCCCCAATTGCGGCGCCAGGACCTGCAACTCATCGGCCAGGCTCAACATCTCCAAGTTAGAGCGCGCCATCTCCTGACCAATTAACCATTTGATTGGCCCTATCTTAGCGGCTTTATGATACCAACGCGGGCGCGTAACGTTGGGATCTGCTGGCGCGGCGATCAACACCAGTCCATCGATCAGATCGGGATAGCGAGCCGCCAACGCGAGGGCCACCGGGCCACCCCAAGAATGGGCTACCAAGATTAACGGTGACACGCTAGGCAGTTGATCAATGGCCAAGGCTAACAGGTCAGCCTGATCCGCCAAACTGGTAAAGACCTCGCCATCCGAGGATTGGGAATCGGCCCAACCGGGTCTATCAAAGGCATAGAAACTATAGGCTTCGATGCCTGGCTGGGCCATCAATGGCTGCCAGGCACTCCAGCTGCCAGGCGTACCGTGGATGCCGATCAGGGTGCCGAGCGGAGCGCTGCTGGATGGTTGCTCGACCCAGCTGAGCTCGCCCTGAAAGTTGGCCGTTTGCAGCGCCAGGCGGTTTTTAGCGGGTGCGCGGTCGTTGTCCTGCGCGAACAGGGCGCAGCCGCCGATGCCTAAGCTTAATAAGAGTGTTAAACGCAGTTTGTTCATCGCACGACCTGACGGTGATGATGCACCAGCAAAACCAATACATAGGTAGAGCCCCAGACCCAGCCAGGCCAAACGGACGCCAAGATATTGGGCGTAGCGATCAGCATGTGAATCAGCAGTGGGCTAACACACAGAATAGTCAGGCAGGTACCTGCCGCTATCGCCAGCGCTCGACCCGTTTGACCAAAATGGCGATGCAGTCTTAGGCCGAGTAGACCAATGCCCAAGGTCGCAAAAAAAGCATAGCTGCCTTGGCCCAAGAAGGCTCGTATAGCTGGGCCGTTACCGGCGTCCAGGTTAACGTAGGCGGCCCAGGAACCATAGGCCAGTAGAGCCAATACAGCAGACGTCAGAGGGTGGCTTAGGTATTTTAGCACTGGGTGTTTTCCAAAATGATTCGAACTCAGACGGTGGTCCGACGCAGAAGTTCCCTTGTCGGGTGAAATAAACTGCAGGCGTATGGGTCTGTCTGCTCGGTTGGGCACCGTTTTTTTTGAGGCTTCTGGTGCAAAGGCATCAGGGCACCTGTGCAACCGCACTGTGTCCCTTAGACACGGGCCGCGACGCAGAGTATGTCGCCCGATACGGCACCGTCCCAATTGGGATGAATTCCAAACGTCGTTCACTCAGCGGGTCGAAGCCGGGCGCGCGCGACCCGTAACAGGCGTAAAGCGCCATGGGGTGTTGACGAGGAGGGAACGTGCGGTCAATAACTTCTATTCCTAATTCGTTATCGCCGGCCGGTATAGGTATTGGCTTATTAAAAGGGCTCCAAAAAAATACGGGTATACAAGGAATATGGCGCTGCAGATTCTGATATTTTGGATCTATCTTTCAGGTCTTAACGTCCTCACCTCCTATTCGGTTCCAGTGGTCTGCATGTATCTGGAGTTGGCCCGATATTTACATCACGGATGCCGAAGGAGACTTTCTTTTTCGATTCCACCATTGTAATGTACGCTCCCTTTGAATATTCGATTGTAGTAAATGACCGCACAAATGCGCACTTTGATTTTTATGTTGATGTTTGGCGTTTTTATGTCGAACAACATCATGGTGCCTGTGCATGAACTCAGTCATATCCATGACGAGCACGAAACCAGCCTAGTAAGCTGTGATGTGTATCATGCGATTCACAGTGGCGCTATTTCAAGCAATGGCTATGTGGCTTATGTACCAAGCCTCTCGCGTTGCATAAATGCTCAGGGTGAATCTCACCTTGTGGTATTCACTACAAACCTCGAAAAAGCCATTCGCGCACCTCCGTTTCAAGCCTAAGCAATAGCCCGTTCAATGGTGGCACCCACCAATAATACGTCGTTAAAAACTTTTTATCGGCTTCATTGGGCTGTATTTCGTATGTCAGCCTAATGAATTGTCGATAGCTAAAAAATAGGCTAATAAATGAAACCACTATTCCTAATCATGGCCCTCGTTGTCCTTGGTACAAATCCCCTCCAGGCTGAAGAGCATCGCCAGCATGACGCGCATGAACATGGCGCAGCCAAGCTTGGTATGGCACAGGAAGGCACAGTAATTCAAATAGAGTTAGACAGCCCTGCGTTCAACATTGTTGGCTTTGAGCATGCCCCAAGTAGTGCCGCTGAGAAAGATAAAGTCGCACTACTAATGGCCCAGCTGGAAGCCGGCTCTATGTTGTTTGGTTTTCCTTTAGCTGCCAAATGTCAGTTAGACAAATTTGAAATATCCTCTAATTTACTCGATGCGGTGCACGTCGCCGACCATGATCAAAGCAGTGATTCCGGTCATTCAGATATCGAGGCAAGCTGGACCTATAGCTGCGGGGAGCCCGCATTGGTCGGCGCAGTGGCATTTCCGTTGTTTTTATACTTTGAGAATCTTCTCGATTTGGATGTGGATTTTATTATGGATGCTGGCCAAGGTTCCGTTGAATTGTCGCCTGCCAACTCCGTTATTTCATTTTAATTACTATGAGGCGGGGAGCTGGCTCCCCGAAGTTATTCATGACACCCGCCTATGCTTTTGAACTGTGTGATCTTGTTTTCTCCTGGAAAAAACACACGCCCGTTACTCTTGATATCCCTTCGCTGTCGCTACCGCTGGGTAACTCCCTGTTTATTCACGGCGCCAGCGGCAGCGGCAAGAGCACATTGTTGAATATCCTCAGTGGTGTGCTAGTAGCGCAACAGGGCGACGTTATGCTGCTCAATCAACCATTTTCAGCCGTCAGTAATCGCAAGCGAGACCAAATTCGATCCGACCATTTAGGGTATATTTTTCAACAGTTTAATTTGCTGCCCTATTTGTCGGTGCTGGAGAATGTATTGCTGCCGATAAAAATATCAGCAGTGCGCAGGCGAGGGCATTCGCGCCATTCAAAAACCCTAGTCGATGAAGCCAAGCATTGGCTTACGCAATTGAAAGTTCCGGAGAGTCTGTTTCAAGAAAAGATTTCTCGATTGAGTGTTGGGCAACAACAACGCGTCGCCGCAGCTAGAGCACTGATTGGTTCGCCAGAAATAATTATTGCCGATGAACCTACCTCTTCACTTGATCAAAAGAATGTTGATAACTTTATGGCAGTTTTAGTCGAGCAGTGCAGCAGTATTGGTAGTTCGCTGGTTTTTGTTAGTCACGATTTGAATTTATTGCCTTACTTTGATGCTTCCTTTGCACTGCAAACATCACCATTAGGTAATGACCTATGAATTGGATACATTTGGCCCTCAAGAGCTTATGGAATCGTAAAACAACAGCGCTGCTGACATTGCTCATGGTGTCGGTGAGCGTGTGTCTATTATTAAGCGTTGACCGCATTCGCAGCGATACTCGAAACAGTTTTTCCAATACGCTGTCCGGTTCTGACTTACTAGTGGGGGCTCGCACCGGGAGTTTGAATTTATTGCTCTATTCAGTATTTCGGATGGGCAATGCGACCAATAATATCAGCTGGCTCAGCTATCAAGAATTAAAAAGCCATCCAGACATTGCTTGGACCATTCCAATCTCCCTGGGTGACTCGCATCGCGGCTTTCGTGTGATCGGCACCAATGATGACTACTTGCTGCACTATCAATATGGACGCCAGCGTGCCATCGAATTGCAGCAGGGTGTTTGGTTTAATGATGTCTTTGAAGTGGTTCTAGGGTCTGAAGTGGCCAGGCAGTTAGACTACAACATTGGAGATAATGTCGTCGTTGCCCATGGTGGCGGCAGTACTTCCTTTGAAAAACATGATGATCGGCCATTCCAGGTTGTGGGCATACTCGCCCCGACCGGTACGCCTATCGACAAGTCATTGCATATACCGTTAGAAGGTATAACCGCGTTGCATGTGGATTGGCAATCCGGTGTGAAACGGCAGGGTCAGGCAACCAGTGTCGTTGACACCTTGGCGATGGACCTCAGACCTGAGGCGATCACCGTTTTTTTGGTTGGCATGACGTCCCGGTTAAAGGTGTTTTCGTTTCAACGCATGGTTAATGATTTCCGTCCAGAACCCTTGTTGGCGGTCATTCCGGGCGCCGCGTTACAAGAACTTTGGCAACTCATTGCGATCGCCGAAAATGCCTTACTAGCGGTCTCGATTATGGTAATCATTACCGGTTTAATTGGCATGGTCACAGTGATTATTGCCACCCTGAACGAGCGACGACGGGAGATTGCAATTTTCCGCGCCTTAGGTGCGAGACGCGAGACATTACTCGGCTTACTGATGATTGAGTCCGGGTTTTACGGTGTGGTTGGTCTTGTTACCGGCTATCTTTTGCACATTATGATGATGTGGTTGGCCAATGCCTATGTGCAATCCCACTATGGCATTGCGCTCACGGTGGGCTGGCCGAATGAAAGCATGATGTACATCTTACTCGGTTTTCTGTTGACCGCTACGGTACTCGGTATATTGCCAGGCTATCGCGCCTATCGACAATCCCTGAGCGATGGGCTCAGCGCCAACCTTTAAAAAATAACCTCTACTAAGGAAGCATAATGTTTAGAAAATTGCATACGTTGAGCGTTGTCACTCTGTGCCTTTTCGCAATAACGGCCCTTAATATCGGCGTCGCAGTCGCTAAAACTCAGGACTACATTCCGGTCAGTTGGGGACAGCTTATTCCTGCCGACTATGATCTGGAAGCGCTGGAAAATGACTTGATCAGCCAATACGAAAGCGAGAGCTTACAGCGCGGTGGTGCCGAAGCCGATGCGCTGTATGCCCAATTGCAGTCCCTGCAAGAAAATGCCCCCATGACCAAGGAATACAATGAAACACAGATTAAGATACCGGGCTTTGTGGTGCCGTTGGAGTTTGACGGCGATAAGATAACGCACTTCCTATTAGTGCCTTATTATGGTGCCTGCATTCACACCCCGCCACCGCCACCCAATCAGATTGTTTATGTTATTTTGCAGGAAGGCGTTCAAATTGATGACATATACTATCCAGTTTATGTCAACGGCCTCATGCGTGTTGAACGTCAGGACTCAGAGCTCGGTGCCGCCGGCTATACCCTTTATGGGGACTCGATAGAGCCTTACATCTAAGCCAAAAGAACTCTAGAGCGAGGATCATAAAACCTTATAGGGGGATGTATAGGTGCTTACTTGTGTTTAATAGCAGCGTTGCACCCCCGCCTCCAGATAATAGGCCTTGAATTCAACGATCGACTTTTTCAGTCCGGGTTTTACCGTCAAGATTGGGCATCAACGCACCCACACCCTGCGATAACTTCCAGTCACAAGTATCACTGTCCTTTTCAACACCGGGCATCTATCTGGTTAACGCAAAGTTCGCGGTTGATTTTTGGGAATTTACCGAAACATACCAAGGTTCCATTACCATCGAAGTGCTTGATACCCTGAGTAACCCGATAGCCGATGCTGGCGGTCCTTTGGAATGGCATGAGTCGATACGTCCAAAATATGCTGGGCGCGAACATCGCCAATGTGACCGCCGGTTTAGTCTATGATTCGGTTTACTACAGCGCGAATGATGAACTGTTACAGAGTTTTGGCTTGCCCAGAGGGGCGAACTCAGCCAGATTATTTAGCGGATACGGCCGAGGGGAAATTAGTGTCGAAAATAATTTCAATCGTGAACTGAGAAGCCTGCCCAGTCAGTCTTCTGGCATGGGTGGATGGGATTTCAACATATTACACAGCCTGGATACCAACAGGCATACCGTATATTTGGGTGACGGCAGTCGCCTGCAGGTGCCCGATAGCCTTGAAACAGTCACCCAACCGCTTAACGGTTCTGGCGGCCCCAGCGAGACGAACCCAGCCATTCCGTTCTCTGTGGCTGCATCCGATATGACCGTCATGCCAGATGGCACAATGTATGCCATTGCGCCCAGTGAGAGTCGAATCTACCAATTCTGGCCCAACGGTAGGGGTTTCCTACGATGGGGACCGACGCAAGACCTGGGCCCATTCAATCCGACCAACTGTGGGTTCCAGGGCGACGATGTTGGCCTGTTCTGTGAGCCACAAGGTATTACATCCGACGGGAAGGGCAATGTCTATGTCGCCGATACCGGCAATAACCGAATTCGTAAAATCTCCCCAACGGGGCAAATCTCCACCCTAGCCGGTGATGGCAATCTGGGGAACCTAATTGGACACCCACTTTAAGAACCTAATTGGAACCTAATTGGACACCCACTTTAGTGATTTGCTGGCCGCCCTGCACATCAACCAGCTGAAGGCCCTTGGCGTTAAAAAACTCGGTGCCGTGGGCATCATGGTTGAGCCAGGTTTTGCCGAAGGCGGTCTCGAAGACCTCAACCTCTAATTGGCTGGCATCGCAGCTCTCACTTATCTGGACAACCACTTTAAGACTTACCGACTTTGAAACTTAATGGGCCCTCAAGTTGTTGACGATTTTCTCCATTACCACTGTATTTTGCACCTTGTTGGTCGACCATTCTTAAGTGGTATCCACGTCTTTTTGGACACAATTACGGCCATCGGCGTAAGGTTTAAAGTGGGTGTCCTATTAAGTCCACGTAATCTGGTATCGTTCGTTCTCAGTTAGCTGGTAGTAAGTCACTGTTTTTCATCTCTTGGTCGGGAGGCGCGCAAACTCTATCAGCTGGCTACTCTAAAGCTAATTGCACTTATTATACGAAACTGCCGACTTCTTGGTTTGCATTAAAGATGAACAAAAGGTATAAAAAGGTAGCCAATTGACCTCTGTAAGCTGTCTTGGGTTTTGCAAAAAAACGCAAAAACACAAGTCAACTCACTCCGGCAACTGCTACCGACGTTAACTGTATAAGTCTATGAATCAACAATATTCAATTTGCTATGGTGATCTAGAAGCTAAAAACTCCACCCCATGCATAGTATGTGAATGTTGGTGTGAAGGCGAAGAGCTGGAAGAAGCGCTAGCTAAAGATGATTTTAATGTTTATGCCTTAAGATATAAATCTGAAATTATCCTTTGTCGCTCATGTCATCTTGAGGACGTGATGGGAAACCAAGGTGACTTATTGACTATTGTAAGTGTCAGGTATGAAGAAGCTCAAGCCGGAATATGGCTCATTGACTTCGCAGAAGCAACAATGTGCAAAGACAAATATTGTTCACAATGCCATTAGCGATGAGCATTACTAAAGCTGGTTGGTAAGTATGCAAAAAAAAGTTAACAAGGCTTGCCAACTGACATTTTGGTCGGTGCTTCGTTTTGTGTATGGCTTCGCCATTTTACACAAAACTACAAACCAACCAAAATGCAGCTGCACTTGGCGTTCTAGTTATAGGGAGATATAAATGGCTGAATATATCAATGCACTAATACTTACCTATATCGCTTTTGTTTTTGCTGTTCTGTCGCCTGGGCCAAATATATTTGGCGTATTAAATACCTCACTTGAGAAAGGAAGAAAAGCAGGCGTCCTATTTGGTATCGGCATTGCATTTGGCTCACTTTCTTGGGCAACGCTTAGCGTATTGGGGCTAACTCAAATAATAGCGAAATACAGTATTTTACTGTTTTTTATAAAGGTTTTTGGTGGGTGTTATCTCCTTTATCTTGCCTTTAAAGCATTCAAGTCTTCTATAGCGATAGCTGAAACTAAAGTAGCTTCAATGGGTGCCTCAAAATCCAATCACTATTTCTCAGGTGGATACCTATTGATGATGACGAATCCGAAAGCAGCATTAGCTTGGGTGGCAATTGTTTCGTTATCTACTTTCAGTAATGCGCCTATATGGGTGCCAATTGCTGCCATTTTAGGTACATTTTCACTATCCATCGCAATTCATATTTCTTACGCATTTATTTTTACGAATAAGGTATTTGTAATATTTTACGAAAAATCTCGTAGTATAATACTAAAGGTGTTTTCTATTGTTTATGGCGGTTTAGGTTTAAAGTTGCTTTCATCAGCAAATTAAATAGAACAAGTACGGGCACTGCACTCGTTCCTCACCCACGGCGCAAGCGTTTCTGGTAATTCTAAATGAAAACGATTTACGTTGTATCTCATACCGAGTCGGAGCATCACCTAACTGATTTAGTAGGCGGTTGGTATGATTCAGAGCTAACCAATAAGGGCATTTCCGATGCCGAAGCTTTGGCTCAAACCATAAGTTCAGATTCTAACGTTGATGTAGTTATTACCTCGGATTTGAAGCGAGCAAAATCTACGGCGGACTGTATATCCAAGGTTTCTGGCGCGTCTGTAATAGTCACTAGCGCTTTAAGGGAGATGAGTTTTGGGCCAGCAGACGGTAAGGCGCAGTCTTGGCTAGATGAGCACATACAGCCAGAGGATGGCAAAAACCGTATGGATCATTGTATTGTTGACGGTGCGGAGACCAAGAGAGCCTTTGTTGGCCGTATCTATCAATACTTAAATAGCATCGAAATACCAAAATGTTCAGTGATATCGACGCATTCTTTTGCAGCAACTTATGTGATTGCATGGTGGATAGGTATGCCACTCGAATCAGTTGGGTATGTCAATTTTGGAATAAAACCTGGGAAAATCACGAAATTGTTAGAAGATGACCTCTTCAAGAATCGAGCCATCGTCTACCTCAATCAGTAACAAGTACAGGCATGCGACGCGAAAAACGCGCACATGCTGTAAACATTATGTTTTAAAGGAGGCATAAAGTGTCGAGATCAGAAGCAATTAATATTGAGAATGAATTTTCAAGAGTAAGCTTCTTAAAAGGGAGAACTCCAGAAACTACAGGCGACGAAGCAAAAGGCGCGTTTGCGTTATTGTCTAAATATAGAGACGGGGGTATTTATATTGGCCATTATTCAGGGTTAAGCGAATGGGAAAAGCATTCTAATGGTGACGAATTTGTTCAAGTCCTAGATGGTAAAACAACATTAATTCTGATAGAAAATAATCAAGAGAATCGTAATAGCCTGGCAGCGGGAGAGATGTTAGTTGTACCAAAAGATATTTGGCACCGTTTTGAGTCTCCTGATGGAGTTAAGGTAATGACGATAACACCGCAACCGACTGAACATCGTATTAGTCATCCCAGTGAAACATAAAAAGTGATGTGCGGACTCGCGTACTTCAACGGGGTCCTTATATCACTCTGTTAAGTAGAAAAGGTGATCCTGAAGATGAATGAAGACTGGATGGTCACTATCCCAAAAGGAAGTATATTCCTGAGGGATGATAGAAAAAAGGAAACTAGGCTTGAACTCATTGAATCTTTTCTGTTGAGTAAATATCTAATTACCCAAGAAGTTTATGAAAAGATCATGAATGAAAACCCTTCAACTTTCGTAAGCGCTGATAATCCCGTTGAGGGTGTTACATGGTACAAAGCAATTGAATTTTGCAATCTTCTTTCAAACGCTTCAGGGTTGCAGAAATGCTATGAAATAGACTCTGTAAATAAAGTAGTGAATTTAGTGCCTGGCTCAAGCGGGTACCGTTTGCCGACTGACGCAGAGTGGGAATTCTCATGCCTCTCTAACTCAAGTGATGTCCAGTACGGTCCAATTGACAAAATTGCATGGTTTGATGAAAATTCAAATAACTCTACGCAGGCTGTAGGTAAAAAAACTCCCAATCAGTTCGGTCTATTTGACATGCTAGGCAACGTCTGGGAATGGTGTTGGGATGTTTATGATCCTGAGGTTTATGGCTCCTATAGGGTTTTTAGAGGTGGTGGTTGGGCAGATAGTTCCAGAGGTTGCCTGGCAACCAATCGGAGGAGGAGCCATCCGACCTATGCAATCGATGATTTGGGTTTTAGAGTAGCCAAGGCAATACTCTAATGTACTCAACAGTAAGCAGCAGTATCAGGCCCAAAGCTGTGTCACTTTGTAACATTGGGCCTTGGACTCGGTTTCGCTGCGCTCAACCTCGCCACTGTGCAAGGCGATATGTTTTCTAAATAGGTGAAGACGGGGATATCGAAACGACTATTTTGGCTGCTATATTTAGTTCCGTATGGATTACTTGTTACATGATTCATCGATTTTTCGGCTGCACTAGATTAAAAGGTATCCAATTTTTTAGGAAAAGCACTATCGTATTCAACAATCTTTGCCTCGCTTGGCTACATTTTTTCTTTAGAACGTATCTACAATTTAAAGATCTTTTTTGGCTATTTAATAATAGCAGTAATTGACGAATGGCCGACATAGCTAAGTGAGTTTAGTGTTGATCAAGCTTACTTAATAGTGCTTTTTTTATTGGGGAATTATGTATTAATGTATCGTTGTTTACTTGGTATTAAATGGCAACATAAAAAACAGTAGCACCCAGTCCTGAACTTGCCCCGTTTTAGTGGACACCTCTAGATAACACACTGTGAAGTTAATAGAGGGTTTTATAAATGAGAGATTGACTCAGGAATAAGATCATTAATATTTTTGATGAAGAAATTGCAATCAAAGATAGTAATTTTGGTTTATCGTTTTACGTATTTTTTGCAAATAAAAATGATTACCCTGATCTACTCATGGAGGCCGCAACGTGGTGGATTGACACCCATAAGCTGGACCACTTGGACAAAGCGGTGAAAATAAAAACCATGGTTCTGGCTGGTGATTAGGAAGCCCGATAAAATCACATAACAAAGCTGTCAATCTGACCCATATTACTACTAGATTTTGTTCAATACGCCTAGCATATGACAGGTAAACACCCCAGGGATTAACAGGTGGCAAATATAGAATTTTTTCGTTGTGTAGGGGTCTGTCTCTTGGGGCTTTAATGTCCGCCGCCAATGCATGAACACATCACCCCATCAAAAGCTAGATATCCGATGCCAATTCCGCCCACAGGGTATCGAGCTCGGCCGGCGCTTCCTGCTCCACACTGCGCATCAATTCCCGCAGGCGGCTACCCGTTCCGATACCGACAGGTTCAACAACGTTAGGACCGCCCGGTCACTGGGCTAGTCGGATGGGTCAGCCGCCGCGGTGAGGGTCGCCAGCTTGTGCCGATGCGCGTCACTTTGCTCCGCGATGTAGGTCGCCGTTTGGCCCGCACTGCTGTGCCCCAATTGCCGCGTCGCAAATTCCAGGCTGAGTAGGGTGGCTGTGCCATGCCGTATCCAACGCAGGGTCGCATCTTCCAGTATCTGGAGGTGCCAATCGGCGAGTTGTATTTGCTGGCTGGCAATGTCCCACAGCCGCACCGTCTTAACGAGTCGACTTATCTGTTTGTGCACCGCCGCGTAGGACAGGGGGGTACTGTTGCCTCGGGGCCATTGCACGGGTAATCGCAGGTGCCGCGGCCCGGCGCCCATCGACAGGCGGCCATCGACAACGGGTCGGTCACCTCCCGGCGGGTCAAGAGGGTGTTCAGCGCGATCGGTGGCAAACCAATCGTTTGGCAGTAGTGCTGGTAGACCCGTTCCATGGCCGGTATCCAGGGCACATTCTTTCGGCGTACACCCGCACCCTTGACCGTCAGGGTAAGTGGTGATGGCCACGGCGGTCGCGGTAGATATCGTCCAGCGAGACCGTGCAGGCCGATGATGCCGGGGCGCCCGTATAAAAAAAATGTCCACCACCAATGCCAGCGGGGAAACTGCTCGGCATCGATACTGTTGAACCCTTGACCCTGTTCAAAATACCCCTCAACGGCGTGGATCGCCTCAATCGGCAACTCTCACTCAAGCACCGCTTGATCCTGATGATCTTGACCCTTCACCCAATCCTGGGTAAGCGCCTTGATGGGCCGCCACGGATTGCCGGCCAGGTAATCGACGTCGACCAAATACTGAAACAGAGCCTGCACCTTGGCCACGGCCTGGTTGGCGGCCACTAGGGAGAGCGCTTTGCGGAACGGTTTCCAGTCCGGGTTGGGCTGATCAGTGCGTTTGAGCCAGGCCGGGGTTGGGGTGTCGCCGGAACACAGGTCCGGGTCCGGATCGTTTAACCACTGCTGTTAAGGCTGGCGGTCTTCGACCTTAAACGCATCACGCGTCTGGATGGCTCGGATCGACATGAACACCCGGAATTTGCGCAGCACTTGGAGCACGATAACTCGAAGGTCCTCCCTTGGATTACGAATTATCGGGGCTTATCGAATGACCAATTAAAGCCTGTATTATTAGCTGTACGGATTTCCGCGTATTTGGAAATGAAGGTCATATGTCCGTAAGTTTTTACGGTTAGACAGTTCACCCAGCGAAATTTAAAAGATAACCAATTGCGAAATGTGAGATAAATCGCAAAATTTGCACACGTCTGCTGGAAAAGCCGGGTTTTCCGGGCAAAACCAGCAGGTGCCACTTTTGCCGGAAATACTGTCCATTTGGCTGACCTGTAATACTTTAAGTGGAAACTAATACAATTCTTTCAAATATCTGATTTGCAACGAGTTAGTCAGAATCTATCTGCACTGCTAATCCACCTCATCTGCGGCTTTTGCCAGGACTATTAAATTGACAGAAACCCGTGCAGACGGCAGACTGTCTACCCTGTAGTCTGGTTTGAGTCTTTGTCAGTTTCGACAAAACCGGAACCCGGCAAAAACGGCTAGAGCCGTGAAATAATCTGTTAGGTGACTACGATGAGGTCTATCTCTGAAGTTTTATTTCGAAAAGCAACGGATGAAGACATTTCGGAGCTTATTGAGCTTCGAATCAAACAGCTTATTGATGAAGGTTATCCAGAAACAAGGGA
>Ga0307492_10000156_pt1 | contig 30823 bp, 18 predicted proteins | sample SI3LmetaG_FD_202365 | JGI IMG/M metagenome (GOLD analysis project Ga0307492, IMG submission 202365) | Sea-ice brine microbial communities from Beaufort Sea near Barrow, Alaska, United States - SI3L | ecosystem: Environmental > Aquatic > Marine > Coastal | place: USA: Alaska | collected 2017-05-06 | reverse complement strand
CGACTATCAATTTTTTCAAGGCTTCTTTTTGTGATGGCTGTTGTAATAAATGACGTAAACTGTAACCTTTTTCACCAAACAAACACAAATGAAAATCACCCGTCGAAGAAACTCTTAATCGATTGCAGGAGTCACAAAAATCTTTAGAGTAGGGGGCTATTACGCCAAAACTACCGGCATAATCTGGGTGACAATATTCGATTGCCGGACCAGCTGATTTGTCGCCTAGTTGTTCTGTCCAACCTTCTGAAAGTAAGAAGTTTTTTAGTGTTTGTGCGCTTACATGATACTTTTTGAAATAATCAAAATTATCACCAGTTTGCATTAACTCAATAAAGCGAATACTGATCGGTCGATCTTTAACATAATCTGCAAATTGTTTAAATTGATGGCTATTGATCTCTTTGAGTAATACTGCATTTAGTTTTATTTTCTTTAAAGGCAGGCTCAGCGCGTAGTCAATGCCCGAGAGTATTTCCTTCAAACGGTTATGACCAGTTAAACTATGAAATAGGTTAGGATCGAGGGAGTCAACGCTAATATTTAAGTGGGTTAATCCAGCATCTACCCAACTTTTGATACTTTCTTTTAGTTTGTAACCATTTGTCGTTGTCGCAATTTGAGCGATTTTTTCTCGTTTTGCAATGGAAGAAATAATGGTGACAAAATCTTTTCTTAACGATGGTTCTCCGCCGGTCAAACGAACTTTTTCGGTACCAAGCTCTACAAAAGCCTCAATTAAATGATCAATTTCTTGGCCATTTAAAAAGGATTTTTTACTAGTGGAATGATATCCGTCAGGCAAACAGTAGTCACAAGAAAAATTACAAACATCGGTAATTGAAAGGCGCAAATAGGGGAAGCTGCGACCATAATCATCCGTTAACTCAATCGGAGCATTGGGGTAAAAATTATGCACGTGAGTTAGCGCAGAATTTATATCTGAATTTTTCAAAAAAGCTCCTTTCCAAATACGGGAGGCCAATCAATTTCTTAATTAACCCTGGTAATTGACCTAATAAAAGCATTAATTACGGCAAAACTAGCTTATTAATGTTAAAGAATACTAATGTTAAAAAATATTAAATAGACCTTTAAAACAATAACTTAGACTAGTAGTGCTCGGAGTAGTTGTGGTTTGTTTATGTTAATTTGTATACTAATTAGTCTTTATTCTAACTTATATAAGTATTATAAACAATTCTTTCTAGGTGTTGATCTTTGTCATTAAGAGACTAAGTCACCATTAATCTCACGACAATTGCTCTGGTATTGTTCTACTAACTTACATTTATGTAACGACCTTCACGAAGGAGGTATTGATTGTAGCTTCTTAGTGAAGCGTTAGAGTAGGGCATGTCGTTAAACTTCATCGACGTAATGCTTTTCATATTTCTTACAATGATAAAAATAGTTAATAAAATTATCGATGGTTTTCCCATCTCAACTCAAACGGCCCAAAATCTTGAAAATAGCTATTTGATAATGGTGTCACGCCATTGACGTGAAGCTTCTGAGCGATTTCATTGAGCATGCTATATTCTTCATCTACAGACTGATCATCATGAAAATAGGCAATATGACTCACCAAGCAAGGTAATTTTATCAAAGGATGTGGTCTTGTGTGGATCTCTTGATGCAGTTCAATATGTTGGGGATGATAATTGATCATTAAGCAGACCTTAGATAACATTTAATGTTGATTAGAGTATAATCTAATTTTAATTGTCTGTTAGACCATTTTTTATATGCCGAAACTAAAGGAGTGAAAAATAATGAAACAAGACAGAATAATTCAATCAGTTAAATATTGGTTAGAAAACGTCATTATTGAGTTTAATTTTTGCCCTTTTGCAAAACGAGAATTTGTTAATCAGACTATTCACTATGAGGTGTCTGATAGTGATGATTTAGAGAGTCGTTTAACCGATCTAGAAAGTCAATTTAAACTGTTAGATTCAGATAATGCTATTGAAACATCATTACTTATTTTTCCTAATTATCTAGAAATTTTCTTCGACTACATTGATTATCTAACAATGGCTAACGAATTACTCATTCAATTAAATTATGAAGGAATATATCAACTAGCAAGTTTTCATCCGGATTATTGTTTCGACGGTGTAAAACAGGATGACGCGTCAAATTATACCAATCGATCACCGTACCCAATCATCCATATTTTAAGGGAAAAAAGTTTGGAAAGCGCGCTAGAGCAATTTGATAAGCCTGAAGATATTCCGGAGCGAAATATTTCTTTTGCGAGAGCTAAAGGAAATCAATACTTCAAGCAAATAATGAACACCTGTATTGGAGGTTAAAATTTAAGCACTTGACTTAGTTTGCGATAAAGGTGTAATAATCATTACATTTGTAACTGATTAAGCCGATATCAGTATGAAAAGAAGAAATTTAAAAAGACAAATTTCAATGAAACAAGTGACGTTGACATGACCCCCAACGCTTGATATTGTATTTATCATGCTAATTTTTTTATAGTAACAACAACATTTATAAAAGAATCGGGGATTGAATTTAGTCGACCTTCGCAATCGATTACTCATACAGAAATAACCACGAAATCTATAACAATTGAGGCTCATTCAAATGTAGAGCTAATATTTAATGGTCGTAAATTTCCAATCGATTCTATTAGAGCTAACGTAGAATCTGAAATTGCTAAACACCTGAAATTAGGTGTATCAATTCAATTTGCTAAATCTTTGCAAACTGGAATCATGGTGAGTATTGTTGATCAAGTTAGATTAGCTGGTATTAATCACGTAACAGTGAGTAAATTATTATGAGTTTATTTCTAACATAACCATTTTCTAACAACGCGATCCATTTCTTCAAATAAAATAGGTTTAGAAAGGTAATCATTCATACCTGCAGATAGACATTTTTCAATGTCGCCTTTCATCGCATTGGCAGTGGCGGCGACTATGATGACATCTTTGTTTAACTCACCGGCTTTACCTGAACGAATTAAACGGGTCGCTTCGATTCCATCCATTTCAGGCATTTGCAAGTCCATAAAAACTATATCAAAGTGATTACTTTTTAAGTGCTCTAATGCCTCTTTTCCATTGTTTGATATTATTGTATTGATACCAATTTTTTTCAGAATACCCTTGATCACCATTTGATTAATTTTGTTATCTTCCGCAACTAAGACATCTAATTTTGCTAGTTGATCAGTGTGGATTTGAAACTTGTTATTTTGGTTTTTGTGGGTATTGTTTTGTTTGTTAAATATATCAAGTTGATTTTCTGTCGGTAGACCAAATTGGGCGGTGAAAGAAAATTCACTTCCTTTTCCTTCTTCTGACTCTACAGTTATTTCACCCTTCATAGCTTCGACCAACTGCTTTGAAATAGCTAATCCTAAACCGGTTCCTCCATATTTTCGTGTGGTGGATTTATCTGCTTGAGAAAATTTATCAAAAAGCTCTTGCTGATTTGATTTCGATATTCCAATGCCTGTATCCTTAACTGAAAAGTTGATTACTACTTTTTTATTTAACCTTTCCACTAGGTGTATAGCGATAGAAATACTACCCCCTGAAGTGAATTTTTTTGCGTTACCTATTAAGTTGATTAAAATTTGTCTTAGTCTATTTTGATCGCCAATTAAAAAAATTGGCACGTTTTTATCAACAAAGTTATTAAATTGAATACCTTTTTCTTCAAGCTCTAAAGAAACCATTCCATTGAATTGATTCATTATTTTATGAATATTAAACGTAGTCGATTCTAATTCAAATTTACCCGCTTCCATTTTTGAAAAATCTAAAATATCATTGATTAGGCTCAACAGAGACTTAGCAGAGCTGCTAGCTATTTCGCTAAACTCCTGTTGCTGAGTACTTAGTTTTGTGTCGGATAACATCCTGAGCATGCCTATTACTCCGTTCATTGGCGTTCTAATTTCGTGACTCATATTGGCTAGAAATTCACCTTTTGCGTTATTCGATTGGTTTGCTTCATCTCTAGCTTTGACCAAATCGATTAACATTGTTTCTGACGATTGATTCAGCATTTCCAAGTTTTGGTTAGCTTTAGTTAGTGAGGTCGTTCGATCGTTGATTTTTTTTTCAAGGTTTAAAGTTAAATCTTCAGCTTGGGTTTGAGCTTTTACAAACTTACTAATAAGAACGGCGGTGTTACTGATCATGAATATAAAGAAAGCATACTTAACTTCAAAAATAGTATTAGTTACATTATTAGCGGATTGTATTATGTTTATTGCGGAAGTAATTGAAACACCCAATGTTCCAATCAATAAATTACCTGCAATCGTTCCGAATAGTGTTTCTTTCAAAAGTGAAAAGAAGTGTCGCTTAATTTTCCCATCGATATTATTTGAAACTAATTTTTTATATGCCTTTATGCTTTCATAAAACATTCTGTAAAAAAGCACATAACCGATCGATAAAATTGCAGAATATTGCCAAAGTTTTAATAATTGATCTGCGACTATTGCGTTTCTAAATAAAGTAAATATTGAAAGTACCAAGATATAAGACAGAAATATTTTTGAATAAATCGTTAATTTGTAGCCTAATATCTGATCAAAAAACATCATTGAAAGTCCGCTAAATAAATAGAGTGATAAATATTCGAAACGGATAATTATTAATGAATCTTGAAAATATTGTTGTATTAAAGCCGTGCGGGTTATTAAATAGATAAATAAAGAAATACATAATAAACCAAAGGTTAGATTGTATAAACCTTTGGTTCTTTTAATGTACATAAAGACAAAAAATAATCCTAAAATTAGATAAGTGAAAGATAAAACAATGCTAGTTAGATTAACTCTTTTCTCCACTAATTTATCGTAATTACCAACTAAATAAGATTGCCTAGCATATAATCCAGTCGCCTCATTATTTACTAGTCCGATAATTTTAAAGGCTAATAAATTCAGACCATTTTTTAATCGTTTATCCTCAAGTTGAATTAAGATATCTCTAAGAAAACGATGAGTTTTAATTTCCCCATTTTGATCAATAAATACTTCGCTTCTTATTAAATGACCATTTAAAAAGACTTGCCAGTTATTACCTATGGTCGATAGAAACAATCCAATAAAAGGATTTTTTTTATTATTATCTCTATTAAGACTAAAGCTTGTCACAAAGGTAAACGTTTGTGGTTTGGTATTTATCTTATCAGTTGATTTGTTATACAAAAAAGAGTGTATCTCTTGAGATTGAATGGTGACTGAACGTCCAGAGGTTTTAGAACCAGAGAGTTTCAGCCAAGGACTAGGCAGCTCTTTCGGTAATTGAGTCGTCCAGATATGCTCAAAACCCGCCCGAATGTAAATATCATTTTTAGTTAAGTCAATCATCTCTTCACTTTTAACAAAATTGCTAAAAAGTGTGATTAAAATGATAACTAATAAATGAAGGCCGCTTTTTTTCAACAGGGATCTTTTAATTAAATTATATAGCTTTGGTTTAAATAAAGTATAGGCTAAAATCACTGTTTTATTGAAAAACTTAGTAAAATATTTATGTTAGAGTTAAGTTTATTTTCTACTAATGATCACTTTTCCCTTTTTAATGACACTGTTACAGCAATTACCGCCTATTCTATAACTTAATTCTGCTGGTGACTCTATATCCCATAATACTAAGTCTGCTTGTTTGCCTATTGCGATAGAACCGACTTTAGAGTCAATATTTAAAGCTTTAGCGGCATTAATCGTTACACCTTTTAAAGCTTCAGTTGGTGTTAATTTGAACAATGTAGTCGCCATATTGAGCATCAATAATAGCGACAAACAAGGTGAACTGCCGGGGTTTGAGTCGGTCGCAATGGCAATTGGAATACCGTGATCTCTTAATGCTTGAATGGGTGGTAACTTTGTTTCTGAGAGGAAATAAAATGCGCCGGGGAGCAGTGTGGCTACTGTATTAGATTCTTTTAAATACTTTAAATCGTCAATCTTAATAAATTCTAAATGATCGACTGACCAAGCATTATATTCACTTGCAAGTTTAGAACCGCCAAGATCAGAAAGTTGTTCGGCGTGAAGTTTTACTGGTAATCCAAGTTCTTTGGCTTTCTCAAAAACTTTTTTTGTTTGTTGCAGATTAAAACCAATACTTTCACAAAATGCATCAACGCAATCAATTAAACCAAGTTCATTTAATTTTGGCATCATTGTTTCGCAGACTAATTCAATATAATCATCAGCGTGGCCTTTAAATTCGGTAGGTATAGCGTGCGCGCCTAAAAATGTTTTACTGATCTCAACATCCGAGTATAGCTCAAGATCGTAAGCGACTTGTAGCATTTTAGTCTCAGTTTCTAAATCTAAACCATAACCGGATTTAATTTCTAAGCTGGTAACACCTTCATCCATTAAATAACTAAGTCGCTTGGCGGCGAGTTTAAATAATTCACCTTTACTGGCATTGCGAGTTGCTTCAACCGTAGAGACTATTCCACCACCTGCATTTGCTAACTCCTCGTAAGTTGCGCCGTTTAACCGCATTTCAAATTCATTTACCCGGTTTCCGCCATAAACTAAATGAGTATGGCAATCAATTAACCCAGGAGTCACCCATTGACCTTTACCGTCAATTGACTCCTCAGTTTCTAACTGGTTAATCGATGCATCATTAGCCTCAAATATATCGGCAATCAAACCGTCTTTAATGCATATGACTGCATTTTCAAGTGTTCCGTAAGGATTCGATTGTTCATCCTCAACAGTTTGATGGTGCATAGAAGCTAAAGAAACATTATGTATGATGAGATCGTAAATATGTGCCATAATTTCGCGTAAAACTCAGGTTAGATATTTCAATGTAAATATCGGTAAAAGTATCGGGATGAATAAATTGCATAAATTATACGCGGAAAATATTCTGATTGGCAGTGATTGGAAAACAGAAGTCAGTTTAACTATCAATAATGGAATGATCACTGCGATTAAAGATGGAAAGGATGAAGGAGCTGTTGTGCTAGAGGGAGTGGTGATTCCCGGAATGGTTAATTGCCATTCCCATGCATTTCAAAGAGCTTTTGCTGGTTTTTCTGAATATCGAGCTAACTCTGAAGATAGTTTTTGGAGTTGGCGGGATATTATGTATAAATTTGTTGCAAAGATGACACCTGAAGATGCTTATGTAATCGCTAAGTTTGTTTATATTGAAATGTTAAAAGCGGGTTACACCAGTGTTGGAGAGTTTCATTATTTACATCATCAAGCAGGAGGTGAAAACTATAATGATCCCGCTGAAATGTCTCATCAAGTGATACAAGCCGCGAATGATGCCGGAATATCAATCACTCACTTACCGGTACTTTATACGTATGCCGGCTTTGGTAAAATGACACCATCAAAAGAACAAGCTCGGTTTATTCATTCCACCCAAGATTATATTGAATTAGTCAATCAATTGGATAAAAGATATTCTAATCAAGATAATTTTAAGTTAGGCATTGCGCCACATTCGTTACGAGCGGTTAGTGAAGAGCAGTTACATGAAATTGTCCCTTTTATTCGTACTTTAGACTCCGATGCACCTATCCACATTCACATCGCTGAACAATTGAAAGAAGTTGAAGATTGTTTATCTTTTTATAAAGCTCGCCCAGTTGAATGGCTTATCAATAAATATCAATTAGATGAACATTGGTGCTTAGTGCATGCGACTCATTTAACTGAAAAAGAAATTGAAAAAATGGCCAAAAGTGGGGCGGTTGTTGGCATTTGCCCTTTAACCGAAGCTAATCTTGGCGATGGTATCTTTCCAACAGCAGAATTTGCTAAATTAGGCGGGAAATTTGCGATAGGTTCTGACTCACATATCGGAATTAATGTTGCTGAGGAATTACGCTTGTTAGAGTATGCACAAAGATTGAGCCAGCAGCAAAGAGCGGTACTGGTAGATCAACATTGTAAATCAGTGGGTCAGTATCTTTATACAAAAACCTGTAAAGATGGTGCTACCTCACTAAATCAAAATGCCGGTGAAATTGCTATCGGAAAGAATGCAAATTTTCTTGTTCTTGATAATAATGAACCCTCTTTGTTTTGTAAAAAGGAATCCTTTATTTTAGATGCTAGCATTTTTGCCTGTAATAAACTGCCAGTTAAAGATGTTTATGTTTCAGGTGAGTTAATCGTTCAAGATGGACATCATAAACTTCAAAATGATAGTATCAATCAGTATCGTCAAGTTCTTAATAAATTAATCTAATGATGTAGTAAAAAATCCTCACTGCTGTTACTTTTATATGGTTAAGCTAATTAAGATGAAGCTTTTTTGATCTACGTAACCTATGACATGCAACAATGTGTGGTTCACGAGATCGTTAGGCGTTATTAAAGCAGCACTACTTTTTAGCTAATTTGGGCTACACACAGGTAAAAGGTTGTCCCAAGTTAAACGTTCGGCTTGCAATCCTTTCCAGTTGACTTTGCTATAACGAATTTCGAAATCACTATCTTGCTGACTATCTTTGTCATGGGACCAAAGATTTTTTCATCATCAGATCCAATGTTGCTGTTTTTGCGTGTTTTATTATTGCTTTAATTTAATTTTAGATATTAGTATACTGTACGCTTTATATAACTCTCATCATAAGTAAACCCATTAGAGACATAAATATTTTAATACCTTAGGGGTGGTTTTTATCGCATGCGGTTCAGCTAATCATTTTAAAAAATGATGCATGTATGCTATAAACTGACTTGTGAAATATGTTCGAATACGAATGATAATATCAGACTCGGTTTAATAATCCCTTGCTTAAAATATTACTATAAGAATTTTTTTTACAGATAACTTTTTCCTTGCTTTGGATCATATTTTGGAGAATAGATCAAAAATGAATATAAACCACGTTACTAGTACCGGTACTAATCCAATAATGACGGTAGGGTCTGCATTGTTAGTTCTTGGGTTTGTTTTATTTACAGTGCTTAATCCTCAATACGCTGAAACCATTTATAACGCAGTTAAATTTTTTATAGCTGACGAACTAGCATGGTATTACGTTGGCTTGATGAGTTTTTCTCTGTTTCTGGCTATTTATACTGCTTTTAGCCGTTTTGGTAATATTCGCCTTGGTAAAGAAGAAGAAGAACCAGAGTTTAGTTTTTTTTCTTGGTTTTCAATGTTATTCGGTGCAGGTATTGGGATTGGTATTCTGTTTTGGAGTATCGCTGAACCCATTTATCATTTCCAAAGCAACCCGTTCATCAGTGCAGAGAATTCACTATCGATTGAAGCGGCTCAAATCGCTATGCGTCTTAGTATTTTTCACTGGGGCTTACATGGTTGGGCTGTTTTTGCTATATCAGGCTTATCACTCGCTTATTTTTCATATTGTAAAGGTTTACCTTTGTCTGTACGTTCGGGCCTTTACCCTATTTTTGGAGAAAAAATTTATGGACCTATTGGTCATGCAGCCGATTTACTCGCTGTGTTTGGCACAGTTTTTGGTATTGCCACATCCTTAGGATTAGGAGCCCAACAAATGAATGCAGGGTTCAATTATCTCTTCGGTGTTCCAATATCAATCGCTAACCAAGTTGTCATCATCGGAGGGATTTCAATTCTTGCGACCTTGTCTGTGTTAAGTGGAATTAACAAAGGCATTAAATTGCTTAGCGAACTTAATATGCGTTTAACCCTTATTATTTTAACCTTCTTTATCGTTCTTGGGCCAACTTCATATCTATTAGGGGCCTTTGTTACTAACATTGGTGATTATTTAACTAATGCTGTATCACTTGGATTTTGGGTAGACTCTAATTCGGAAAGCGAATGGCAAGGTAATTGGACTATTTTTTACTGGGGATGGTGGATTGCTTGGGCACCTTTTGTTGGAGTGTTCATTGCTCGAATTTCAAAGGGGCGCACCATTAGAGAATTTGTTTTGGGGGTATTACTTGCACCCACGGTTTTAGCCGCATTTTGGATAACCGTTTTTGGCAATACAGCACTACATATTGAGCTGTTTGGTGCTGGTGGTGTCACAGAAGCGGTAAATGAGGATATCACGACAGCACTATTTACAACGATTGAATTGATGGGGCTAGGTAATATATTGACAATTGTTGGTGCTTCAATTTGTACCCTTATGTTAGTGACTTACTTTATCACTTCTGCTGATTCTGCGACCTTAGTTATTTGTAATCTAGTGACCATGGGAAACCAACATCCTCCGGCTCGATATAGAATATTTTGGGGCTTGTCGATTGGAGCTGTGGCGGGAGGGTTATTGCTCGCAGGCGGGCTTAAAATGTTACAGACCGCATCAATAGCAGCAGCTTTGCCTTTTTCGTTCGTTTTTATACTGATGGTATGGGGCCTCTATAAATCTCTTAGGGAGGACGATCAAGCGCTAAAAAATTCCTCACTTATGTTGAAAGTAACCTCCGATGATGATAAAAAACACAAACCGGTAATTCACAAATAATATTACCACGCATATCCGGCTGGTCCTTGTTTGGTAAACATAAATTGGGCCGTGCTCATCTGCTGTTGATGAGATACCGGTTCCATTGATATCCATTGTATTTTTAATAGCCTTTAAATAAGTATATATAACTGGTAGGGTATTATAATGGTAAGTAATGTCAGCGTCTAAAGTAGGGTCAGCGTCTGAAATGTCATCTCTATTTTTTTAAAATAAATAAAGTCAGAGTGCTGAGCAATAAATCTATATCTATTGGCTTACCAATGTGGGCATTCATCCCAGCATTAAGGGATTTCTCTTCATCATCAGTCATAACATTAGCTGACAATGCGATGATGGGTAAATCGATGATTTTTAGATCATTTCGAATGGCGCGGCATGCATTTAATCCATCCATAATAGGCATTTGAATATCCATTAAAACAGCATCAAAATGATGTTTTTTTACCCTATAGCTCTAACATCAAATTCACTATTACTGCTTCAAGTCTCTGGAATAGCATAATTAACTACCAAAAACAAACAATATGACTATAATGATTAGCACCATTGGTTTATACGACACAAAGTAGGAGGAAATACATGTATGACATCCTAGAGTATGATGATGCCCAAGAAGAAGTCAAAGAAATATATGATGATATTTTCATACATTTGGGCAACGAAGGTCTAGTAGACTATTTCAAGGTATTAGGTAAGTATAATGAAAATGTACTAGGGGTAACATGGAACATATTAAAAAACGTATTAATCAAAGGGGAGTTGCCCAGGCCACTTAAAGAGCTGGTTTTTGTCGCTGTATCAAATGAAAATAATTGCCGTTATTGTACCGATATTCATAGTGCCATGTGTAAAATGATAAATGTCGATGAAGAATCTTTGCAAAAAGTGTTAGAAAAATCAATAGACTTAAATCCCATAAGAGTCAAAATAGCGGTAGACTTTGCTATAAAAATGGCTGTCAACGTAAATTCAATTACACCAAAGGATCACCAAATTTTAATCGATGCTGGCATGAGTGAAATTGAGATATTTGAATTAATGTCATTAGTTAGTTTAGTCAACTATTCCAATACACTCGCACAAGCAATGATGATTGCAGTAGATAAAAATATCGCCAGTGTTTTAGAGCAAAAATCGCTATGAATAGAGATGTAATTGATACTTATCAATTGACTTCGCTGATTGAACTGACGAATGCTATGGCAGATGAAAGCCTACATTCAAAGCTAAAGATTGAAGATATAATAAAGAAATATACTAACAAGTTGATTTGGACCTTAAATTTTGAACATTGTTTTATGCTTGATAAAAATAAGGTTAGCCATTTAAGGTCTATTTATAATGGCAATGGCAATGGCAATGGCTGTGATGAAGATTTTAATAGTTTGAAAGAACATTCACTATCGTATTTCAAACAAAATAAAGAAATCACCATTGCCGATAAAAGTTTTCACTTAGCCTACAGCATATTATTTAAAGATAGACAAAGTTCACAAGTTTTGATTTTTCTCAAGAATGAATCAAAGTTTACACCCCAATGTTTAATAATTTTAGAGTTGTATTGTTTAGCCGTTAAAAAAGTAATAGAGTCAAAGGAAAATGAAAAAAAAAGAATAGAGTTGTATAATGAGCGACTTATTCTTGAACAGTCAAATAATGAAATTTCAAGATTTTTAGCAAACATGTCACATGAAATTAGAACGCCTATGAATGGACTTCTTGGGATGGTCTCGTTACTTAGCGATACTAAACTAAGTAGCGAACAAAATAACATGCTCGAAACGATAAAATCCTGTGGAAAAGGGCTGTTACATGTACTCAATGATATATTAGATTACAGTAAGTTTGAGTCTGGTAATCTTGAACTCGAGAGATTGGATTTTGAACTCATAAAATGCATTGACGAAATTATTTATTTATCCTCTTTTGAAGCAAATAATAAAAACATCAACATTGTCCTTGAAATTGATCAAATAACGCCTAAATACCTTAAGGGGGACGTTACCCGCATTAAACAAATCTTGATAAACTTCATGAGTAATGCGATTAAGTTTACCCATGCTGGCGATATCAAACTATTGATTAGCAGCGTGAAAGTCGATGCAATCAATTACGAAGTTAACTTTGGTATTAAAGACACAGGTATAGGTATTAGTGAAGAAAATCAAAAGAAACTATTCCAAGCGTTTATTCAAGCAGATTCCTCTATCACGCGCAAATTCGGTGGGACGGGATTAGGTCTGGCAATATCAGCTAAATTAGCTAATGCAATGGATGGCAAAGTCAGTGTTGAAAGTAAAGAAGGTGTGGGCTCTACATTTAGCCTTTTGCTGCCATTAGAACAAGCACAGAGTGGACTAAACTCAGCAACAAATCAGCAGAAGTCGAAAGCTAGTGAAAAACTATCAGAAACGGCAATGACACATCAAATACTTGTTGTTGAAGACAACCGTATTAATCAAATTATAGCCGAAAATATGCTGAGAAAATTAGGTTTGTCCTGCGACATTGCTGTAAATGGACTAGAAGCATTAACCGCCGTAGCTAACAAAAAATATAGCCTTATTTTTATGGATATGCAGATGCCTGTTATGGATGGTATTAGCGCAACTAAAAAGATAGTCGAGAAATACGGTAACAAAAGACCTACTATAGTAGCCATGACCGCCAACGCATTTCAGAAAGACAAAGACAGGTGTATTAATGCTGGGATGAATGATTTTATTGCCAAGCCTATCGATTTAGCTGAATTAGTGCGGGTTTTGTCTCAGTACGATAAAGTTACTGAGATAATAGCAACTAGTAAGCTAAAGTCATCATAAGCTATCACATATGATCGTTGGGAAAATAGTCCACAGCCCTACCTAAAAGCTGTGTAATTCGGCATAACGTTCCATCGGAACGTTCATTTCTTCTTGCAACCATTTACCTTTAGTAAGTAATTCATCTTTTGTTATCAATGAGATGTCGTTTTTGAATGCGAGTGCAATCCTGTTTCCAGATTCTACTTCGAAACTGAGTAGACGGTAATCAAATTCTATCGCGAGTAATTCATCTAATTCTTCTTGTAATTTAGGTGAGGTATGCCTGATATTGAGTACGAGAATACCCTCTTGGTTGATCGTGTTTTTACAATCGCGCAAGAAAGGTGCTTTTATTTGTTTCGGTTTCATACCTTGGGAGTTGTATAGATCTGAAAAGATAATATCACTTTTTATGTCAGTGTATTTGATGTAGTGCATAGCATCGTCTATATGAATGACTAAGCGATTAGTAGCGGATAAGTAAAAATACTTTTTTGCGATCTCTACAACTGCTTCACGATATTCAATCGCGTGTACGTTCAACCCGGAAGAACTAATGAGCAGGTTCTTTGCCATTGAGCCTGCACCCAGTCACATAATGGTAGCTGTTTTTTAAGATGGGGATAAAAAATAACCCGCCATCATTGCTTAGGTGTAACCGAGATTTAATCCATTAACGTGATTTAGTTTCATGTAACTTTGCTGGGTTTTTCCAGCAAAGCTGAGGATCCGGCTGGTCCTTGTTAGGTAAACATAAATTGGGCCGTGCTCATCTGCTGTTAATAAGATACCGGTTCCATTGATATCCATTGTATTTTTAATAGCCTTTAAATAAGTATATATAACTGGTAGGGTATTATAATGGTAAGTAGTGTCAGCGTCTAAAGTAGGGTCAGCGTCTGAAATGTCATCTCTATTTTTTTAAAATAAATAAAGTCAGAGTGTTGAGCAATAAATCTATATCTATTGGCTTACCAATGTGGGCATTCATCCCAGCATTAAGGGATTTCTCTTCATCATCAGCCATAACATTAGCCGACAATGCGATGATGGGTAAATCGATGATTTTTAGATCATTTCGAATGGCGCGGCATGCATTTAATCCATCCATAATAGGCATTTGAATATCCATTAAAACAGCATCAAAATGGTGTTTTTTTACAGCGTCAATGGCTTCCTGTCCATTTGTTGCTGTTGTTACATTGATACCAATATTTTTTAGGTGAGAGGAAGCAACAATAAGATTAACTGGATTGTCATCCACCAGAAGCAATTTTTTACTTTTTAGTGTTTGATATTTAATTTTAAAGTAATCTTTTTGCATTGCTCTAGGGCTATCACCAGCCGTTTTTTGAGCTTGTTTTGAGAGTTTTATTTGCTCACCAGCACTAAGAAGCAAATTAAATGTAAAGCAACTGCCTTTTTTAGGTTCACTAACAACAGTAATCGTGCCTCCCATCAATTCTACTAATTTTCTGCAGATTGAAAGCCCAAGTCCAGTGCCTCCATACTTCCGAGTCGTAGAGCTATCAGCCTGATTATAGGTATCAAAAAGATTATTCATCTCTTTTGTCGTCATACCTATGCCTGTGTCTGAGATAGAAAATTCAATGTTAAAGCCACTCACTTCGGTATTAATAGATTTTATTGAGAGCATAATCTCACCGTGCTCTGTGAATTTAATAGCGTTATTTATTAGGTTTGTCACTATCTGAGTTAATCGAAATGAATCACCACGTAGAAAATTTTGTACGCAGGAATCAATATTAACACTTAATAAAACATCTTTGTCAGCCAATAAAAATTGTTGCTGATGAATTACTTTATCGATGACCTCTTTTAGATTAAATGATTGAATATCCAGTCCTATTTTTCCTGATTCAACTTTGGACAAATCTAAAATATCATTTAAAAGCGAAAGCAGAGCGGAGGCTGATGAATATAATATATTATTATTATTTTGCTGCTCTGGGGTTAAGCCTGATTCTGATAATATTCGTGACATACCAAGTACAGCATTCATTGGTGTACGTATCTCATGGCTCATGTTGGCAAGGAATTTATCTTTAGCTAGATTAGCTTCCTCGGCTTTAGTTTTTTCTTCAGTTAACTTTAACTCTACTTTATCGCGGTCACTTATTGAAGTCGCCAAGACTCGATTACTACGAATCACCCAAAATATAATTAGCATTAGAATTGATAAAATAGGCAATGACCAAATTATTATTGTTGATAATTCTGTACCTGTTTTCACGTGTACCGATAACCAATTATTAGCTATAGCAGAGCGTTGCTTCTTATCCATGGTGGCAATGGTTTTATTTAAAATGGGAATAAGTGGCTCAAGTCCTTTTCGAACAGCCATGGATACTTCAATTTTATACGGTGTAAATGAAGTGATAATAATATCAGTGATTTGATTTTTGCTAATTTCATAATTAATCACAGCAATAGAGTCAACGAAGGCATCAATTTCTCCAGACTGTAATTTTTTAAGTCCATTTTCAACCGAATCAACTTCCAATATCTTTATATCTGGGTAATCTCGATTAATGAGTTTACTAAAAACATAGCCATTCACTACGCCAAGCTTCCGGTCACTTAATGATGATAAACTTTCAGCATAAAAAGAATCTTTTTTACTAACAATGACTACTGAAATTTCAAAATATGGATCGGTAAAATTAATATATTGCGCTCTTTCTTCTGTATAAAAAATTGCAGAGATTACATCTATATTGCCAATTTTAAACTCTTCAAAGACATCTGCCCAATTAATTGCTAAGGTTGGTTTTAACTTTATTTGTAGTTGTTGTTGTGCATACTGAATGTAATCAGCAGAAATACCACTATGCTGGCCTTGATCATCTTTAAATTCAAAAGGTGCCCAGTTAGGATCAACACCCAAACTAAATGAATTGTTTTCAGACAACCATTTTTTTTCAGCTCCCGTTAAAGTCGAAACAGTAGATAATTTCTTAAAAAAGGGTTTCAGGGTCGGTAGCCACTTCATTTCTAATTCAATGGCTTGATTAATAGGAATATTTTCTATACCAGCATTAATTTTAGCCAATAATTTCGGTTGACCTTTTGCTATAAGAGCGAACACATTATTCGAAACGAGGACTTCCTCAGAAATAGTGAATACTCCACTTAAACCCCTTTTTGCCAGTTTTGCAAAGGCAATAGGAAATTCAGCAACAACAGCCTGAATATCATTGTCTAACAACTTTTCGATGGCATCATCAAAATCTTCATACGTTGTTTGTTTGAAGTCAGGATAATTTTCCCTAATATAGAGTTCTTGAAAGCTAGAGCGATGACTCGATAGTTTTATATCATTTAGTGCTCTAAGTTTAGATTTTTTATTGACTGAACGATTATAAATGAGCCCTGTCTGTACATTATGGATAGGCAATGAAAAGTCAGCCCATTGTTCCCGCTGTTCATTTCTAAAGAGTCCAGCATGAAGGGTGTTTTTTTGTCTTATTAACTGTAAGCCCTCTTCGAAAGGTACCATTACAAAACGTATAGGAATATTGTTCGTTACAGACCAGAGTCTCCAAAACTCAACATAGAGTCCGCTCGGAGTTCCATCAGGTAGACTAAAGCTAAAGGGCAGGTTATTTTCAGTCGCAGCTATGGTAAGAACATCTGACTGTTCTTCTGATTGTTTTTCCGATAACAGTTGAGAACTAAAGCAAAATATTACTGTAAGTAGGAGAAGATAGTATATTTTAATTTTCATACTGGCAATGTTAGTATAAATTCAAGAATTTGTAAGCTTATTCTTTGCTCAAAGCCTAGGCTAGGCAATAGACAGATCATCCAGATAAAGCAATACGACAAATTCATCACCAACCATCCATTTGAGACAGCTAGCTCAACTTTCTCACCAGCACATAGCGATAATTGAGGGGCTGATACTTTTTCTTCGACTAAAAATAGTCCAATCTTCTCCAGTGGGAGCAGATGATCAACTTCCACACAATCAACAGTTGCCTGCTTCATGGCGCTCACTTCAGCTTTGGCGGTGTCCTGAACAACGGTAATTCCGCCAGCTTCTATACCTTGGCCGCCATCTTCGTTGGCACCAGTCAGGATCACTCCGATAAGACCCTGTCCAAATACATCCGCTGCTGATTCAAAAAGAACGTCAATCGAAGGTCGAGAATAATTTACAGCTACATCAACAGTCAATGCCAGAGTTTTGTCCTTTTCAACCAGCAAATGATAATTAGCTGGTTGCATATAGATAGTTCCTGGTTCCAAAAGTTCTTGTCCTTACCTTACTTCACTGACAACCAACACAGTTTATTTACAGTGCTAGCTAAAGTGCCATCTGAGGTTGCTCCTAGGTGTTGAACAATAATAACTGTTAAAGCAAAAGGGCTCTGTAAGCAAGGAAGAATGGTTTTCAGCTCATTAAGCCCCTACTGCGGAAACTCTGAACACAATAGCTTCAAAGCTCAATTTCATACATTATTCAACCTTGTTTCTTCTGAAAGATTTTTTGTTCATTATCGAAATTATCAAACTGATCCCTGACTTTTGAGAATTTTAGGCTTTCTTTGCTGCCAAGACTAAGAAAACCTCTATGAAGGAGGCTCTCACTAAATAAGCTCAGAACCCGGTTCTGCAGAGATTTATCAAAGTAAATAAGTACATTTCGGCATAGGATGAGATGCATTTCTCCAAAGACGCCATCAGTTACTAAATTGTAGTTGGCAAAGGTGATATTCTCCTTCAAAGACTTATCTACAATCAATGAATCGTATTTTGCATTAAAATATCCAGTTAATGAATGTGCTCCGCCTGTTTGCCTGTAGCTCTCAGAGGCGTCTTTAATGTCTTTAACTGGATAAATGCCTCTACTCGCCTTTGCCAGGGAGTCATCATTAAAATCAGTCGCAAATATCGTCGCTCTGTCATAAAGCCCTTCTTCTTTTAATAAAATGGCCAATGAATAGGCTTCTTCTCCAGTTGCGCAGCCAGCGTGCCAAATTTTGATAAAAGAAAAAGTCTTCAAATAAGGGATCACTTTTTCCCGCAGCGCTTTAAAAAATAGTGGATCCCTAAACCATTCGGTTACCGTTATTGAGAAGTGAAACAGAAACCATTGGAAAAAGGTCTCATCCACCAGCACTTTTTGAGTGATCTCTGTAATGGTTTTGCAATCTGATATCTTTAGTGCACCTCTGACCCGCCGTTTAATAAATACATTGGCATAGTCTCTGAAGTCATGGCCATAGCGTTTATAAATGGCTTCAAATAACAGTCTTATTTCTATGTCTTCAATATCTTTTTTTTTCATTTATACAGCCAAATACGCAGCATAGAGAACAGACGTTGTTCATTCAACGGTTTCGGTAGGTAGTCACTAGCCCCAGCTTTGATGCATTTCTCGCGATCATCCTTCATGGCTTTGGCGGTCAAGGCAATGATCGGCAATTTTTTAAATTTAGCTTGTTTTCGGATTTTGCGGGTGGCTTCGTAACCATCCATAACTGGCATCATGATATCCATTAGCACCAGGTCAATCTTTGGTTCTTTTTTCAGGAACTCTAAAGCGATCTTGCCATCTTCGGCAGCGATAACTATGCAGCCTTTCTCCTCCAATAATTGCGAAACCGCAAATATATTCCTCATATCATCATCAACCACCAGAACTTTTTTACCCTTGAAGACGTTTTCCATATCATAAAGATCATGAATGATTTTTTGTCTCTTCTGAGTTATTTCTCCAACAATTTGGTGTAAAAATAGGGACGTTTCGTCTAAAAGACGGTCTTCAGAATCAACTCCCTTGATGACAATGTTATCTGTGTATTTGAGCAGTCGTTGATGATCTTTTTTGCTAAGGTCTTTTCCGGTATAGATGATGATGGGGGGGACCTGGAAGTTTTCTTGCAGCTCTAATTTCTCCAGCACTTCAAATCCTGTAATATCCGACAAGCTTAAATCTAAAATGACACAGTCAAAGTTCCCTGAGATAAGCGTTTGAAACCCTTCGTTGCCAGTTGTAGCTTCGGTGATTTTAACATCTCCATTGCCAATTACCTGTTTGATGGCCAGGCGAGTGGCGTCATCATCTTCAATGATCAACAGCTCCTTAACTGCCTTGTTTGAGTATTTTAAGAATTTTTGAAAGGCGCCATCCAATTGTTGCTGATCGACGGGTTTGGTAAGAAATCCTATCACTCCCCGAGATTTAGCATCCTGTTTTTCATCATCCGCCGAAATTATATGGACAGGAATATGACGTATATTCTGATTGTCTTTTAGTGCACTCAAAACATACCTGCCATTGACACCCGGAAGATCAAGATCTAGCACAATGCCATCAGGCAGATATTGTTCTGCCATGCTTAAGCCCTCTTCTCCAGTAGCAGTTGCTATACACATAAAACCATGTTCACGACTTTGTTTTACCAAAATTTCTGCAAAATTAGGATCGTCTTCAATCAAAAGCAGTATTTTTTGATCATCAGGTCGCGGTTCATCGGTAGGAAAACCTATATTCCTTATAAACTCACGGTCATCCTCGACTTGATAATCAAATGGAGCCATAGAACTACCACTTGGTTTAATCGCTGGCGCAGCCTCAGCATTAGCAGCAACATCAGATATAGCATTCTCCGCACCTCTGAGTCTCTGTGTCTCTTTCCCATCTAAAGGAAGGTAGAGAGTGAAGGTTGAACCTTTATCGATCTGGCTTTGGAGTTGAATTTCACCTCCGAGTAGTGCAGTTAACTCTCGGGAAATAGAAAGGCCGAGTCCAGTGCCGCCATAGTTCCTCGCGGTTCCTCCATCGGCCTGTTGAAAGGCTTCAAAGACCACGTTTTGTTTATCCTCAGGGATCCCGATGCCCGTGTCGGTGACTGCAATTGACAGGGTTGTTGAAGGGACTAATCCACTTCTGGAAAGATTTACATCATCCTTTGGTCTGCTGAAATCGAGGCTGATGCTGCCCTTCTTAGTGAATTTGACAGCGTTCGAGATGAAATTTTTCAAAATCTGGTTCAAACGTTTTTGGTCAGAATGAATAGCGTCGGGCAGTTTGGGATCTATATTTATGATGAAATCCAAATCATTTTGCACCATCACATGGTTGAAATTGCGTTTCAGATCTTTCACCACATCCCCAATAAGGAAGGACATTAATTCAACTTCCATCATACCTGCTTCAATTTTGGATAGATCTAGAATTTCATTGATTAGAGACAGGAGATCTTGACCACCCTGGTTAACGATTGTCGCAGATTGAACCTGTTCGAGCGTCATGTTGCCCTGTTTATTCTTAGCTAGACTACTGGAAAGTAATAACATGGAGTTCAATGGTGTACGCAGTTCATGAGACATATTGGATAAAAATTCTGATTTATATTTACTGGCAATAGCTAACTCTTCAGCTTTTAATTCAATGTCATTACTTTTCTTTTCGATTTGGGATTTCTGTACTTGAAGATTGTAATTCGCCAGTTGCAGTGCCTTTGCCTGGGATTGCATACTTTCCGATTTTTCTTCTAACTCCTGGTTAGCCAGCCTCAATTCTTCTGACTGGCCTTCCAATTCTTCCGATTGGCTCTGAGTTTCCTCCAGAATTTCTGACATTTTCATTCGAGCGCGAGTGGAATTAAGGTTAATGGCGATGGTTTCCATGACGCTCTTGATGAGTTCCATTTTGATATCGGTAAACTCCTCAAAGAAACCCATTTCAATCACTCCCCTCAATTCACCTTCAAAAAGAAATGGAGACACCATCACATTTCTAGGCATCGAGTCGCCAAGAGTAGAGCTCACTCTGGTATAGTCTTCGGGAAGATTGGTCACCGAGATCATCTTTTTCTCAAAGGCCGCCTGTCCAGCTAAACCTTCTCCTATTTCGATGATGTCATTAACACTTTTACGTTTGCTATAGGCAAAACTGCCCATCAGTTTCAGTGTTTCCGTTTGCTCTTCTTTTTTGTAAATCGTTCCAATTTGTGCGTTTAAGTAATGGGATAAATAACTGATCACATTTTCGGCGAGCGTTTTTTCATCTAAGTCGCCACGCATGATTTCATTCAATCCATTTTGGCCTGTCTTAAGCCAATCGTTATGTCGATTATCCTGAGCCAAGCCTTTTAATGCTTGGCTCATTTCATTTATGGATATTCCAAGCACATCCTTTTCACTTCTTAACTCAATTTGTTGGTCATAATTTCCTTTGGCAATATTCTGAGAAAATTCAGTTAATTTCCTTAAAGATAAGATCATCTGATTAATCGATCTAAGAACGTCTCCCACTTCACCTTTTATGTCGGTGTTAATCTCTTGTAACAAATCTCCATCAGCTGCAGATTTGACCACTTTTTTCACTGTAGTTAAAGATTGGTTAATCCCGCTCACAATCCAGAAAACAAAACTGCCTCCTAAAAGTAACCCTGTTAAGGAAATAATTAGTAGGATTGTTCGAGATTTTTGATAATTCTCATCGCTTAAAAGTTTATCACTGTCGATATCTTTCTCATTCTTTTCTACAATCGCTGCCATCTGCTTAATGGCTCTATCATTCATTTTCCTTGCATTTCCTGAAGACAAGTTAAAGGCGACGACGTTGCCGTTTTCACGCGATATGTCTAGTATATTTTCATGTAAAAGGATATAGCGGCCATATTCCTTCATAAAACGTCTTACTAATATTCTTTCTTGCCCTGTTGACAAAGACACAAGTATATCCAATCGCTCGACTAGGTCATTTTCAACCCCTTGATTAGCATGTGCATAAATATCCATATCGTTGGTGGAGTTCGCCAAAATAATATTTTTTTCAGCCCGCTGAATTTCTACTAAGTTACGGTTGATTCGTGCTCCCAATTTTATTTTGACAGTAATTTTTTTAAGTGAGTCCAGATCCTTTGCTTTCTCTGACGCTAGATCATTTAAATTCACAATCTCAGTCATGGTTGCAGCGGCTCTATCATAAGCCACTCTGCCCTTATTTTGAGATATATTTTTAGCTCGGACATTTGAATTGAGCCGAGCGGCTTCACGGAGTTTCTTATTGTGAGTTAGGTAGCCATTCCAAGTTTCTGTAAACTTATCTAAAAGCCGCTTGCCATTTTCATCCACTAATAACCTCAACTTATTTCTCAGAGTTATCATGTCTGATTGAGTTTCTTTAATGAAATCTGAATATTCATCCATTTCTAACTGAGTTGTAGAGAGGATGATATTTTTTTCAGCCCGGGAAATAGCGATCACCCCCTGATTGATCCGAGCCCCTAGCTTGACTTTTTCAGCAGAAACTTGCGCCAGATAATTGAGCTGACTATTCATCTCGCTAAGGCTATTAAGTGCCATCAATAAAATTATTACGATTAAGATAAAAAGAAAGCTAAAACTTCCCAATAATTTATTTCTAATGGTTCTATTTTTATGCATGGATTTTCCTTTTTAAATTAATAAAGGGTAGATGTTTAGAAAAGGAGTTTAATTAATTGTAGTACAAATTTTGAGCTTTAGTGGGTGATGACGAGTTAATTTCTGTCAATTAAAAAATCCAATACAATTATATTATTTAAACTGTCATGGCATTTTCCCAAGACACAAAGGCGCCATCTCTGAACTTTCTATAGCTCTAGGCTGATAACAAATGATGGCGGTGGATTCTTCTCAACCGAATGGATAGTTCTATCCGATATCACTAAACTCGGGACAGAAATGACCTTCAGCACATCAATACCGAGAAAGTTCATATACTTTCCCTGGGGGATGCTCTATATTGTGCGCCCCCCGACAATTATCATTTAATGATTGAAAAGATAAAACCTTTGCCTAGACTGTTGATGAGCGTGTTAATTATTGCCGACCATCAATCGACATTTTTTTTGAATCAGCATCGCTAGCATTTGGCCCCCACCTTATAGAAGTAATCTTGATAGCTGCAAATAATGATGGAGCACAAAGGTTAAAAGCGGTCAAGGCTGCTGGAGGTATTTCCGTGTCGAATATCCTGTGGCAGCAGAAGTAAAAATAATGCCACAAGCTGCGCTTGATTGGGTAAAACCGGATTATGTACTTCTGCTGGAGAAGATAGGGCAGTTATTAGTAGTACTAGCTAATCATTAGGATTAGGTAGTTATGTAACCTGAGTAAAAAAAGAGTATTTATGACCGAGCAGTCAAATAACATCGAAAAATCAAAAATTCTCATTGTCGATGACAAAGAAGAAAATCTCATAGCTATGGAGCTAACGATTCTAGAAGAAGGCCAAGGGTTAGCAGTGGAAATTATTAGAGCCATCAGTGGTGTTGAAGCGTTGAAATACACTTTGCATAATGACTTTGCTCTAATACTACTGGATGTGCAGATGCCAGACATGGATGGCTATGAGCTGGCTGAATTACTCAGGGTTAAAAAGACGACTCAACAAATTCCTATTATATTCCTTTCGGCTGTATTTTCATCGGAATACTACATTATGAAAGGTTTCGAATCGGGGGCGGTGGATTTTTTAACCAAACCGATAAATACAAAAATTTTATTAAATAAAATATTTAATTTCGTTCAACTGGACCAGCAAAAAAAAGTTTTGGTAGAGCAAGGGAAGTTGCTTGAGGTGACGCTTCAAGTGAGTCAGAAAAATGAACAGGCTTTGCAGCAGAGGAAAGACGAAATTAAAACGAGCAACCTTAAACTCGAAAAAGCCATCGAACTTGCTAATAGTATGACTGCTGAAGCTGAAATCGCTAATTCTGCCAAAAGTGAATTTCTTGCCAATATGAGTCACGAGATACGTACACCGATGAATGGCGTCATTGGTATGACCAATTTGTTACTCGATACCGAACTAAATCAACAGCAACATAACTTTGCCAAAACAGTGAAAAATAGCGCCGAATCGTTGCTTGCAATCATTAATGACATACTCGACTTCTCCAAGGTGGAAGCAGGTAAACTAGAATTAGAACTCGTAGATTTTGAGATAGGCGAGATGATGGATGAATTTGGCAGCGCCATTGCATTTCGTGTCCATCAGAAAAGTCTGGAATTGATTTGTCCAGCTAACCCAATACAACATCAGTGGTTTAGTGCTGATCCGGGTAGAATTAGACAGATAATGACCAACTTGGTGGATAATGCTGTCAAATTTACCAAACAGGGTGAGATAGCCGTTTATTACTCTGTGCAAGAACAGACAGCTTCACATTCATTGATACGCATTGATGTGACCGATACTGGTATTGGTCTTAGTACAGAGCAGAAAAACCGGCTTTTTGAACGCTTCAATCAGGCTGATAGTTCTACCACTCGCAAGTACGGTGGTACTGGTCTTGGATTATCCATCAGTAAACAGTTAGTGGAATTGATGGGTGGAGAGATTGGTGTTGAGAGCACAGAAGGGGAGGGCTCGATATTTTGGTTCACCCTGAACCTTGCCAAAGCTAAGGTACAGCCGGAACAGCCAACTTTGGCAGACCTCCAAGAGCAGAATATTTTGGTCGTAGATAGTAATGCCACCAATCGTACTCTACTCAAGAATTTATTGATCAATTGGAAGGTGCAACATTATTGTATTTGTGAAAGTGCTGAAACGGCACTCACAAGCATGAATAAAGCGGTGATTGATGGTCATCCCTACAACATTGCCATAGTGGATATAGATATGCCAATCATGGGTGGTCTGCAGCTGGCAATTGAAATCAAAAATGACACAAGCTTAGCGGGAACCCTATTGATGATGCTCAGCTCCCAAGGGCAACGCGGTGATGCAATAAAATTTGAAGCAGCCGGTTTTAACGCCTATATGGATAAACCTATTGAACAAGCCGCACTTTACAATACGCTGCTGCAAATGACCTGTAACATCCAGAAAGATGTCCCGTTAGAAAAGCATATTATTGCAACCAAACGCAAACTACCACAGTTTAAAGCCCGAGTACTAGTTGTGGAGGACAATCCTGTTAACCAGATGGTAGCTCGAGGAATGTTGATGAAGTTTGGTGTGGTTGTTGATTTAGTCGCTAATGGTAAAGAAGCAACCCATGTTCTAAAGACACTTCATTATGATATTGTCTTTATGGATTGTCAAATGCCGGTAATGGATGGTTATGAGGCAAGTCGCTGTATTCGCGATCCACAATCAAAGGTGCTTGATCACACCATACCGATCGTTGCAATGACCGCCAATACCATGGTGGGTGACCAAGAAAAATGTATTGCTGCTGGTATGGATGATTTTATCTCTAAACCAGTAAACCCTAATAAGGTTCAAGAAGCATTAATTAGCTGGCTACCGAAGTAATATTCTAAAATATAGTAACCGATACTCATGAGCTAAAATCAGTTACAGGGTCGCACGTTTTCTTGAGCGTAGAGGTTTACTTGAAAGGGATGAAGAAGATAGTTATTTAAACCCTGATTGTCTGGATGATGAAAGGGCTCCGCCAGATGGTTTGCTATCTTGAGAGCTGCCTGGATTATCAATTTCAAGGTCCAATCAAATGCTAATTTCTGGCAGGTTTGATTTGTGCCTATTATTAGAAAATTTGCGATTGAGGAACCAATTATTGTGGGGTTATGGTCAAAAATAGCTTACTTTCAGTCACTGTTGAATGCCTTTAATGACCATTGAAGATGATTTTTATTTCTTGACGAGGAGAGATATAGTGTTTTTTTCCTATAAGCATTCATAATGTGTTGAATAAAAATGAATCGATTTTTAAAAATATTAGCTCACTGATGATAACTAGTTCGGTTGAAAACTTGATAATAGCTACTAGGTGCACAAGCAAAATAAAATCCTTGAAGGAATTATTTAAATGTTAAGTTTAGAATTTATTAATAGTAGTGATGAACTTGTCGATCAAATGAACTATACCTACTCATATTGGCCACTACTGATTTCCTTTCTTATCGCTTGGTTAGGTGCCTACGCGGGTTTAAACACCGTCCCGTCAATTATAGAGTCCAACCAGCTACGCACTAAATTTATTTGGCATTTAACTGGTGCATTATCAATGGGAATTGCAGTATGGTCTATGCATTTTGTAGGTATGTTAGCCTTTAAACTCCCTGTTATGATGCACTATAATGCGAGTCTCACTGCAATATCAATTATACCCGCTATACTTTCTAGTTATCTTGCAATTAGTATTTTCATTAAAGAATCTGTTGCGAAATATGAATTTCTTGTTGGGGGGGTATTACTGGGTGCTGGAATTGGATTAATGCACTATTTAGGTATGGAAGCAATGTATGGCAAATTTATTTTAAAGTACGATATTCATAACTTTTTATTATCTATTTTTATCGCTTTTGTATTAGCAAGTATCGCCTTATATGTTGGAATTAAACAATTCAAACAAAACAACGTCACTCCAAAACTAGCAACATCATCAGCTATTATTAGTGCAGCCATTACTGGAATGCATTATATGGGAATGAGAGCGTCTCACTTTTTACCTGCTGAATATGTCTATCCTCAAAACATGGGATTATCACATGACAATATAGTTATTATTATCGTGGCATGCACCTTACTTTTATCATTACTGGCTATTACTTCGTCCATAATTCACCATATCATTGTGAACTTGGTCACAGCAAGAAAAGCAGCTGAAAGAGCAAATAAAGCTAAATCTCACTTTTTGGCTACGATGAGCCATGAAATTAGAACTCCTATGAATGGTGTAATAGGCATGACAAACCTTCTACTTGATACTTCGTTAAATAAAGAACAGTATAATTTTGCCAAAACGGTAAAGTCTAGTGCTGAATCTTTACTGGCTATCATTAATGATATCCTTGATTTTTCCAAAGTTGAATCAAGCATGTTAGAGCTTGAACTCCTTGAGTTTGATTTGGAATTGTTATTGCACGACGTTGGCAGCAGTTTTGCTTTTCAAGCTCATAATAAGAATATAGAACTAGTATGCCCCGCTAACATTATGCCTAGTCAGTCGTTCATTGCAGACTCTGGTCGTATCCGACAAATACTCAACAATCTTGTTGGTAATGCCATTAAATTTACCTCAGAAGGCGAAGTATCTGTATCTTGCAAGGTGGAAGTGCAGAATGAGTTTTTTACAAAACTCCTTTTTGAAATTACTGATACTGGTATTGGTCTTAGTGATCAACAACAAAGCAAACTTTTTGAGCGTTTCAGTCAAGCAGACAGCTCTACTACTCGTAAATACGGAGGCACAGGCTTAGGGTTATCTATAAGCAAGCAGTTAGTTGAAATGATGGACGGTGAGATAGGTATCAAAAGTGTTGAAGGTAAAGGTTCGACGTTTTGGTTTATACTCAATATTGCTAATTCCAACACTGTGAGACCAAAGAAAGCTTTTGACAACTTACAGGAACAAAAAATACTTGTCGTTGATGATAATTTAACAAATAGGGTTTTGTTGGGACAACTGCTTACTAAATGGCAAGTTGAACATACGTTGGTAGATAGCGGTAAAAAAGCGTTTGAAAAATTAAGTGAAGAAAGTTCAAAAGGGACACCTTACCATATCGCTATTCTAGATATGCAAATGCCTCAAATGGATGGTTTCCAGCTCGGTACTATGATCAAAAATGATAGTCGACTTTTTAAAAACACTCGTTTAGTGATGCTAACATCACAAGGGAAACGAGGTGACGCTGATAAATTAAAGGCCGCTGGTTTTAGTGGATATCTTAATAAGCCTATTGATCAAACTAATCTATACAATACTTTAATCACAGTAGCAGGAATTAACTCCCCAGAGCAACAATTGGTCACGGCCTATAGTTCTCGCGAACTTCCGCAGTTCACCGCTAGAGTTCTAGTAGTAGAGGATAATGCGATTAATCAGATAGTTGCCCAAGGCTTATTGAAAAAATTTGGTGTCCAAGTTGATTTAGCTGCTAATGGAGAAGAAGCGTTAAACTCTTTAGAGAATCTACCTTTTGATTTAGTTTTTATGGATTGTCAAATGCCAGTAATGGATGGTTATGAAGCTACTCAACAAATTCGACATTCAGAATCGAAGGTACTTAATAGAGAGATAACCATAATCGCCATGACAGCTAATTCTATGGAAGGCGATCGAGAGAAGTGTCTAGCGGTTGGAATGAATGATTTTATCTCTAAACCAGTAAACCCTAATAAGGTTCAAGAAGCATTAATACGCTGGCTACCGAAGTAATATTCTAAAATATAGAAACCGATACTTATGAGCTAAAATCAGTCACAGGGTCGCACGTTTTCTTGAGCGAAGAGGTTTACTTGAAAGAGATGAAGAAGACAGTTATTTAACCCTTGATTGTCTGGATGATGAACCGATGCAACAACGGCATGGTCATGTGATGTGAATGGAATCACAAATGCCGTGAGCGCATGGATGCGTAGGAACGGCCCATCACCTATCGAATTGCCTTGGGTTCACAGCAAGGACGAAAAGTCTTTACCTTGCAAACCACAAACAATACCGCCAAGTAAAGCTGAATATTCTGTTTCAAATCGTGTTGCTAATATAGTAGGCTTCAACTTACAAGCTGGTATGGGTGGCGGGTGCTGCGTGATGTCATTGGAAATTACGGTACGCACTATTGTGCGAGCCGGGGTAGCAATGGTGGGTTTAGGTGCACTGCCACCCATCGACACTTTCCGGTCGTTGACTATGTATGACGAGCACGAATTTTTTGTTGATAGTGAAATTGTGCGTTACGCGATCGGTGATCGTGATGCTCTGACGATGAATGCAGATGATTCACTGGACAATTTTCCCCTAGTATCACTCCGGCGAATCAAGATGAACTTGAAAGTACCACTTCGAAGTTTCAAGTTCATCTTGACCCTCTTGATTTAATTGGCTATTACAGCCAAATCCGTCCCATCGTCATAATCAAGGTCTCGCGCCTAATGTGGCAGAAGTTGAATATTGGAATGACTACTATTCTGTGGCCAAAATAACTTGACCACTAAACCCATTGACTTTTGTTATATGCATGCGTATCTTCGAGGGACACTTAGATGATATATCTGAGTCACTTAGATGATATACCTAAGTGACTCAGATGATATAACTAAGTCACTTAGGTGATATATCTAAGTAATAGTAACTATAATTAAATTAATTTTAATTATAGTAAATTTGATAATTGAGTAGTCTCAAATTTCTTTTGGAGAAATATATGAATTTTGTTGTAAAAAGTACAAAAAAAAGCTTGTTGCCATTATTGCTTAGCGGTGTATTCGCAGGCGCTGTTTCCGCTGCTGGCCCGCACGAGGTTAATCTGGGAGATGCCGGTAGTTTTGCCATTTTAAGCCAAACTGGTGTTACTGATGTTTATCGCTCAAATATAACGGGCGATGTGGGAACAAGTCCAATTACTGGAGCGGCTATACTGCTTGCATGTGATGAAGTGAACGGGTCGATCTACACTGTTGATGTCTTTGGTCCTAACTGTGATAAGACTATCACTGATGCGACCACGTTAACTTTGGCTGTGGGCGCCATGGGAACTGCATACAACGACGCAGCAGCGCGAACTGCAGATGTCACTGAGCTAAATGCCGGTGAAATTGGCGGTTTAACCCTTCCACCTGGTACCTATAAATGGTCTTCAGACGTTAGTATTTCATCAGATGTCACGCTTGATGGTAGCGATACAGACAACTGGATCTTCCAAATTGCAGGCAATTTAACTGAAGCTAATGCAGTTAAAGTCACATTAGCCAGTGGCGCTAAAGCCAAGAACATTGTCTGGCAGGTTGCTGGTTCAGTAACTCTGGGTACTAATTCCCATTTTGAAGGTGTTGTACTGAGCAAAACCTTGATTGCTGTCAATACTGGTACGTCAGTTAACGGAAGATTATTGGCCCAAACCGCGGTTACCTTGCAAAAGAACGCAATTACTGCGCCTTAAGATGTCACATTGCCATAAGGCGAGAGTGCCTTGCGAATAAATCATAATATTTAGTTCGATTTATTCTATTAGGTTGTAAATAGAGGCTTGGCGATTTTAATCGACAGGCCTTTTTAGATTTTAAATAGAGGCTTGTCCGATTTTGATCAGCAGTCCATTGACCTGAGCAAACACTACTTTATCAACTTGTTGAACGTCACTATGACGATTTTCAATCAGCCAGACGGATGGCAGACATCGTAGCACTGCTTGTTGATCACATCTTAGCGCCGGTTGAAATGCGACAATGGGTGATCAGTTTTCCATTTCAACTGCGCTTTCTGTTTGCCAATTATCCAGCGGTGATGAGTAAAGTATTAGTTATTGTCACCCGTCTCATTTCTACTCACCTCATTCAAACATAATATTTTGACTGTCACTAATATTTGTCACTAATATTTTGCTCAAAGCTAAATCGGAAGGTCGATACCATGGCTGACAAACCGACATCGAGTTACAGCAAAAGATTGACGGTATTCCGTAAAAAGGCATGGATGCCGGTGCGCGGAACAGTTCTAAAAAGAAGTTTGATCTTTAAAGTGAGAAATCCAACGATGAAGTAATAAAACTGCAGCAACACTCAAACCAGTAATCAAACCAATCCAATAGCCATTCACACCATAACCTTGATATTCTGCCAA
>Ga0307492_10000155_pt1 | contig 31283 bp, 35 predicted proteins | sample SI3LmetaG_FD_202365 | JGI IMG/M metagenome (GOLD analysis project Ga0307492, IMG submission 202365) | Sea-ice brine microbial communities from Beaufort Sea near Barrow, Alaska, United States - SI3L | ecosystem: Environmental > Aquatic > Marine > Coastal | place: USA: Alaska | collected 2017-05-06 | reverse complement strand
CCTCTTAGGCGTCATTCAGGCCCGAGTTGATCAAGTTTTCCATCTCCTCGGAAAAAAAGTCATCTTCACTGAGTCCGCTGGGGATCTTGTGGCCACCGCTGGCCCATTCGCCAAGATCGATCAGCCTACAGCGTTCAGTGCAAAAGGGACGAAAGGCATTGGTTTTGTCATAGCGTGCTGTTTGCTGGCAGGTCGGGCATAAAATAGTCGTCATACGATCTCAGGTTAGGATGTTGAATTATCAAGAAGGTGACGATGTAGGCGGGTCACCTGGTCTCTCAGGTCGGCCAGATCGCCACTGTTGTGCACTATATGGTCAGCCTTGAGTCGTTTCTGTTGCGCCGGCATTTGACTGGCGATGATTGCCTCTACGGTTTCGAGGCTCGAACCATCACGCTGCAGTGTACGCGCTATTTGCATCTCAACACTGGCATCCACCAGTATGGTGCTGGTACAGAGAGTTTCAAGGCGATTTTCAAATAACAGCGGTGCTTCGAGAATTTGATAGGCCGACTCTGCGGCTGACTCCCTCAAGCTACGCAGGATCTCCGCCCGTATTAACGGGTGCATCCGCTGCTCCAGCCAGCTTTTGGCGCCGGCGTCCTGAAAGATGATTTGTCGAAGCATGGCCCTATTGAGTTGGCCGCTATCGAGCAGCTCTGGACCGAAATGCTCAACAAGCTCGATCAGCAAGGGCGTGCCGGGCTCAACCAACCGACGCGCAACCTGATCGGCATCGACAATTGGGATGCCCAGTGCATGAAACAGACGGGCGACCGTGGACTTCCCGGCGCCGATCCCTCCGGTCAGGCCGATAATCAAAACATAGACCCTAGGTACCAGGCCATGATGGCGTCGCCCCAAAATATGTAGACCAGCGCCGCGCCGCAGAGATAGGGCCCGAAGGGTATCGGCAGCTGCCGATCGCGGCCCAGGCTGACAATCATGATGATGCCGACGATAGCGCCTACCAGTGACGAGAGTAGGATAATCAGTGGCAGAGCCATCCAGCCAAACCAGGCTCCGAAGGCCGCAAACAGTTTGAAGTCACCATAGCCCATGCCGTCCTTGCCCGTTATCAATTTAAAGAGCCAATAGATCGACCAGAGGCTTACGTAGCCGGTGGCGGCGCCGATCACGGCGCCATCCAGTGGCACATATACCGCCTGGGTGTTCAGCAATAGGCCGGCCCATAACAGCGGCAGGGTAAGGTTGTCGGGCAGGAATTGGGTGTCGTAATCGATTAGGGTCAGCGTAACCAGCACCCAAACCATTGGGATCAGGGCAAGGGTGCTCGGGCCCCAACCAAACTGCCAGGCTATTAGCGCGGAGAGCAGGGCGGTGGTGAGTTCAACCAGTGGGTAGCGCGCCGATATCGCTTTAGCACAGGCGGAACACTTACCGCGCAAAGCCAGCCAGCCGATTAGCGGTATATTTTCCCAAGCGCGAATCTGATGGCCACAGTGTGGGCAGGTTGAGTCGGGCGTAACCAGGTTAAAGGCCGGCTCCTTATTCAGTTTGGCGAGCAGTTTACGGTCCGCGTTAAACTCGGCCACTTCCAGGGCCCAGGCCCGGTGCATCATTATCGGTACCCGATAGATGACGACATTGAGAAAGCTGCCGATCAATAGGCTGAAAATAAAAACGGCCGTAGTGAAGGCCGCTGGGGTCGTAGCAAGGTAGTCTATCATCAGATAACCGAACCCATTTGGAAGATCGGTAAATACATCGCGACGACCAGGCCACCCACAAGGATGCCAAGAAAGGCCATAATGAGGGGCTCCATCATTGAGGTCAGACCATCCACCATGGTGTCAACTTCCTCTTCATAAATTTCGGCCGCCTTTTCTAACATATCATCGAGCGCACCGGACTGTTCGCCTATGGACACCATCTGTATTAGCATGGCGGGAAATACACCGGTGTCTTTCATCGAACCGGCCAGTTCTGAACCGGTTTCCACCTCGTTTTTTACCGACATAATGGCATTTTCATAGATAATATTACCTGAGGCACCGGCGGCACTTACGAGCGCGCTGACCAACGGCACCCCGGCGGCGAAAGTCGTCGATAGGGTGCGCGCATAGCGGGCCATGGCAGACTGGTAGATGATCGGGCCAAATACCGGTAGCTTTACTGAGATCCGCTGCATTACATGACGGAAGGCTTTAGAGCGTTGGTGGGACTGCTGAAAGCCGACAAAGAGGGCCACCAAGATTATACCCAAGAGAATACCATTGTCTTGCAACCAGTTTGACATGTCCATCACGATTTGGGTTGGTACGGGTAAGTCGGCACCGAAACTGTCAAACATGCCGGCGAACACCGGTACAACTTTCAGCAAGAGTATTGCCGTGACGATGCCCGCGATCACCAGTATTGTAGCCGGATATTTCATCGCCGATTTAACTTTCTTTTTGACGCTCTCGGACTTTTCCTGATACAGAGCAACTCGATTAAGCATGGTCTCCAGCGCACCAGCCTGTTCACCGGAGTCGACCAGCGAGCAGTACAGATCGTCGAACTGCTTAGGGTGCTCCCTCAGGGCGCTAGCAAAGCCACCACCACCGGAGACACTTATTGACATCCTATTGACCAGCACCGCCATCGATTTGTTTTCCAAGCCTTCGGCGACTATATCAAAGGATTTCATCAGCGGCACGCCGGCCTTCATCATGGTAGCCATCTGTCGAGTAAACACGGCTATATCGCTGGTGCCAATCTTTTGGCCGCCAAAGAGAACCATATCTTTGCGCTTCTTGGCCAGTTTTTTAACCTTGACAACACCCTGCTTACGCAGCTCGGCCTTAATAAACGAGGCATTGGTGCCGGAAATCTCGCCCCTTTTTAGCTTGCCGTTGCGATCAACCCCTTCATAGCTGAATATCGACGCTTTTGCGGTAGTAGTTGCCATGATCACATCACCTTCAATCGGTTGTAATTCTGTTGATTTCTTCCAGACTGGTTACGCCTGAGGCCGCCTTAACCAGGCCCGAGATGCGCAGGCTGTTAAAGCCTTCGACCTTGAACTGCTCATTTAGCTGGATCGCGTTACCTTCCTCCATAATAATACGGGATACCGCCGGTGTGATGCGAACCACTTCATAAATACCAACACGGCCCTTGTAACCTTTAGTGCAACTGTCGCAACCCTGGGGTTGGAAAATGGTCGCGTCCTTGGCCAATTCGCTAGAAAAGCCTTCCTTTAGCAATAGCTCCGCGCTTAACTCGGCCGGTTTTTTGCATTTGCTGCACAGGCGACGGGCCAAGCGTTGGGCGATAATGAGATTAATGGTGGTTGCCAGGTTAAAGGAGGGCACACCCATATTGAGCATGCGGGTAATGGTCTCGGCCGCGCTGTTGGTATGCAGTGTCGACATCACCATATGACCGGTTTGGGCCGCCTTGATGGCGATGGAGGCTGTTTCCAAGTCGCGTATTTCGCCGACCATGATAATGTCCGGATCCTGACGCAAGAAGGAGCGCAGGGCCGAGGAAAAATCCAAGCCAACCTTAGTATTTACGTTCACCTGGTTGATACCTTCCAGATTGATCTCGACCGGATCTTCTGCCGTCGAGATATTGATACCTTCTTGGTTGAGGATATTAATACCGGTATAGAGGGATACTGTTTTTCCCGAGCCGGTCGGACCGGTCACCAGAATCATACCCTGAGGCTTGTCCAACGCTTTTAGGTACATCTCCTTCTGCACCAGCTCATAACCCAAGGCATCAATACCCATCTTGGCTGAAGATGGGTCGAGAATTCGCATCACGACTTTCTCGCCAAAGAGAGTCGGCAAGGTGTTAACGCGAAAATCGATCGCCTTGGTTTTGGAGATTTTTAACTTGATACGACCGTCCTGAGGCACCCGACGCTCCGAGATGTCGAGGTTCGACATCACCTTCAAACGCGCCGACATCTTAGGCCCAAGACCGATAGGCGGTTTGGCCGCAGTCTGTAGGATGCCATCGACGCGGAAGCGCACGCGATAGGATTTTTCATAGGGTTCAAAGTGCAGATCCGAAGCGCCTTTTTTAATCGCGCTGAGCAACATCTGGTTAATAAAGCGGACCACCGGGGCATCGTCGCTGCCGTCGCCAACGGCCTTTTCCTCGTCACGTGCCTTGGTCTGGACTACATCGAGGTCATCTAGACCCTCATCCTCTAGGGAGTCGAACGCATCGGAGGCGTCATCGGTGACCCGTTCGATAAAGATGCGTAACTTATCCTCTTCAACCAGGATGGCTTCGACACTCAGGCCGGTGTGGAATTTGATCTCATCGATGGCCACTAGATTGGTTGGGTCGGAAACACCCACAAACAGCCGTGTGCCTCGCTTAACCAGTGGAATAGCGTGATGGGCTTGGATCAGGTTGGTGGCAATCAAATCTTTTGGATACAGCTCGACATCGAAGGCATCGAGGTCAAAGAACGGGGTACCAAATTCATCGGCCGCAATCACCGCGATCTTGTGCGCACTGATTAATTCGCTTTCAACCAGATAGGGCACCAGGCCTTTTTTTGCCTTGCTGGCTTCCTTGGACGCGGCCAGGGCTTCCTCTTCCGATATGGAACCCTCAATTACCAGCCGCCTGGCCAAGCCTCCTAACGCCATCGTCATACTGCTTTCCTAACTTTATAGATAATTGCAAGTATAGCCTAGAAGGACTGGGCCGCGAACTAAAGGCTGTACCGCTCGCTCGGCAACGCGCCCAGCCGTACTAGTGGTATTTAATTGTGACGTTTTTTGTCAGTTTTGGTCCTTAACTGGGTCAGTTGCCGAGTGTGGCTGGGTCCATTGCAAGGCCTAGGGGCGTAGAAAAGCCGGTAAATGGCGAATAGTCAAACTTGGCATGTGAAATGCAAAAACCAATTCGAGCTCAGATGTAATGCAACAGCTGAGTTAACAGCTAATCACCCCTGGAGTCTTTACCATGAAGAAACAACAAGGTTTTACATTAATCGAACTGATGATCGTAGTGGCGATTATCGGCATTTTGGCGGCTATCGCCATTCCTCAATATCAAGACTATATTGCTAGGGCGCAGATGAATCGGGTCAATGGAGAGTTGGCTGGTTTAAAAACCAACTGGGAAGTTTTGTTAATGGATGGGCCAACAACTGGCATAAGCAATGCCACGGTAGGATTTGTCGGGAGTTCCTTGCTTACAGACCCAGGACCCACTGGTCTGACTGTAACGTCTAATAAAGATCTTTCTGGCACCCTTGTAGTTACTCTAGGTGAGGACGCCTCAGCGGGAGTGAGAGGGGCAATAGTCACCCTGAGCAGAACAACAGAAGGAGCCTGGGGTTGTGCCGTTACGATTACGGATGCCGCTGTTCCGGGTTGGAAGAAAAAGTTCATGCCTACAGGGTGTGACCTAAGTAGTTAAGTGCTTCCCTACTTGAGGTATTAAAGGGTGCTCAGGCGCCCTTTTTTTTTGGATGGTCAGGGAGGGGTGTATGTTTAATTATTATTTGATACTGACAAGGATAAGCCGCCAGGGTGAGAATTTTGCATCGGTAGGATTTTTATTTATTGTATTTGTGATGGGTACTGCATTGATCCCCAACATAGGTATGTCTCAATACGACATGAAACGAGCGTTGTTATTGGTTTTTTTGCTGATGGGCTTTGTCTATCTTATTTATAACCGCAATCCAGACAAAGTATCTATTGGTAATGGGAGTTCAGTCTGTTGGTTGCTGTTTATACTGTCGCAATTGGCCAATACCTATTTTATTAACAGTCACTTATATGGATTGCTAGATACCCTGTTTTTATTTGCCATAAGTGTGGCTTTTGTGGGCTACATGCGCATGATCAGCAACTGCCCCGAACTCAAGCAATATATGCTGCTGGCATTGGTTTATGGTCTGGCTGTCTATTACGGTTTTGTGCTAATGCAGTACCTGTTCTTCTTAATCGCACCGGTACCTTGGACGATTCACCTTCTATCTGAGGCGGGCTTTGTTAATGTGAGATTTTTAAATCAGCTGATGATCTTAATCTTTCCGCTGGTGCTTATTGCCGAACAGCTTGGACAGATTCCGAGGTGGTTGGCGCGCTTCACTGCGCTGATGACGGTGGCCATACTATTGAATTCAAACGGGCGTGGCGCCTTGGCCATGGCTATTTTTGAATCCATATTATTAGTCTTACTAATAAAGTACACACCCTACGATGCCAAGACGTTTCGCAACCGCGTGCTAAAAATATGGTTGCTTGGCTGTTTGGTTTTTGCCGTCCTGTTTGTGTGGGTTCCCAACCTCCGGCTTGACGTTTTCCAAATGAGTCCCCTAAGGCTCACTGAATCCATTCGTTTTGACATGTGGCGTGAGGCGCTGGAGCTTTGGTCGAAACAAAAATGGTGGGGCTACGGTGGTATGAGTTATGCCGATAAAAGTGGCGATATATCCTTTAGCTTTGGTCATCTCCACAATAGCCTTGTTCAGATTTTATATGAATATGGTTTGATCGGATTCATCATCTTAGCCGTGGCGTTTCTAGCGCTTCTTAAACAAGTCGTGTTTCACGTTGTCAAGGGTCCGGCGAATCGGCTGCTTGTTCCGGTCTTGGTGGCGTTATTGGGTGGGGCAGGATTGTCATTGGTCAGCGGAGTAATAGTGATGCCCTTTAGTCAGTTGGTGCTCTTTATCTTGGTCTTAGTGGTGGTCTCGATCGTCTATACAGAAGAAGCAGGTACCACTGTAATAGGCTTTCCTGTTCCGTTATATGTCTCGGTAAATGCGTTAAAACTTCTGGGCTTAGTCGTTTTTTGTTTATTGGCCAGTATGAGTTATCTGACTTGGGTCCATACCATGGGTCAGGATATCATCAGGTTTGACGTTGGGCCTCGATTTTGGTTAGTCGGCAGGTTAGACAGTTAGAAATAGCGATACGATCGGACATCGCGGGAGTAGATATGAAGTCAGTAAAGGGTTTTACCCTAATCGAATTAATGATAGTGGTGGCAATTATCGGCATATTGGCCACGATTTCCATGCCTCGCTACCTGGACTATATAGCCAGGACTCAGGTCATTAGAACAGTAAGTGAATTAGGGGCTTACCGCGCGGCGGCCGAGGACCATTTGATGAACGGGTCTCTTAGTCTTACTTCAATAAATTTGGGCTATAGCCAATCCAGTCTGACCACCGAATTGGTTATTTCAAATACAGTCAGCTCTGGTGGGGTATTGGCAGCCCCAGCGCAGTTTAATGCCAACGGCAGTGGTTCCCTAATGGTTCAGCTCGATTCCACTACCCAGAAAGCTTTGCCGACGGTAAAGGGGGTAATTGTTAATATTAATCGAACAGCGCATGGCTCATGGAGTTGCAGTGTTGATATCACTGCCCCGATGGCGGCCGGCACCTGGAAACCATCCTATATGCCTCCCGGTTGCGACTAACCCACCAAACGCAAACTCAAATCCAATGAACTTATATCCTTAGTCAACTTACCCACCGAGACATAGTCCGGCAGCACGCCAATCAGCTCGGCAATACGGTCTAAATCCATATTGCCGGACGCCTCCAGTTTCACTCTGTTAGCGTTCAGTTGCACCGCCTCGGCCGTCTGCTGCACATCGAAGTTGTCCAGCATGATAACGTCCACCGGCAGCGTTAAGGCCTCCAGCAGCTGTTCAATCGATTCAACCTCGACCTCGATCTGCTTATCCGGGCCTATCTCCTGGGCCCGTTTAACAGCGTTGGCGATGCCGCCACAACCGGCGATATGATTTTCCTTGATCAAAAACATATCATACAAACCCAGGCGATGATTTTGGCAGCCGCCAACGGCGGTGGCGTATTTCTGTGCCAAGCGTAAACCGGGCAGGGTTTTGCGAGTATCGAGTATCACTATGTCCTTGCCGGCAACGGCCAGGGCATAACGGTTGGCCAGGGTGGCGGTGCCGCTCAGCGTCTGCAGGTAATTCAAGGCGGTGCGCTCGGCGGTTAGAATGGCGCGGGTATTACCTGTTATCTCAACCAGCTTGTCGTTCGCGAGCAGGGTGTCGCCATCCTGCTTGAGCCAGTTTAGGCTCATGGCTGGGTCGATCTGGCGAAATACCTCTTCAAACCATTCCCGGCCGCACAGTATGCCCGGCTCCCGGGTGATTACCTGGGCTATTGAAGTTTGTTCGGCGGGAATCAACTGGGCGGTAATATCGCCGCTGCCGAGGTCTTCTTCGACGGCAAAGCGCACCGAGCGCAGCAGATGATCGCGCAGGGTTTTGGCGTAGGGCAGGTCGGCAATAAACATCGGCAGTCAACTCGGTCAATCGGGGTGGGCGGCAGCCTTATCAGGCCGTGCTGTGAGTGAAACCAGTTTACCTTGAGCCTAGGCCAGATGCGACTGGCTTGGCGACAAATGTCAGCTTGGGTGAAAATTGCCCACTATGACTTTCAGCTCTGGTAAACTGGTGCTCTGTTTTATTACTGTATAGCCCTTCATCACTAGGAATGCATTATGGATTTTCTCTCGATCATTCTTGCTTATGTCGTTTCGATCAGCTTATCCGGTCATGGCGAGCCGGCGACAGCCTGGGTCTTGCGTTGGCGGACCTACCTGGTCGGGCGCGACTTGGGCGCCAAATTGACCATGCTAGTCTATGCCCTGCTACCCGCGCTGTTGATCGCTGGCCTGTTGTCGTGGGTCGATAATCTGGTGCTCACTTTTGTGCTCTCGGTGACCCTGCTGCTGCTCGCGTTCCAATCAGGTGATCAACCCGAAAAGCTCGCCCAATACCAAGGCCTGGTCGCCCAGGGCGAGCAGCAGGCGGCCTGGCAATTGGCGGTTGATGAGCTCGGCCTGGTCGGTCAGGTTTACGAGCCGGGCGATGAGTCACTCGATGAGGGTGTTCAGGCTGGCCTGAGCTATCTCTATCTGGAACGATTTTTTGTCTCGGTATTTTGGTTTATGGCGTTTGGCGCACCGGGGGTGTTATTGGTCTGGTTTATGAGCACCGGCATGCAAGACCAGCATGCGGATGCCTTTTGTCATCGACTCAAACAGGCCCTATACTGGATTCCCGTGCGCCTAATGGCCTTTACGCTGGCCCTGATGGGCAACTTCAGTCAGTGCTTTCAGGTTTGGCTCGATCAGGCGCGAGATTTCGAGCGCGACGATCGGGTTCTGTTGTTGACCTGCCTCAAGTCAGCCTTGGGCCCGGTAGCGGAAGATAAGATGTTGGCTGAGACACTCGCCCTGATTAAGCGTGCCCAATTGGCCTGGCTGGTAGGCTTGGCGCTGTTACTGATTTTCGGTTTTTGATCGAAATGTCGGCCACAAGGGTTCCTATAGCCAAAAGTTATCGATCTTATAGCGGGTGAGTGCTTGATTCTCACACGGAACACGCCATGCTATGGCCTATCACCAAATACAGTTTTTATGACCTTAAAGGGCACCTTGAACCATGAGCGTAAAACATCACTCCCTTATTATCCTGGGATCCGGCCCGGCCGGTTATACAGCGGCTATCTACGCGGCGCGCGCGAACTTAAAACCGGTGGTTATCACCGGTATGGAAATGGGTGGCCAGTTGACCACCACCACAGAAGTCGAAAACTGGCCGGGTGGGCATGCCGAATTGCAGGGCCCAGAGCTGATGGAGCAGATGAAGGAACATGCCGAGCGCTTCGATACCAATATCATTTTCGATCATATTCACACCACCGATCTCAGCCAGCGGCCCTTCACCCTAATCGGTGATCAGGCAACTTATAGCTGTGATGCACTAATCATTGCCACCGGTGCGAGCGCTCAATATCTTGGCCTGGACAGTGAAGAAGCCTACAAAGGCAAGGGTGTCTCGGCCTGTGCGACCTGCGATGGTTTTTTCTATCGCAATAGGGAAGTGTGTGTCGTCGGCGGCGGTAACACTGCGGTTGAAGAAGCACTCTACCTAGCCAACATCGCGAGTAAGGTACATGTTATTCATCGCCGCGATAGCTTTCGCTCGGAAAAAATTCTCTCCGATCGTCTAATGGCCAAGGTCGCCGAAGGCAAGGTCGAGTTGCACCTGCACCATACGCTCGATGAGGTACTCGGCGATGAGATGGGCGTCACCGGCGTTAGGCTGAAAAGCACCCAAGACGGCAATACCAAAGAGGTATCGGTGCACGGCTGCTTTATCGCCATCGGCCATACCCCCAACACCGGAATCTTTGCCGGTCAATTGACCATGAGCGGCGGCTATATCAAGGTGCAATCGGGCCTTGAAGGAAATGCTACGGCGACCAGTGTCGCTGGGGTTTTTGCTTCCGGCGATGTGATGGACCATCATTACCGACAAGCCATTACCTCATCTGGTACCGGCTGTATGGCCGCGCTGGATGCGGAAAAGTTTCTCGACAGTCAAGTCTAATTTTGCCCAGCTAAGGGGCCCTAGTAGCGTAAAAATGGCAGCCCTAGGCTGCCATTTTTACGCCCGAGACCGGCAGAGGGAGTGGTCCTTTGCGAACGGTCCTTTGCAAAGGTCCACTGCAAACGGTCCACTGCAAACGGTCCACTGCAAACGGATGCCCTCAGCGGGGCAAATTCACGTTCACCTCTAGGATCGAGCAATTGCCATTGTCATTGAGGTCGATCTGTAATTGATCGTGCTCAATGTCGACGTATTTGCGAATCACTGCCAAGATATCGTTTTGCAGCGCCGGTAAATAGTCCGGGGCATTGCGGGCTCTTCGTTCATGGGCCACAATCACCTTAAGACGTTCTTTGGCGACATTGGCAGATTGCGGTTCCTTTTCGCGTGCAAATATATCAAAAAGCGCCATATCAACCTCCAAAAACTCGTTGTAATAGTCCCTTTTTCTGGGCTTCCAGGAAACGATGGGGCCGTTCTTCGCCCAGCAGGCGCGCCACCGTGTCCTTGTAAGCTTGACCAGCATCACTTTTTTCGTCGAGAATCACCGGTGTGCCATTGTTCGAGGCGTTTAATACTGACTGGCATTCGGGAATAATGCCAATCAAGGGCACCGCGAGTATGTCCTCTATATCTTGGATACTGAGCATTTCGCCTCGGTTGGCCCGGGCCGGATCAAAGCGAGTGATCAATAGATGTTCCTTGACCGGCGGTTGGTCGTTTTCGGCACGGAAACTTTTACTCTGCAAAATACCCAAGATACGATCGCTGTCACGCACCGATGACACTTCTGGGTTGGTGACTACGACGGCCGCATCTGCGTAGTAAAGTGCCATCAGTGCGCCGTGCTCGATGCCCGCCGGCGAATCACAGATGATGAATTCAAAGGTTTCACTGAGTTTATCAAGGATTATTTTGACGCCTTCCTTGGTTAGCGCATCCTTGTCTCGGGTCTGGGAGGCCGGCAAGATAAACAGATTTTCATTGCGTTTATCCTTTATCAACGCCTGGTTTAGGAGGGCGTCGCCCTGGATCACGTTGACAAAATCGAACACGACTCGGCGCTCACAATTCATAATGATATCAAGATTTCGCAGACCAATGTCAAAATCGATCACAACGGTTTTATGACCCGCCATTGCCAGGCCCATGCTGATGGCCGCGCTTGAGGTGGTTTTACCTACGCCGCCTTTGCCAGACGTAACAACAATAATAGTCGTCAAGGGTGATTCCTTTTTAGATATTAAGTTAAGGGCTCTAGACTAAAGGTAGCCGAAAGATTGAGCAATTCCTAGCTATAAATAATCGATAAAAATATTGTTCTCGACCAGGCGACAGCGGGCCGGGCCGCTGCCTTCTGGGAAATCATCTTGCACCATGTAAGTACCGGCAATGGCGATAAGCTCCGCCTGCATTTGCTGGCAGACTACCTCGCTCTGGTCTTGGCCTTGTGCCCCGGCTATGGCTCGGCCGCGCAAGGTGCCAAAAACATGGATATTGCCGTCGGCAACGATTTCGGCCCCGGCGCTAACCTGATTCATAATAAGTAGGTGCGCATTTCGAGCATAGACCTGCTGGCCGGAGCGTATGGGTGTGGTGATGACTTCCGTCTGTCGGATACCGTCAGTCGGCTCAACAACGGGCGCACTATTGTTTTTTGCGTCCTGCCCAGAGCGCGAGTCTATCCAGGCTAAATTCAGGTTGAACGCCAGTGCCTGATGGCGTGTTCGATCGCCAGTTAGGGCATAGGGTATCAGGTTCTCAGCGCGACAGGTGGCAATGATGGCGCTCAATTGACGCGGATCGATGTCGCCCTCTAGCGTACTGAGGTCGAGGATCGTCGGAGCATGGAGAAACAAGGCAGGTGCCTTTTTTAGAGTGCTCGCCAGCAAGGGCTGGAAATCGGACACAATCAGGCTGGTCACAGGTATTTGGTGGCTGGCCACTAAACGGTTGCGCAATTTTAAAGGAGTATTGGTTATCTGGTTCATTTGTGGCTGTCTATAAAGTCTTGCAGGGCACGCTCGCGTGAGTTTTTACGCTGCAGAGAGTCGTGGAGGGTCGGTGTCGAAGCGCGACTTTCACAATCGGTTAGAGGGCAGCGCTCACAGGTCTCGTTGACATCGGAATTGGGCACGCTCGGATCGTTCCAAAACGCTGATTTCTGCTTAAACTGATCGTCGATTAGGAAGCCTAGAGTCATGCCGGTATTGGTTTTTTTGCCCAAAGATTTACTGCGCACCACGGCTATATTGAAGAAGGTCTTGTTTTGACCGACAAAGGTACTGCGCTGGGCCGATACCTGCACTTGGTCAGGCGCCTGCCGTTGAGCGGCCAAATGTGTCAGCCCCGCCGTGGCCGCCCAACGGCGACAGTGATGCTCGCCCGGACCAATGCTGCGCGGCGTAAATACATTGGTCAGGTTCAGTTCCTTGCTAATATGAAACTCATTGTTATCAAGCTGGTGATTGAGGCGCATGTAATGCATTTTAGTCAGGCCGAAGTGAGTGGGCATCACTTGAGACATTCGGTGTAAAAACATCTCCGGGGTTGCATCATATCGGGTCATTAGCCTCGACAGAGCGTCGCCCTGAAAGGTGTCATGGGTCAACCAAAGCGCCAGATCATCGATGATTTGTTTTTCCGGAATGAGCAAGGCACCGGCAAAGTAAGAGACTTTGAAGTGATTGAGCACTTGTTCAAAGGTTTCAACCTTGATCCACGATGAGGTTTCGGCGCGAACTTTTAACTTCAGGATGCGATAGCCGATTTCGCGCGCAAGAATAAATTTCTTTTGCTGCGGCAGTAGCTTGGAATTGATCCACAGCTGTGTCGGGCTCGGGCTGATTGAACGTAATGGCTGTAATTCCGGCGAATCACTGAAGTCATTGTAATGGATGGTACATTGAAATTCGTCGCGTAACATTGCTTCCAGCCAGCTCTGGCCGATGCCGCTGCTTTCAGCAATACGGTTCTGTAGGCGAAAATCATGCGCGGCGGCTTCCAGTTCTTCAAAGTAATTCAGGTGCATCTTTTGATAGGAGCGTAAGGATGCGAGCAAAAAATGTTCGACGTTCATGTCGTAGCCGCGACTGATCTCCAGTAACGTCCTAACAAATGCACCGGCCTTACTGGGTGAGTCATTGACCAAGTCGAATATGTCGGCCAAACCGATGCCAAACTGCTGTAATGGGAAGTCCTTTAATACCGGAGAATTGAGCAGCGCGGAGAGCGGATTTAAATGATCATCCAATTGCAGGGAGACCAAATCATCGAATGTTTGGTTCAATGCATAGGCTATTTGAACAATCTTTTCAGGCTTTGGGTACTTTTTGCCTTTCTCGATTTCGCTCAGGTATGAGATCGATAGGCCCGTTTTTTCAGACAGTTGTTTGAGGGAGAACCCAGCCGTTAGCCGAAATTGTTTGATTTTAACGCCAAGTATAAATCTTAAGCTTTCGCTGTTTATTTCCATGTACTTCTCTAGTTCGCCGGTAGCGAAATCGATTTTAGAGGCTGTTGGCTCTTAACTCAATGCAATGTTGCGATTAGCACCCACGGTTGGTGACTATTGGCGACTCAATCGGTGCTCAAGTCGCGCTTCCGACCAGGCCATTGGGTAGGGGGTTTTGCTTTGAGCCGGGTGGGTGGCGCAACCCTGATCCGAGGTAACAGTGGAAATTCGGTCACCATTTGGTACCATTAATGCCCCGATAGATCGGAGCACGAGCAGGCTCGTCGGTGTTATGTCTCTTCCAAGGATCACCCTATATGGATAAAGTGAATCGCTCGCGTCGTATACATTTCTTAATGCACTATGTGCCCGAAGCGTTAAAGGCGGAAATAGGCATCTATTTCGGTGAGCATGTTATTCGGGTGAACAGCCAGCTGTGTTTGGTGGTTAATATCGCCGGTGAAGTGGGCATTCGCGCCCTGCATCCGGCCCTGGTGTGTGAGCTGACCGAGCTGTGTCGCAAGCGGCACTGGGTCGCTCACGGTCGGGTATATGAACAATGGTTCCTGCTACCCGAAAGCATTGCCTTAAACGAGGATCGAGTTCAATACTGGATCAAATCGTCGGCAGAGGAAGTTCAGCGCCTGTCGCTGACCAGTGCCATCCCCAATCGGCAAGTGAAATTTTCTGGCCATTGATGTGCCCCCTTGCTGACGCTCTTCGTTGGTCTATCCCGGCCTTAGAACTCGGCCACGGCAGCTTAGGGCTTGGATGAGTAGTGCTGTGGATGAGTAGAGCCGTGGATAAGTAGTGCTGTGGATCAGGCTTCCTCGCTTGCTGCACGCCAGTCCGATTTACCCGATGGATGAGCCGGCTATGAGCAGGATGCCCAAGTTTACCAGGAGTAATTCGATCAGCAGGGCATTGAGTGTCCGGGTCTTTACTGGCAGATGCGCAGGCAGCCAGCAGATTTTCAACAGGCTGTTAAAAAACAATGCCATAAACAGCGCCAAGCCGCAGGAGGACAGGGACAGGCGGCCGGACCATAGTTGACCTACAATGACCAGTAACATTACTTGGCTGGCAGAAAAATAGACCGGCCAGCGCCGCAAACCGTGTTTTGGGTGGTTTATCAGGTTTGCCAAAAAGCCGCTGATAAACACAAAGAGGGTTAGTTCGAAAAACGCGCTGGCCTGGCCGTCTATCAGGTAATGTTCGGCAAATTGACTGCTCGCCAGAGCCAAGGTGCTGAAAAGTATAGTTGCAATAAACACTAGCCGAACCTGGCCGGATTGGCACAACCATAGGCTTATCAGGCCAAACTCCAAGCAGAGCACTACACTATTGGTGAGCGCGCTCACTGCCTCCCAGAACCTGGCACTGGGTTGATTGCGCCAGTTGACGGACCAATCCAGAAGCAGGGTATCCTGCGGCATAGGGCTCAAGGCCCAAAGAGCACTAAAAGCTAGCGTCGTCACGCCAAGCAGTACCAGGGCCGAAATGGGCCATTGATCGGCCTGGTTACGTGTCAGCCAGCCCCAACTGTGGAGTCGTTCTGGATGGGCATGATGATAGAGCGCCAATGCACTGCTGGCGGCGGCCATTGCCGTCAACGCATACATGATCAGAGCGCGGTTGCCGAGCGGTTGCACAGTCCACAATTGGGACAGTTCCCCGGTGTAGTAGCCCGGTAGTAGGTAGACTGGCGCCCAAACTAGAGCGGTAGCGGCGCTCAGTGGCGCGAATAGTCGACCCGGCATCCCCAGTGTACCGGCAACCATTGGAATGACGGGTCGCAATGGGCCGAGAAACCGGCCAATCATCACGCTGAGCCAACCCCAGCGCTGAAACAGCCACTCGCCCTGACGAATCCAGGCCTCATGCCGGGCGATCCATGACCATTGGTAGAGTCGATTTTTTAACCTAAAGCCGATATAAAAGCTGACGAGATCTCCGGCTAGCGCACCACTGCCGCCTGCGACCAGTAGGGCTGGCGGGCCAATGCCGCTATGGTAGGCCAAAGCCGACAGGGAGAAAAGCAAGACGACACCGGGCACCAGGATGCCCAGCAGTGCAAAAGATTCTAAAAATGCGACCAGCCATACGACAGCTAATAAAAGCGCTGGAGATTCGGCAATCCAGTCCATGGGTGACTCGGCAGGGTGAAGGCTGCGAGTTTAACGTTATTGACTGCTCGATGTCGTGTGGAATTGATCGTTAGAGTGCTTTATCGACCCGGCAATTGAGTTCGCAGGTAATATCGCCATAGAGGTCAACGACAGAGCAAGGTATAATGCGGCCGGTCACCCCAAGCCAGAAAACAATGATGACCCAAACCACAGTGATCGATTATATGACAACCCTAGGGCTACAGGCCCGAGCGGCGTCAGCCCAGATGGCAAAAAGCACTACTGGCCAAAAAAATCGGGCCTTGCTGGCAACAGCTGCGGCGGTTGTAGATATGCAAGCTAGCCTGTTGGCGGCCAATCAAGCCGATTTAGCGGCAGGCCGAGCCAAGGGTTTAAGCCCTGCGCTTCTCGACCGGTTGGAGCTAACACCCGCGCGTATTGCCGCCATGGTCGTTGGCTTGGAGCAGGTCGCAGCCTTACCAGACCCAATCGGCAGCATTAGTGAGTTGGATTATCGACCCAGTGGCATTCAGATCGGCAAGATGCGAGTGCCATTGGGTGTTATCGGCATCATCTACGAATCACGCCCCAACGTCACGATTGAAGCCGCCAGCCTGTGCCTGAAGTCAGGTAATGCGGTAATTCTGCGTGGTGGCAGTGAAGCCATTCAGTCCAATGCTGCCTTGGCCCTGTGCATTCAACAGGGTTTGCGGGTCAGTGGCTTGCCGGAGACTGCCGTCCAGGTTGTCGCCACCACCGATCGTGCTGCGGTGCACCAGTTGATTACCATGCCGGAATATGTCGACGTGATCGTACCGCGCGGGGGCAAGGGTCTGATCGCGCGCATTTCAGCCGATGCCCGAGTACCCGTTATTAAGCATCTGGATGGCAACTGTCATGTCTATATCGATGTCGACGCCGATCCGGAAAAGGCCGTGCGTATCGCGATCAACGCCAAAACGCGCCGCTATGGTGTCTGCAACGCCTTAGAAACGCTCTTGCTCGAAACAACTCAGGCCGCTCGCTTGCTGCCTGAATTGAAACGGCAGTTTGACGCAAAAGGCGTTGAGCTGCGCGGCTGTGCCCAGACGCAGGGGTTAATTGACTGCACTCTGGCGACCGATGAGGATTGGGACACCGAGTATTTGGCACCCATTCTGGCCATCAAGGTGGTCGCCCATTTGGACGCAGCGATCGTGCATATCAATAGCCATGGCAGTCATCATACCGATAGCATAGTGACTGAAAACTATAGCAGCGGCCGGCGTTTTTTGCGTGAAGTCGACTCGGCGTCGGTAATGATAAATGCTTCCACCGCCTTCGCCGACGGGTTTGAATACGGTTTGGGCGCCGAAATCGGCATTTCAACCGATAAGATACATGCCCGGGGGCCGGTAGGGCTGATAGGGTTAACCTCACAGAAATATATAGTGCTCGGAGACGGTCAGATACGTGAGTCCTAATAGACCGATTCTTGCGGTATACGGTGGCACCTTTGATCCATTTCACATCGGCCATGCCGCCGTGTGCTCTGCGGTTCTGGCAGAGGCCCGGGTCGCCGAGCTGCGTCTAATACCCTGTTCCATTCCGGCCTTAAAGGATGGTGCTTGCGCCACGGCGGCGCAGCGTCTGCAGATGTTGGCGCAGTGGCAGCAAGACAGCCCATTCCGGGACCGGATTCAGGTCGATGGCCAGGAAATACAACGCCAGGGGCCCAGTCATACGGTCGATACCCTCGCCGCCCTGATTGCTCAGCGGCCGGAGTATCGGATTGTTTTTGTGCTCGGTAGTGATGCCTGGAACAGTCTGCCGTTGTGGCATCGATTTAAACAATTGGTGAGCCAGGTTTCATTTTGGGTGTTCAGTCGCTCAGGCGCTGACGCTATCCGTTATCACCCAGGGTTAACACCCTGTCACACCAAAGAGGACTTTTTTCAAGCAGAATCCGGACGCTTTTGGATAGAACAGGGTGTGCAAATACCCCTGTCTTCAAGTGAATTACGGCAAACAGACGATTTTGAAAATTGGCCGGTGCCTTTGGTCATTCAGAATTATATTAAAGAACATAACCTGTACCGAAAATCGGCAGGGTTGGACAAAAGTGAACGTATAAATGACCGATAAAATTATAAAAGAAAAAAACGCCCACGGTGCCAAATTGACCGAGGCGGTTATAGAAGCGCTTGAAAATATCAAGGCGAGCGACATTCAAGTAATGGACGTGCGTGCGCAAACTCAGCTGATGGATACCCTAGTCATTGCATCTGGGACCTCGACGCGCCATATTGCCGCCGTGGTAAACAGCGTCGCCGAAGATCTCAAGGAGCAGGGTTTTATAGCCAATCACCAGGAAGGCGAAAGCGGCTCAGATTGGGTATTGTTGGATTTTACCGACTTGGTTCTTCATGTGATGCTACCAGAAGCCCGCGTTCTGTATGATCTGGAACGGCTGTGGTCGGGTTTAACACCCACCTCGGAGTAAGCTTGCGGTCATGAAAATTCGAGTGTTGGCTGTGGGCCCTAAGATGCCGGCCTGGGTGAATGATGGAGCAGGCGACTACCTAAAGCGTTTACCGCGCGAATTACCGGTCGAATTTGTCACCTTAGCGTTGGGCAATCGGGGTAAGAACCAGCCGGCCGAGAAGGCCATCGCCCAGGAAGGCGATGCGATGTTGGCGGCCATCCGCGACTCCGACCATGTGGTGGCCCTTGATTTACACGGTCATGCATGGTCAACGGAACAGTTATCAGGTCAACTGCAACTCTGGCGCGAACAGGCCAAAGGTGTAGCAATCCTGATTGGCGGGCCGGACGGGCTCGACGCTCGAGCCCTAGCGCGGGCCGACCAACGCTGGTCCTTGTCGAACTTGACCCTGCCGCACCCGCTGGTTAGAGTCTTGCTTGCCGAGCAAGTGTATCGCGCCTGGAGTATCAGTCAGAATCACCCTTACCATAAGTAGTGACCCGACAAGCAGCTATGCAGAGTAACTCGTTAGACAACAAAGAATTCGAACGGCGGCTTTTTCGCCGGCGCATGACCGTGGCTTTTGTTGCTGTTGCGCTAATGTTGATTGTTCTGGTGTGCCGTTTGTTTTTTTTACAAATAGTGGAGCATGAGCAGCATCAGTTGCTGTCCGATAAAAATCGTCTCGAAGTGTTGCCGATTCCACCGATCCGAGGTCTGATTTACGATCGCAATGGCGAGTTGTTGGCTGGTAACTTACCCAGTCATACCCTGAGTATCGTGGCTGAACGCACCCAGGATGTCGATGCGCTGATTGTTGCGATAGGCAAGCTGATCGAATTATCCGATGAGCAGGTGAGCCGTTTCAATAAACGCTTGGGTCAGTACCGGCGGCCCTATGAACCCATAGCCTTAAAGATCAAACTAAACGAACACGAGATCGCAGTGTTGGCCGCAAACCGTTTTTTTCTCGACGGCTCCTTAGTCGAGGCCGAGTTGATTCGCCAGTACCCCTTTGGTGAGGCGTTTGCCCATGTGTTGGGCTATGTCGGACGGATCAATGAGGCGGAAAAGGAGGCTATCGATGCTCGTGCCTATGCCGGTATCCGTTATATTGGCAAGCAGGGCATTGAATTGCAGTATGAACAGGAACTGCTCGGCAAGGCTGGCTATCAACGGGTCGAAACCAATGCTAGGGGCCGTATTTTGAAGGTATTGGAGAAGAACCCGCCGGTACCCGGTGCCAATATTCATTTACAGCTCGACCGTGCCTTGCAGCAAAAAGCCTATGACCTGTTAGCCGGTAAGCGGGGTGCTGTGGTAGCTATTGAACCCAAAACGGGTGGTATTTTAGCGCTGGTCAGTCAGCCGAGTTTCGACCCAAACCTTTATGTCACCGGTTTCCCGTCTGTCCTGTATAACGTTTTGCGTGATTCACCGGATAAACCCTTTTTGAACCGAGCAACCCGCGGCCAGTACCCAGCAGCTTCGACGATCAAACCCTTTATTGGTCTAGCCGGGGTTGACGGAGGCTTTGTCAGTTGGACTTATACTATTAACGACAACGGCTGGTTTCAGTTGCCCAATGATGAGCGTATCTACCGCGATTGGAAGCGTGGTGGTCACGGTATTGTTAACATGACCGATGCTATCACCGAGTCGATTGACACCTACTTTTACGAGCTGGCCTACAAAATGACCTTGGAGCCGATTCATAACATGCTCGATGCGTTCGGTTTTGGCAACAACACTGCCTGGGATGTTTACAATCCAGCCTCGGGTATTAACCCTTCACGGCAATGGAAACGCGATCGGCATGGCTTTTCCTGGTATGCCGGCGATACGGTAAACCTGGGTATTGGCCAGGGCTATATGCTGGCCACCCCAACCCAGCTGGCGATTGCCACCGCAGTGTTCGCCAACGACGGCCTTTGGGCTACCCCGCGTCTAATTCTGCACAGCAATATGCCATCCTTGTTGGAAATTCCAGCCCAGGCTCAGCCCGATGTAGTACTAAAGGACACAGCCAACTGGGTCAAAATGCAACATGCCATGTCCGAAGTGCTCTATGGCACCAAGGGCACTGCTCGGGGTGCTGCGGAAGGTGCTGCCTATCGCTTTGCTGGCAAGAGCGGCACGGCGCAAGTGGCGGAAATTAAACGCGATGAAAACGGCGATGCGCTCGGCGATGTACCCGACCGACTGAAAGATCATGCCTTGTTTATCGCTTATGCGCCCTTCGATGACCCGCAGATTGCGCTAGTCGTCGTCGTTGAGCATGGCGGTGGCGGCAGTTCGGTGGCGGCCCCCATAGCGCGGGAATTGTTGGATGAATATCTGCTGCGGGAGCCTTCCATTGCTGAATGATTACAGTCGACATGCCTCGGACAACAGTTTCATCAAGCGGTTGGGGTTTTGGCACAAAATTCATATCGATATCTATTTGTTGATCGGCTTAGTGTTGTTGGCTATTGTCGGTTTGGTTATTCTATTCAGTGCCAGTGGCGGCGATTGGTCGGCTGTCTCCCGCCAAGGGGTGCGCCTGGTTATTGGGTTTATCGCCATGGCCTTAGTTGCCCAGGTTGAGCCTCGGTTCTTTCAGCAATGGAGTGGTAGTGTTTATTTGCTTGGCGTGCTTTTGTTGGTGGCGGTTCTGCTGTTAGGGACCGGTGCCAAAGGTGCCCAACGTTGGCTGGTCATTCCGGGCGTGTTTCGGTTCCAACCGGCGGAAATCATGAAGATTGTCCTGCCTATTGTGATGGCCTGGTATCTGTCGCGCCAAGCATTACCACCGCGCCTGTTGAACATCGCCATAGCCCTGGTTCTGCTCTTTATACCGGTGATATTAATTCTCAAACAGCCTGATTTGGGGACCTCCATATTGATCGCGGCTTCAGGCATTTTTGTTATATTTTTGGCCGGCCTATCGTGGAAGCTGATCACCGCAGCGGGGCTTTTGATGATCGGTTCATTACCGGCAATGTGGTTGTTTGTATTACGCGATTATCAGCAGCAACGGGTCTTGACCTTTCTCAATCCGGAGTCGGACCCGCTTGGATCAGGCTGGAATATCATCCAAAGCAAGACCGCGATCGGCTCGGGCGGCTTGACCGGCAAAGGCTATATGCTGGGCACCCAATCTCAACTCGATTTCTTGCCCGAAAGCCATACCGATTTTATCATCGCCGTACTGAGTGAGGAATTTGGCTTCGTTGGCGTCCTTCTGTTGCTAGCAATCTATGTTGTAATTATCACCCGGAGCATGATAATTTCGATTCAGGCGCGCGACAACTTTTGCCGTCTATTAGCAGGGTCCTTAACCTTAACGTTCTTTATCTACGTCTTTGTAAATATCGGCATGGTCAGTGGGTTATTGCCAGTGGTTGGCGTACCCTTGCCCTTGGTCAGTTACGGTGGTACATCAATCGTCACCCTGTTGGCCAGTTTTGGTATTCTAATGTCTATCAGTACCCATCGCCGAAGCTAGGCGATGTCGGCTTCATTCTTAGTATCAAGGTTGTAGTTATGCGGTTTGTCTGGTCTGTTTGTTTGTTTGTCTCCTGTTCGTTGTCGGCACAAAACTTTACCGAGTTCCCGCGTACGGCAGCAGTGGTCGATATCCTAGTGAGCGAGCACGACTTCGATCGCAGCCAGGTCGAGGACTGGATGGCCCGCGGGGCTTATCAAGAAGCCCCGAGTCGGAATCTATCGGCACCGGCTGAAACAACAAAAAAATATGCCCAGTACAAACCGATGTTTTTGGGCACGGACACCATCCGTAGAGGCCAGGCATTTCGCGCCGAACATCAGCAGCTGCTGGCAAAAGCCGAAGCCGACTACGGTGTTCCAATGAACATTATTGTGGCCATTATCGGCATCGAGAGTCGATACGGTCAATCCACTGGCCGGCACGGCACCTTTAATTCTCTGGGCAGTTTGGCCGTCACCGAGGGGCGTCGAGCAGAATACTTTCAGCGCGAATGGATACGGTTCTTGATTATCGCTCGCCAACAAGGCTTGGACCCGTTAACGGTTAAGGGTTCCTACGCCGGTGCTACCGGCTATGCCCAGTTTATGCCCACCAGTTATGCTGCTTACGCTGTCGATCACGATCAGGATGGCGACATCGATATCTGGAACGATCCTTATGATGCTATTGGCTCGGTGGCTAATTACCTGAAAGAAAACGGCTGGCGTCGCGGGGCGATTATCGTCTCTAGGGCGACTGTCAAGGATCCCAATGCAGCGGTTAAGGTCAATTCATTTGACCGCAATCGTACCTTGATGGAAGTGGAAGACCTGGGCTGGTACAGTGCCATACGGCAACCGGACAACGCTCAGGTATTTCCGATTCGGCTTGATGGCGAGGAGGGCACCGAATACTGGCTCGGTTATCGAAATTTTTGGGTCATTTCACGTTACAATCACGCTATTGCCTATAGTATGGCGGTTTTTCAGCTTGCAGAAGCGATTGAACAGTAGTTTAAAAGGGTCCATCTATGGTCAGGTTCAAAACAACAGGGGGCTACTGTGGAGGTTTTCTGGTCTGTGCCACTGCGTTGCTCATCAGTGGCTGTTCGAGCAAGTTTGTTGGCCAAGAACAGCTGCCAGCGAGTGGCGCAAAATCTCGCTATAGCATAGCGCAGGACAAGGCCCCCGCCGTCGCACTGGCTGACCATCAAATTGCGGAAACGCCAGCCCGGCCAGAAGTCAGATCCCTGCACGGGAATAAAAGCCCCTACACGGTCAATAACAAAAGCTATAACATTTTAGCCAGTGCGGACGGTTACGGACAAGAGGGGTTAGCCTCCTGGTACGGTGTCAAGTTTCATGGTCACGCGACCTCTAATGGCGAAACCTTTGACATGTACAAGATCAGTGCGGCCCATAAGACCTTGCCATTGCCGAGTTGGGTGCGGGTGACTAACTTGGACAATGGTAAGTCGATTGAGGTACGAATCAATGACCGTGGCCCTTTCCATGGCGGGCGCATTATCGATCTGTCCTATGCCGGGGCGGTGAAGCTCGGCTATCAGGATAAGGGGACGGCGCGGGTCCGAGTCGAAGCCATTTCCGGATCGGCACTCGACAGTGCATCCTACTATGTTCAGATTGGCGCTTTTAGTAAAAAAACGGGTGCCAACACGCTGAAAAGTAAGTTGGCCGCCGAGGTGGCCGATCCGGTCGATGTCTACCAGGACACCTACTATCGAGTGCGCATTGGACCGGTAAAATATGATCGAGCCCAGGCCCTTCAGCTACAGTTCAGCGAAGGTGATTTGGGTAGGCCCTTAATCGTTGCCAAATAGGGTCTGGCGGCTTGCCTGACCCTATGGTCGGATTGGCGTGAAAACCATGTCGGCTGTTACAATGAGCATCTTTTGGGGTCTGTTGATGAACGCTCAGCAGACCATTCTGTGTTAACGAGTATTGGATTTTGGAAACGAGAGTGAATTTTAAGCGAAACATCACAACCATTGGTCTGGTAGCGGCAGCTGTCATGGGTTCTTGGCTTCAGGCCGAACCCCTCATCCCAGCGGCGCCACAATTGGCGGCAACGGCCTATCTGTTGATCGATGCCGAGACCGGCCAGGTCCTGGTGGCCAATAATGAGCATGAACAGATGGCACCCGCCAGCCTGACCAAACTGATGACCAGTTATATCGCCGAGCGCGAGATTATCGAAGGTCGGATGCAATTGAACGATGAAACGCTGGTGAGTGAAAAAGCCTGGCGTATGCCAGGTTCGCGCATGTTTATTCAAGAAGGTAAGTTGGTTAGTATCGAAGACCTGCTGCGCGGAATCGTTATCCCATCAGGCAATGATGCCTCGGTCGCCATGGCTGAGCACATTGCTGGGAGCGAGGATCTATTTGTTCAACTCATGAATAAATACGCCTTAAAGCTCAAGATGGTCAATACGACATTTTCCAATTCACACGGCTTGTCGCCCAAAAATGGCGCTGACCATTATTCAACGGCGTTCGACTTAGCCTTGTTGGCCAAGGCAATTATCTATGAAAATGCCGAGTTCTATCCAATCTACTCCGAACGCAGTTTCGCCTATGGCCCGGTAGCACCGCAACCGAATCGCAATCGTCTATTGGGCACCAACCCGGATGTTGATGGGCTCAAAACCGGCCATACCGAAGACGCCGGTTACTGCCTGGTAGCCTCCGCCAAACGCGATGGCATGCGCCTGATCAGCGTCGTGATGGGCACGCGCTCAGAAGCTGCGCGCGCGCAAGAGACTCAGAAGCTGCTCACCTATGGCTTTCGCTTTTTCCGCACGGCAGAGGTCTTTCAGGCCGAGACCGAACTCTACGCCACGCGAGTCTGGGGCGGTAAATTAAAAAACCTATCATTGGGACTGACCGATGATGTGAAAATGACCATTGCACGGGGCGCTGAAGACTCGATAACCACCCAGTTGAATATCGATCCGACCATCAAGGCCCCCATACAGGTTGGCCAGACCCTAGGAGAATTGGTGATCAGTGTATCTGGCCTAGAAGTGGCCCGCAAACCTTTGGTGGCGCTGCACGAGGTCCAGCGAGCTGGGTTTTTTGCCCGCATCTGGGATCTTATTCTGTTATTTATTAGTAACCTATTTGACGTTTGACGCGAGGAGAGACTATGACCAGCCAAGCGGATACTGCGCCGAAGATCGTTTTCCCCTGTGAGCGCTATTTGATAAAAATAGTCGGTGACGCGAAACCAGAGTACAAGCATTTTGTGGCCAGTGTTCTGGTAAAATATGACCTTAGGGTAACCCCTGAGAGCTTCACCGAGAATCCGAGTAAAAACGGGCGCTTTGTCAGTCTCAATGTCTGGATGCGGATCGAAGAAGAAGCGCATCTGAGCCTATTGTTTGACGAATTAAAGGTCAATCCCATGGTTAAAATGGTTCTATGATCGACAGCATGGCGGATCACCCGGTGCGCATTCGAACGCTGGGGCGTGTCGACTATGCCGAAACCTGGCACGCCATGCAGGCTTTTACGCTTGACCGAGACGCGAGCAGTATCGATGAAATCTGGTTGGTTGAGCATGATCCGGTGTTTACCCAGGGGCAGGCGGGTAAAGCAGAGCATCTACTGAACCCAGGGGACATAGAGGTGGTCAAGGTCGATCGCGGCGGCCAGGTAACCTATCATGGCCCCGGTCAGCTGGTGGCGTATGTCTTACTGGATATGAGTCGGATCGGTTCGGATGTGCGCAAGCTGGTCAGTGCCTTAGAGCTTAGCATCGTCAACATCTTAGCGCTCTATGGTATAGTAGCGGCCGCCAAACCCCATGCCCCAGGGGTTTATGCAGCTGAACGAAAAATTTGTTCGCTCGGTTTACGGATTAAGAAAGGGCGCAGCTTTCACGGTTTGGCGCTCAATGTCGATATGGACTTAGCGCCTTTCTTACGGATCAACCCGTGCGGCTATAGCGGCTTGGAAATGACCCATATGGCGCACTATACCGAATCTCCCGATCTGACACTCATTGGTCGACAATGGGTTGCCGCCTTTTGTGACCTCCTGGCCATGCGTCCGGTTTGGATCTGAACCAGACCGCCTGCCAAGGTGGCTCCGGAACGCTTGCCACACTCACGCTATTTCTCTACTATAGCTGTATGCCCATACAGTATTAGTCCATGCAGCGTAAAATCATTCATATTGACTGCGATTGTTATTATGCCGCGCTGGAGATGCGCGATTTCCCCCATTTACGTGGCCGTCCCATTGCCGTGGGCGGGCAAAGCTCCCGGTCGGTGTTGTCGACCTGTAATTATGAAGCCCGCGCCTTCGGTTTGCATTCGGCGATGCCCTCCTGGCGAGCCCAGGCCTTGTGTCCTCAGGTCATCATTCAAGCGCATCGCTTCGAAGTCTATCGTGCCGCTTCTGAGCAAATGATGGCTATTTTTTCCCGCTATGCCGACCTGGTCGAGCCTCTGTCACTCGACGAGGCCTACCTCGATGTGTCCGAGTCGCACTGGTTTGGCGGCAGCGCCACCTTGCTGGCCGAGCATATTCGCGCGGAAATTCTAGCCGAGGTCGGCATTACCGTCTCGGCCGGTGTGGCACCGAACAAATTTTTGGCCAAGGTGTCCTCCGACTGGAATAAACCCAATGGTATCTTTGTGGTGCCGCCGCACCGGGTGGATGGTTTTGTCAGTCAATTACCGGTGAAGAAAATATGGGGCGTCGGCGAAAAATTTAACCAGCGACTCAACCAGATGGGCATTAAGACGTGTGGCGATCTGCAGCAATGGCCGATGCCAAAGCTGGTGCAGTTCTTCGGTAAGAGCGGCGCCTGGCTCTATCAGCGCGCGCGTGGCATAGATGAGCGGGCCGTGGGCCGCACCGGCTCCCGTAAGTCACAAAGTATCGAGCACACCTTTGCCGCCGACCTAGCCGGAGAAGAGCAATGCCTGAGTCACTTACCGCTGCTCTACGCGGGACTGATGCAGCGCATTAATGATCAGGACTGCCCGCCGTTGAAGAGTGTGTTTGTTAAGGTCCGCTTTAGTGACTTTACCACGACCACCCTGGAGCGCGCTTGGGCTCTGGAGGCCGATAGTTACCAGCGCTTGTTGCGCGCGGCCTGTGCGAAAAACAGCAAGGCGGTGCGCTTACTCGGTCTGGGGGTGCGCTTCAATGAGGCCGGCTCATCGGCTCAACTTTCACTTTGGGGGCCAGACGAGAGTCCAAGCATTGGCTGTGCAGCTAGCGAGGCTCGCTCTTGGGTGTAGATTTGCTCCATCAGTTGGCCATTTAGCAGATGCAAGCCGCCGCCCAGCTGGCTGCGCAGCGTCTGATAGGCCTCGGTCGTGGCGACAAAGGGGAAATAATCGGCATTGGTTATGAAAAGTCTGAAGTCATTGGGTCGAGCCAGCCAAAACTGGGCATAGGCCAGATGTTTATCGCCGGAAGCGGTCATGCTGCTTTCGAGACTGGGGGCTATTTGCTCCCAGAGACCTGCGACTATCTCCTGTTTGTTTTTGAAGTAATAATAGATAGAAGGGGCTGCGCAGCCGGTCTCTGCAGCGATTTTACGCAGTGAAAGCTTATCGATACCCTGTTCAGTTAGCACCTTACGAGCGGAGTCTAAAATGTTCTCTTTTTTAATCATGGTTACTTGCTTCTATGAATAACACCGTTTTAAAAATTTAGCAGTGGATCGGTGCTAATGCTAATTCTAAGAGTTTATTTTTGTAACCAAGTTGTTTTACGGAGCAGAAAAGAATTCAATAGGCGGCACCCTGGCAATTTAAGATCTGACTTGTTAGGGTGACTGAAGGTGGCAAAAGCGGGGATCTACATTAACCATTTGTTGCACAATGCAGGACAATAGCTATAGTTTTTAAAGCGGATTGGAATGTCTATTTAGTAGGATTTAGAGGGAAAGTTCAATGCCCACCATTTTAATTGTTGACGATTCACCGAGTCAGGTTGCCCATTTTACTAAAATTTTAGAAAAAAACGGTTTCGATTACCTGGTCGCCGAGGACGGTGCTAGCGGTGTTGCTCTGGCTAAGAGCGCCAAGCCGGATTTGGTGCTGATGGATGTGGTGATGCCTGAGTTGAACGGTTTTCAGGCTACGCGCAAACTGTCGCAGGATCCTGAGACAAAGAATATACCGGTCATTATGGTTACAACTAAAGATCAGGAAACCGATCGTGTTTGGGGGCAGCGTCAAGGTGCTAAAGGCTTTATGGTTAAACCGGTTGGCGAGGCCGATCTGTTGTCAGAGATACGCAAATTTCTCTGATAGGGCCCTATCTGGACTAGCTTGCCGGTTGGCCTTCTGCTGCGATCAAGGTCTCGAACACCTGATGAATCCGGCTTAGGTGTTGCTGCTCCTGGTAAGACTGGCTGTTTTTCAGGCTCTGCTCGATACGATTCATCATCGGTCCCTCGGGGTCCTTTGAATTCATTTGATTGATGGTGCTGAGGTCGGTGAAGCTGAGGATTTGGTAGTCGTATAATGATTGGCTGGCGCGGTTAATGCTTGCCGGTTGTTGGCTGGTGACCGGAAAGTTGGCCGCAACCCAGTTATAGATATCGCGACGATTACTGATGCTGACATCATCAATCTGCAGATTTTGCCCATCCGTTTTTTTTCCTTCTGGCGCATTTAGGGCCTCACTCTGCGCGACCGTGCCAGCCATGCTCTGGTTCTTCTGATAGGACAGAATCGATCCGGTGTTAATTTCCATAGAGTTTAGCCCCTTGGTTAGTGCTGATCCGAGTTATCTGCATTAAAAATAAGCAAATTACGTGCCGATTTTTGTTTTTTTACTCGGACTACAGGCAAAAAAAATCCCCAGCTGAGTCGGGGATCTTTTGCCAAGGGGGTGGTAATATTAATGATCGCGATAGTTTCGTTCTTTCATCTCTTGGCGTTGCTTCTCTTCGGCGCATAAAGTCGCAGTCGGCCGCAACAAAAGACGCTTGATACCAATTTCTTCGCCAGTCACTTTACAGTAACCAAAATCACCTGAGTCAATGCGCTTCACGGACTGGTCTATTTTGGGCAGCAGTTTGGTTTGGCGATCTAGGAAGCGCAGTGACATTCTGCGTTCTTCCTCGATGCTGGCCTTGTCCAGTTCATCTGGCTCATTTTCATAACTTGCTAACTGTAGGCGTGCATTTGCCAGTGATTCTCTTACTTCAGCCGCTTGAGTGGATAGCAGATCGCGAAAGAACTCAAGTTGCGCCGAGTTCATGTAATCTTCTTCTGGAGCGGCCAACAGTTGTTGTACAGTCAGCATAGCCATCTTCCCTTATAATGATCACAACCCTGCAGTGTTAGACGGGCCACTGCGTAAAGGTGAGATTTCGTTAAAATAAAACCAGTACCCTTGCGATTTAGTAAAGTAGACCTTCGCCCTGAAGGCATTTCTTACAATCCGGTCGTCAAAGGACGGCGCATGATATAACATTAGGGCTTTTCTGAAAACAGGTTTTTAGAAATTTTCCTTGATATATCAAGACTTTGGAGTGACTGAATATGGAGCGCGTGTTGAGATTGGTTATTTCGTGTCCCGATCGAGTAGGTATAGTCGCCCGGGTGTCGGGTCTCTTAGCACAATACAATGGTAGTATTTTAGAAGCAAATCACCATGCAGATCTGGCCCATGGCTGGTTTTTTATGCGCAATGAGATAAAAGCCAGCTCGTTACCCTTTGGTGCCGAGAAGCTTGCGGAGATATTTGCCCCCATTGCCCGAGATTTGGACATGAGTTTCCTGGTCACCGACACCGAAAAACGCAAACGCATCGCGCTAATGTGCTCCAGTGACAGTCATTGCTTGGCCGATATACTGAATCGTTGGCAGAGTGGCGATCTGCCCTGTGATATCCCCTGCGTTATCTCCAATCACAATAACCTGCGCAGTATTGTTGAATGGCATGGCATTCCGTTTTTCCATGTACCGGTCGATCCGGCCAATAAGGAGGAGCATTTCGCCGAAGTGGAGCGCTTAATTGCAGCCCATCAAGTCGATTCCATTGTGCTCGCTCGCTATATGCAAATCATTCCGTTAGCCCTATGTCGTAGCTATCCAAATCGCATTATTAATATCCATCACAGTTTTTTGCCCTCCTTTATCGGCGCTCGGCCCTATCATCAGGCCTATGAGCGGGGCGTTAAGTTGATGGGCGCCACCTGCCATTACGTCACAGCTGAGTTGGATTCTGGACCGATTATCGATCAGGATGTGGTGCGCATTAGCCATCGAGATCAGGTTGAAGATATGGTGCGCTTGGGCAAGGACTGTGAAAAATCGGTGCTCGCGCGCGGCCTAAGATGGCATTTGGAGGATAGAGTTTTGGTACATGGCAATAAAACAGTGGTGTTCAATTGAAAAGTATTCATTTTACCGGGCTGATACTCGTGCCGATGCTTTGCGCAGCCCCGAGTCAAGCCGCCGAGGTAAAGCCGAGCGGACAGTTGCAGTTGCAGGGCAATTATATGGACACGCCGCTGGCTGATGGCAGCCATTGGCAGGTCGCGATGCCGGACGGTCGGTTCGGTGTGACCGTGGCAGAGCCCTTGGCGACTAGTGCCCTGATTGGCCACTGGCAGGTTATCATCGATCCGCTAGCCGAGGACGACGAGGTGGTGTTGCGTCAGCATCAGGCCTACCTTAATTGGCGTAAAGGCATCTTTAGCCTGTGGGGTGGGCGCTTGGCGACGGTCGAGCAGGCGTTCTTGGTTGACCTATCGCCCAGCCTGTTGTCGCAGGCACAGAAGGGTCTGTCGGTTGGCTCGTTGGTGACGCAAAGCGAAAATAAGGCCATACGGGTCGACATGGCCTCGGGTGACGCCATTGTCGTGACCGGTCAGTGGGTCATCGATGAAAGCCTCCCCGGAACCCAATGGAGTGCAGCAACCGTGCTGCGCACGCCGGAAGGGGTTGTCGCCTTGACCTATCGGAATGTCCCCGATGAGTCGCCAATATGGGGTAATTTAATAAGCTGGAATGTTGGTAGCGCTGCCTTCTCGGGTGTCTGGCTCTACCAGGATGAGTTGCTTGCTTGGGATATCAGTGCGCGCAGTCAAACCAAGTCGGTGCAAAGTTTTGTCGGCTATCGGGTATTGGGTGACGATGAGGGTCGCTGGTCGGTGGGCCTCCAGCAGAGTGCATCCGAGTCGGTGACCGGTTTTTCCGAAGTTTATTGGTTGCCGGCCGGTCAAAGCTGGCAATGGTCGACCGGCTTTCAGATTAAATTCTAACGCTGTCGAGTTGCTGGTGCCGTGCCTACTCTAGCCACTGGCTAGAGTCCCGGAAATACTGGCACATCGACCTCCGGTAGCTGATCGAGGCGTTCTGGCTTCACGGCGTCTTCCAAGAGCGGGAATTCTT